>Ga0209616_1000308_pt1 | contig 14705 bp, 8 predicted proteins | sample FlocCalmetaG_FD_184153 | JGI IMG/M metagenome (GOLD analysis project Ga0209616, IMG submission 184153) | Freshwater bacterial and archeal communities from Indian Creek, Illinois, USA - Floc-Cal metaG (SPAdes) (version 2) | ecosystem: Environmental > Aquatic > Freshwater > Unclassified ...
TGATCATTTTACGCTAGGAATTACTTCGTAAACGCCTACCAATCTTCAATTGTCCCTGATAATGGGCAGAACAGGAAACTGGCAGGGGCTAATTAAACGCTGAGAGCTAGAATTTGCAGTGGAATCAAATTTGATATACCGCAATCCCTAGATTAATGATATGAGGTGATATCATGTATTTTAATTATAATAACTTATGGAAGTTATTAATAGACAAGAAGATGAACAAGCAGGATCTGCGAAAAATGACAGGTATCAGTTCCGCTTCAATTGCCAAACTGGGCAAAGGCGAGAATGTAAATACCGAAATCCTCCTGCGTATATGTAAAGTATTAGAGTGTGATATATCCGATATCATGGAATTCGTCCCTGATAAAGATAATCAAGGGGAAGGTACTACGATAACTGAGTAAAGGAGGAGACCAAGGATATGGCTGACCGCTTAAATACCGTTATGGAATCTGCCAATGTGCAGGCGTCCTTGGCGTCCGCTTCTATAGATATGAGAGATGAATTTAAATACTGGCTTGCTGATGGCAACGCAAGAAAATATTCGCCCGAAGCTATCTTGTCTTGTATGGACAGGATTTCAGAATATGCTCTCGACAAGAAGATGGCGACAGGGAGCCTTTGGGAATATGTACACCTCAGTGCCTTCAGCCCCGTCTACACCAGACTGATTGAGGCCAAACTGCTCCGCATTACCGACCGCAAAACGCACAAGGTGTTTATTACCGCTGGGAAGTTGTATTTGCGTTTTCTAAAAGAAAAACCGTTTGACCGCAGGGCTGCTATTACCACCGTTGTCGAAGACAAAGAGGTAGAATCGACTGTCGTTTCCGTACCTTCGTCACAAGGAGTTGTCGACCCCGAAGCTGTAATCGCATGGTTGGTCACGCAACCTAACGCTAACGGCACTTTGTACTTAGAAAATGTGGTGCGTCAATATATGAGCGCGCTCCGATCCGCACCCGCAAAACTTGAGATTCCCATCCTTGCAGATAATAGGAGCGTTTTCTCCTGCCAGACACCAAAGGAACTGATCGCATATTGGAATCTTTTTAAGGCTTCTCCAAATTATAAGCAAGTTAATAGCAGCACCTCAGGAATGTTTTCTGCTGGTATGGGTTGCTATTTGAGATATTTGGAATATCTTGAGATCGATAGCACTCAGGATATCACTTCTGCTGAAGAAACGGAGGATAGGAAACTTGTGACCGATAATTGTCCTATTGCAACTGCTAATTCAGCCAGTATTAATGAAGAAACAAGCGCAGCTATTAATCTTGTGCTCTCGAAGAAATTCACAAATGGCTTCCGATATTCGAATGAAATAGAGCTCAGTCGCTTGCGGAGACTCATAAACGAGCAACTCGGTAAGGAAGTAATACTTATTGATGATGAGATTGTTAAGTATGTTAGGGCACAAGGCACAGAGTATGCCGGTAAGATTTACATCATTTCAAAAGACACAAAAGAACATACTCGCCAATTAGTCGAAGACTATTTTCAGCATGGTGCTGTGGCGATTTTTTATGCCGAGTTCTACGCCAAGCATGAATCGTGGCTTTTTGAATCAAGCATTGTATCAGAAGAAATGTTAACCGATGCCCTCCGGGCTAACTTTAAAAACTTTTACTTTACTCAAACTTACTTTGGAAAGAGCAATGATTCTATATATAATGTTCTCCAAAACGAAATTCTGCGGGTATGGGGCAATGAGATTTTGCTAACTTATGAGGTTCTTGCCGAACGTCTGGCATATATACCACAATATCGAATAGAACAGCATCTCGGGCAAAACAACGACTTCATCTGGAATTCCAAAGGTGAATTCACTCATGTCAGCAAAATTGACATAGCTGAGTATGAGAAACGAGAAATAACGAACCACATTGAATCCGAGATTCGTGTACATGGTTATGCATCAATTTCTGATGTGCCACTAAACGAGATAATTGATCGCAATTATATGTTATCAATTTCAGCCATTCATAACGCTGTTTACTTTATCTGCCTTGCGGACAAGTATTCCAAGAACGGAAAGATTATCACTCGCAAAGGCGAAAATATCAATGCTTTACACATTACAAAGGAATATTGCACAACTCTTGACCGCTGTACGCTTGACGACTTGCTGGATTTCGAGCGCGACTTAACAGGCGAATGTCATCGTTGGATTCCTATGCAAGCGGGTTATGATGTTTTAGTGCGAATAGACGAAAACACTTTTGTTGCTGAACGATATATTCACTTTGACACATCGGCAATCGATACGGCTATTGAATACTTCCTGCACGGTGGTGAATACATTCCTCTTCAATCCGTGACTACATTCGCTATGCTTCCACATTGTGGGCAGGCCTGGAGCTTATTTCTACTTGAGAGTTACTGCCGCCGTTTTTCGGACGATTTCCGATTTGAATGTTTGTCGGTCAACAGCAGGAATGCGGGAGTTATCGTCCGCAAGAAGAGTCGACTATCATATGCTGACATAATGGCGGATGCAGTAGCAAAATCGGAAATTCCACTGGTTGCGCAGCCCGTACTGAACTTCCTCGTGGAAAATGGGTATATTTCAGCACGTCGATACACCAAAGTTACAGAACTTATCAATCAGGCAAAAGCCATAAGAAATAAATAGGAAAGGGGATGATTTAAGGATGTACTCTTATACATACTCAGCAAAAACGGGAGGGTTGTTACTTAACACCACCCCGACAGGTTTTTCAAAAGAGCCACGCCCTGTCTATGCTCTAGAGCTGAATTTGCTCGGGTTTAATAAATACTGGCAATACGATAATCAGGCCGATGCTCCCTACATGTGGGCAGAGGCAAACCGCTATTACTATCGAGGGCGGCTTGTCGCCTCGCTTTTGGGCGGCGATGTTTACCATGCGCCTGTTGTTCAGCTTGCCTACACTTGTCCCGATTGGAGGGAAACGCCAACCGGCAAAACAACCTCAAAAACGGTCTGCGAGAACCCTGAAAACAGAGGGGAATCCTTCACAGATAAGAAAGGAAACATCTTCACACTTGATTTGCCGGAACCGGGCGGTAAACTCCGTCCCGTTGATATAACATCAATGATTGATGACAATCGAGAGATTCTCGGATGGCTTGAAGAAACCACCGCTAAGAAAATTCTCGAAGTATACGAGAAATACTCCAATAAGCTTGACATTTTCCATGTTGCATTTAGCGGCGGCAAAGACAGTTGCGTGCTATTAGACCTCGTGAAGAGCGTTTTACCGCATGACAGCTTTGTTGTGGTGTTCGGTGACACGGGCATGGAGTTTCCTGATACATACGACGTTATTGACAAAGTGGCGGATCAGTGCGAAAAAGATGAAGTGAAGTTCTATCGCGCAAGTTCGCACCTGTCGCCCGCCGAGAGCTGGGATCTGTTCGCCCCGCCGTCTCGGGTATTGCGTTGGTGCTGCTCCGTACATAAGTCCACGCCACAGACATTAAAACTTCGCGAAGTTACTGGCAAGCGGAATTATACTGGCCTCGATTATGTAGGGGTCCGTGCTCAAGAGAGCATTGCACGCTCTGAATATGAATATGAAAACTATGGTAAAAAACAAAAAGGTCAATACAGCCATAACTCAATACTCGAATGGACTTCTGCTGAAGTGTGGCTTTATATATACACACACGATTTGATTATCAACAAAGCCTATAAAAAAGGAAACGGGAGAGCTGGATGCTTGTTTTGCCCAATGTCGGGAGGTATTTCCGACTACATTAGACGGCAGAATTACAAGGTCGAGGTTGATCAGTATATAAATACAATAAAGCATAATTACGCAGGTGATAAGAAGAATACACAAAACACCAAAACCTTCATTACGAATGGTGGATGGAGCGCACGAAAGAACGGACGAGAAATCATAGACAATGAGTTCCGATGCATCGAGCGATATGAGGATGGATTTTTGTTTATTGATGTTAAGCACCCATCTTCTGATTGGAAAGAATGGATAAAGACGATTGGCGAAGAGAATGTTGACTTTTCTATTACGCAAATAAAAGACGGCTATACCGTTATGGTCTCTGAAACACTTCAAAAAACAAACCCGCTTTTGAGCAGATTGTTTAGGCAAGTATTTAGAAAGGCTGCTTATTGCGCCGGTTGTCGTGTTTGCGAGACTAATTGTAAAAATGGTTGTATAACCTTCGAAAATAATAATGTTAAAATTAAAAACTGCGTGAGATGTCACGAGTGCCATGCTATTGATAGCGGTTGCTTATTATTTCATTCATTAAGACACCCACAAGGAGGAGGAAAAACTATGAAAAGTCTAAACTCATTTGCTGACCACGCTCCAAAGCCGGAGTGGTTGCGTTCCTACTTTGAACTGAAGGAGGATTTCTTCACTGAGCATACGCTAGGTCCCATGATGTTTGATATGTTTAGGCGCTTTCTAAAAGATGCTGGGCTTAATGAGAAAAACCATTTTACACCGTTTGCAGAATTAATTACAGACATTGGTTATGCCTCTGACACTGCAATGGGGCTTATTCTTACTAATCTTGTCTACGAAAATCCACAAATAGAATGGTATATGAACAATCTTGATATTGGTCGCATTTATGAACGTAGCATGGTTGAAAACATGCTTATAGCTCTTGATGTAAAGCCCAAAGATGCTAAGTCTATTGTTAAGTCTTTTAAACGCCTGACAGAAACACCTCTTGGTACAAAGCTCAATTTTGGCTATGTTTCTGAAGATGGTGACGTGGCAAGGACTGGTTGCTCGATCAGCGACCCCCGCGTTATCCTCTATGCCCTCTATAAATTTGCTGAGAAGTGCAACGACTACAAGGAGTTCACACTGAATGCACTGCTCTCCGATAATATAGAACGCGACGGCGTTTCACCCACTCGAATTTTTGGGCTTGACCGCGAGGCGATGATACCACTGCTGCTTGGCTTGTCGGGCAAATACCCCGAATTTATTAACGCAACGTTCACCAACGATCTCAATAAAATCTCGCTTAAAGATGATAAAACATCAGAAGATGTTCTCGAACTGTTTAAGGAGGGTAACTGAAAATGGCTGACAAATACATTGAATATTTCAATATTGACAAGGATTTCTTTCGCTGTATTGACTACGAAGCAATTTGCAAGAACCCTAAATTATGGAAAAAAACTTATCCGCACCCCACATTTGTTGACCTCCTAAAAAATGTGGAACGTATGCTTGCGGGAAGTAAGTCTCCGGTTTGGATTCATGGTGCTTATGGTACGGGCAAAAGCCAGTGTGCTTATGCCCTGAAGAGAATCCTCGAAGTTCCCGAAGCAGAACTGCGTGAATATTGGGAAGACGATAGGTATAAACATGTGCTTCAAACGAATGCAAATAAAGATCTGCTTAGTAGGTTGCTCGGTCATAAAGAACGAAAAATCGTAACGGCATATCGTTATGCCAGCGGCGGCATTAACGGCACTCGTGATTTGCTTCTTGCTGTGCAAGATAGCGTAAAGGCAGCGCTTGTAGAAGCAGGCATCTCCTATCAAGGTGAAAACACTCTACGTGATAGCGTTATTGCATGGCTTGAAGACCCGTTAAACAAAAAACACTTTGACGAGTATTTACAGCTACCAGAATTCTCTAGCCGCTTCTCGCAATCTACGGCCGACGAGGTACTGAAAGACCTTCATAAGGGCGGCGAGTTAAAAGAATTGATGGAAAACATTTTCTATCTTTCCGATAAACGCGGCATTACCGCGTTTGAGCTCAACACTGATAGACTAATTGATTGGCTTAAAGACATTATCAATAAGAACGAGATTAAAATCGTCCTTATTTGGGACGAGTTTTCGTCGTATTTCAAGAACAACAGAAACTCACTCGATGAATTTCAAAAGATTGCAAGCCTTGCCCAAAGTACTGCGTTCTACTTTGTAATTGTCACGCACCAAACATCAAGCGTAATCGCAAACCCACAAGATCAAGCATGGAAAGTCGTTCAACAACGTTATGATTTTACGGAAATTACTCTTCCTGATAGCATAGCTTTTGACCTTATCGGAAGTGCTCTTGAAGTAAACCCTTCTGCCAAAACCTCATGGGAAAGCACTGCAAATAACCTCTTTGCACTTGTGCCGGAATCAAGCCGTGCTGTTATGCAAATGGCGGGTATTACAAATGATGAAGTTATTAAAAGAATCATGCCTATCCATCCATATGCGGCAATGGTTTTAAAGTATATAGCGGAAGCATTTGAGGCGAACCAACGTAGCATGTTCGACTTTATTAAAACAGCTGACAATGAGGATGTTAAGGCATTTCAGTGGTTTATCTCAAATACCACAACAGATGCTGATCGCCCTTTGTTAACTGTTGATTTGTTGTGGAACTTCTTCTATGAAAAAGGCAGGAATAATCTCACGGCTGATATTCAATCAATTCTTGATACGTACCCGCGCCAGCAAAATCTAGGTAGAAAAGAACAGTTCGTCTTAAAGACGATTCTTATTATCCAAGCGATCGACCAACGAACGGGTAATCAGATAGAACTGTTCCGTCTTACAGATAAAAATTTATCTCTTGCCTTTGAAGGTATTTCTGAACTGGAAGGAAATGCTGCAGTTTCTATTGCCAAAAAACTTGTCAACGACGGCGTGTTGATTAAACGTAAAATCGGTAACAATCAAGAAGTTTATGCTGTTGTTGCTCTTGCGGGTGACCAAGCTAAAATTGAGAAAAACAAAACCGACCTGCGTTCAAGCTTAACGACTGCAAAACTTATTGCAGAGGGTTCTTTGGCAAGTGTGCTGCCACTAACTCCTGCGCTAAAATTACGATTCGATATTGAGCCGCCGTACGGCAAATTGCTGACAGCCTCAGCAGGTTCGGACTTTACAAGATTGCTGACTTCCCTTAAAAACAAGGACTATGGTTGGCGTTTCGTTGCCGTTCTTTGCTTTGCCAAAGATGATACGGAAGTACCGCCATTTCGTAAAGCAATTGTGGAAGCTGCTGCAAGCGATGATTATAAGCATATCATTTTCATTGATGCACTTTCAACGCCACTTGGTGCAGATGCCTATGAGCGATATGTAGAGTTTCAGGCAATGTCGATGTATTATAGCGGCAACGATAAAGACCTTGCGAAGAAGTACGCGAAAGATGCACAAAATATCCTTGATACAGAATGGAAAAGCGGTATTGAAAAAGGAGCGTTTGTCGTTTACTCCGCGGCAAATCGTGCAGGTGAGCGTCATCCGAACGCAACGGGCGTAATTGGTGCCTTGCAAAGCCTTGTTGTAACAAAATATCCGCTGGTTATGGACTTCAACAGGGGTTTAACAGAAAATATGCTGAAACTCACTCAGGCAAAGTCAAGTGCAAAACATGGTGCCTTAACAACTTCTGGTGGTGCTATTGTAAATATTGAGAAGTGGACATTGGATTTCGCTCCTAATTCAGTCTGGAAAGTCGATAGATACTGGGAGCAACCTGCCCTTTCGGGATTACCCATTTCTAAGATTAAGATTGCCCTTGAAAAGAAAATTAATGATGCGTTTGAAAATGGCGGTGGACAGAGCTCTATCCGCGACCTGTACAATATGCTGGAGGAAGAGTCTGGATTTTCACAAAGCAATCTTTCTGCGTTCCTCGCCGGATTTTTGCTGAAAGAATATTGCAACGATACTTATCGCTTTATTGACAATACAGGTAAGCCCTTTGAAAGCGTATCCAAAGAAGAAACGCTTGCCTTTATGCTCAGCGATTATATTGGCAACTCTAATCTTGCCAAATACAAAGACACCTATATTGCAAGAATGACAGCGGATGAAAAGGCGTTCTATGCCCTTTCAGAAAAAGCCTTCGGGATTTTACCCGACTCCTGTGCAACCGTTGGCATTGCAGCAATATCCGTCGGCAAGAAGATGACTGATCTTGGATTACCTATTTGGGTGCTTTCTGAAGTTGATGAGTTCGGCGTTTACGATGTTGTTGAAAAGTACATATCGCTTGTCCAAAAAGAAGGGGTGGAAGCGCAACAAATCGCCATCGAAATCGGTAAACTCGCTCGGGTTAAATCCAATTTAGGTGACAATTTAAAAACGCTCATTACCAAAGAAAACTGCCAAAACGGCATTCGTGAGTATTTGAAAACCTTTGAAGGTGGAAAAATCCTTGACCTTGCCCGCGATATTAATGCAGAGGCGAATCTCATCGACGACATTCGCAGGCTTTTCAGCGTCGAACGTTCTCGCTTATGGATAAAAGAAACTGGCAAAGAAGAAATTCGCAAGTTGCTGATTGAGTATGGAGTCGCTCGAGAAACCAACAGCATTCTTTCAGTTAATGCAAATTCCCTAAAAACAGCTCTCTCTGCTTGGCGTGAGAGGTTGAAATTTGTTCATGTTTCGGCTGAAGGGTTTAAAATAAGGTATACACACCTTGTAAAGCTCGCCGATTTTATGGCAAAAATTTATGGGCAAACCGAACTGCTACATGATCAATATAAGTCATTCCTTGCGGAATTGCAGTCTAATGGGACAAAGTTTGCTGAACTCTTAAGCGATGAAAAGTCTCTGTTTATTGATATCTACTCTCCATATCTCGACGGTATTGATTTAGTTGATATGGACGATGTGGGTGAAATAATTGGCAAACTTCCTGTGGGAATGTTCTCGATGACTGCAAGCGAGTGCAACATAAAAGTTAGAGATAAGGTAGATGAATTTCGCAAGGGACAATTGAAAGTAAAGCTGTTTACTATATGGAAGGATAAAACAAACACATCTACACCGAAACAATGGTCATCTAAATATAGTACACCAATATTGGCTATGGTAGTGGGTGATGACTACGACAAAGCTAAGAAAACATTTGAAACACTAAATCAAACTAATCCGCCAGAATTTGCTGTAAAGGACGCCCTTGCATTCCTTGAAAATGCTTCATTCTTTGAGAATTTACAAAGTATGGAGACGCGTGATGAGGCTTTTGTTAAGTACATTATAGGAAATTATTCTAAAATGCTTACAACATCAAAAGTGAGAGAGCGACTTGAAAGGTTAACAATAGAAACATATGACTGGTTCTCCCATCCGGCAGTCCAAACTGAAGTCCAGAAACTTGCAGAGGCAGAATATTTTGCAGGCGGTAGCGACACCGCGCTATCTATCCTCGGAAAAATGACGGATAATGAGCGTGATGCCTATATCAAACGCCTTGTGAAGGAGAATGTAGCAGTTGGTATAGAGATCATTACACGAGGAGGTAACTAACTTTGAATGAGGTTATAAAGTACTTGTCAAATACAAGTGTTAACGCGCCTTTCTTCCTCGTGGTAGGCGATGGCAATTACGAGGCTATAAAACTACAGCTGTCGGAGGCTGGGTTAAAACCCGTCAAAGTTAGTGAATTTTGTAGAAACGCCGACAAGCGCCCGAATTTAGATAGCCTTATTGGCAATGTAGATTTTGCTGATATTGACGGACAAAGTCGTGATAAAAAAATTGTAATACTCGGACTTGGAGAATACCTTGCACTATGTGGCGAAGAGGTTGCTTTCGATCGCTTATCTAAGATAAAGGATATGAAAGTCGGCAATGCGCGCGTTGTTTTGCTTCTTCGCGGAGTTACGAGCATTGTGCAACGGCTTCAGGCCGCTGATCCAACCCGTTTTGACGGAAGACGTGTTCTGTTCACGAATGACACAATCTCCGTCCTTAACGTTGCCTTTATGCCTTCAAGTCTAAACTTGCACGCCATTGAGGGTTTAAAGGCACTGCTGGATGAATTTGAAAGTGGAAAAACAACGATAAAAGTAAAGTCAAATGTTGTTTTTGATAGCCCAATGTTTATGGTGAGCAGAATAGACTCTGCTTATGACGCTATAAAACACATCCTTCCCACCTTCCCAATAGCTGAAAGTTTTGGAACAGACGAGCAATGGACTGAATTTCTATCGTCACTTAATGCGGCTAACGGTGAAATAAGCTCTATTATAGAAGAATTTGGCATCAATCCTGAAAATGGGTTTTCCGCTTGGATAAACGGAGCGAACTATAAGAATTGGCTGTACTTTATTTCATTAAAATTAAAATCATCAGAAATAAGCAACTCATACTTGAAGTATGTCATTAAAATGACGACTTTATTTGAGAATTTTAAGAGAAATATCATAAATGCAATCATTAATGTGCCTCATGCAGATCGACGATTTGATACTTTCTACAACGAACGAAAAATTCTTGTAGAAAAATTTGCCGAGTCAGATATCGCTGCTTTTGTTTCGGAAAACAGACGTGACCTAACAGAAAGCATATACAAACTCACAGACAGTACATTGACTGAGCGGGAGGAATTTATTGCACTTTTCTCAAGCGTTGATAAAGAAACTTTATTGAGACGTGCTGAAGTTTCGTATCCAGCTCTGGTTGATTATTTGCGAAAATACATTTTCGTTGACCCAAAAGTGAATAAAGAACTCAATGCAATACTGACAGAATATTTTGAAAACTATAAAAGTCAAAAAATCAACAATGTCATTATAGATGATTTTTTGGCGCAAGTTGAAATGCTCGCTACCGAGCGGAAATATAACAGTTTGCGTACCCGTAGTGAAGTCTTGACCTCCCTTAATTTAAACGACACTTATCTTTTCTGGATAGATGCACTCGGTGTGGAATTTCTCGGCTACATTCAAAAATTGTGTGAAAACAAAGGCTTATCGCTTCGCATTAATATCGCACAGGCTGAATTGCCTACAATAACTTCAATAAACAACGAATTTTATTATGAATGGAAAGGTCAAAAGGAAAAAGAACAAAGACTTGATGAATTAAAGCATAAGGAAAGCGGCGGGTATATTCATCGGTCAGGTAATCCCCCGATTCATCTTGCCAAAGAGTTGGATATTATATCTGAGGTTCTCGAAAAAGCGGCAACAAAACTCGCATTACATCACTGCAAGAAAGTCCTAATCGTTAGTGATCACGGTGCGAGCCGTCTTGCCGTCATAAATGAGCAAGAAGAAAAATATGACACTGATACCAAAGGAGAACACAGTGGGCGTTGCCGTAAGAAACCCGCGGATTATTCTCCGACATTGTATGATTTACCTTTTGCTACCGAAAGTCCTGACGGACAATTCTTGGTACTTGCTAATTACGGACGTTTCAAAGGAAGCCGCAGGGCAAATGTTGAAGTTCATGGCGGAGCGTCTTTGGAAGAAGTTGTTATCCCAATTATTGAAATTACATTAGCAAATCCTGACACTTCTGTCGAGGTTATAGATAATGACAAGCTTTTTGCAAGTTTCAGAAAGCCGTTAGAATTTACGTTATTTTCAAAAACTGAATTACAACGAGTAACTGTAGTTATCAAGGGTATTTCAACTCCACTCGTAGCTGAGAAAATTGACAAGAACCATTATCATATCAAAACAGAGATTAAACGTCCGGGAAAATATCTTGCAGATGTATTTGATAGCGATAATTTAATTGGTAAAATCAATATCGACGTTCTTAGCGAGACGCAAAAAAAGAGTAGCGGTGATGATTTTGACAGTATGTTTTAGGAGGTCGGTTATGATAGAGAAACTACGCAACTGTTTTGATGAGATGGTTGTTTATAAGGATTTAAGAAAGACGAATTTCTTTTCAGCATTAAGTTTGCCGTCATTTATGCGCGACTGGCTTTTAAAGAAGTTTGAGGACGAAAACGGTGAATACGATACAGAAGAAGTTTTGAAATTCATACAGACTTATTTGCCGCGCAAAGATGACTGGAGTGCAATAAAAGACCGTGTTGTTATGGGCAATGAAAAAGTTCGTTTTCTTGCTAAGATTTCCACTGAAATTAGCGTGGAAAAAAAGCAGGTTTATTTTGCCTTACCTGACTATGGTTTGACATTCAAAGACACATTAATCGAAGAAGATGTATGGGATGATTGTAAAGACGATTTACTCCACGGTGAAACATGGGGTATGGTTGAAATCGGTTATCGTTCTCCAGAAGATGCAGATATCTTATTTACACCTGAAATAAGGAGCGGGTCATCTGCAAAAGGTGCGAATAAAGGTAAAATAAAGCTTACAGCATTCAAACCATTTTGTCCATATACGGTTGATGTTGAATACTACAAAGATGCACGAGCAGAATTTACAACGGCTGAATGGATTGATGTTTTACTTGGTGCAGTTGATTATAATGCGGGTGGGTACTCAGATGAGGAAACGAAACTTACTATGCTTACGCGACTACTTCCATTTGTAGAAAAACGGCTCAACCTTATTGAACTTGCGCCTAAGGGTACAGGGAAATCGTATCTCTTTGGCCGCGTGAGCCGTTTTGGAGCGTTGCCAACTGATAGCAAGATAAGCCGCGCCACTCTTTTTTACAATAAAGCACGTCATACAGAAGGTTTGGTAGCTACAAGTGACTTCGTTGTCCTTGACGAAATTCAGACAATTCAATTCGGTGATGTCGATGAAATGCGCACCGTATTGAAAGCATACCTAGAATCAGGAATTATTAAAATTGATTCCTATGAACGTGCCGCTGATGCTGGATTTGTTCTTTGCGGCAATATTAGCAAGGAGATAATGGATGACGGTGGTTTCAGCAATATGTTTAGTGAACTACCCAAGGCTTTCCATGAATCAGCACTTATTGACCGTTTTCATGGATTCATCAAAGGGTGGAATATCCCTAGAATGAATGAAGATTTAAAGATATCGGGCTGGGCGTTAAACTCGGAATACTTCTGTTCCATTTTACACGAACTTCGAAATGATATGAGCTACCGTGCGATTGTTGACGAGCTAGTAGAAGTGCCTGATAAATCAGACACACGTGACACTGAAGCTGTAAAGCGTATTACTACAGCATACTTAAAATTACTATTTCCGGATGTTCGAACTGCTCAAGATATTTCTGCGTCAGATTTCAAGCGGTATTGTTTGCAACGAGCATATCGCATGCGCGATATAATCAAAACACAACTGGGGCTCCTCGACAGTGAGTACAAGGGCAAAGATGTACCTGTATTCGGAATAAGAGAGGTGTAACTATATGAAGGGTAAAATCTGTTATGTTTGCGGAAAAGAAAATTTGAGCAAAAACGAGATTGGTATTCATAAAAAACTTTTGAATAAGGATGCCAAGACCTTTTATTGCCTTGATTGCCTTGCCGAGTATCTGGAGGTAGACACAGAGTTTCTGATTGCCAAGATTGAGGAATTCAAGGAGCAGGGTTGCAAACTATTCTGAGGGAGGTGAGACCATGATTTACGCTGACAATGCCGCAACAACAAGAATATCAGATAGAGCCTTTGAAATGATGATGCCTTTTCTGCGCGAACAATACGGAAATGCCTCCAGCCAGTATTCACTTGGAGCAAAAGCCAAACGTGCCATGGAGCAGGCTCGTAAACAGTTAGCGGCGGCTATCGGTGCAGATCCGTCAGAAATCACATTCACCTCCGGTGGTTCGGAAGCAAATAGTTGGGTGCTTCGATGTGTTGCGGATATTTATCGCAACGAGCCAATACATATTATTACTTCTGCAATAGAACACCACTCTGTCCTTAATGCTTGCCAAGCGCTTAAGCATGATGGCGTAGAGGTTTCTTTTCTACCCGTTGATAATGCAGGACGGGTATCAGTTGATGAAATTGAAGCAGCCATCAACTCAAACACAAGACTGGTTTCTATTATGTTTGCCAACAATGAAATTGGAACAGTACAGCCAATTGAAGAGATAGGCCAACTTTTGAAAGGCAAAAGTATCCTTTTTCATACCGATGCGGTGCAAGCAGTAGGACACATCCCTGTCGATGTTAAAACTTTGAATGTAGATTTCTTAACTGCATCTGCCCATAAATTTAATGGTGCAAAAGGCACGGGAATCTTATATAAGCGGTCAGGATTAGAATTGCCGCCGTTGGTGTTTGGAGGCCAACAAGAGCGCGGGCTCCGTGCCGGAACAGAGAATGTTGCCGGAATAGTGGCGGCAGGTTACGCAATTGAAGAAAGCGTCGGCGAAATGGACGAAAGAGCAAAGCTCTTAAAATTGATGGTTGAGAAAACGGTAAAGGGAATAAAAGAAAAAATCCCCTTAGTGAGGATTAATGGGGATTGCGAAAATCGGCTACCAGGAACGGTCAATCTCGGATTTGGTGATATTTCTGGAGAATCGCTTATGCATCTTCTTGATCTGAAAGGAGTATGCGTATCCACAAGTTCCGCCTGCAATTCCGGCAAGGATGAACCATCGCATGTGCTGATTGCATTAGGACTATCTGAGCAACAAGTAAAGTCGGCTATTCGTATTTCCTATGGAAAATACAACTGTACAGATGAAGTTGTAAATGTCGTATCGGCTGTTTGTGACGCTTACACTAAGCTAATCGCTAATCGCTAACTACCATTGCATATACCGATATCGACTTATTCCCGCGAACAGATAAAAACCGTTGAACTGTTCCCGCGAACGGAAAACACCCATAAAATCCACTATTGACCTGTTCCCTCGAACGAACAAAACAGAGAACACATACCCGACATCAATCTGATGCTATCGTGCCACGTGGAGTGTGTGAATATTACGCCCCAATTTGAGCCAGCGATACGGCTAGTTTGAGCCACCTTCACGGAAGTTTTGAGCCACTTTCACGGTAGGGGGAGCCACAGGTTTTTCTTCCCTTTAGAATGGGATTGTTCGCT
>Ga0209616_1000309_pt1 | contig 14643 bp, 12 predicted proteins | sample FlocCalmetaG_FD_184153 | JGI IMG/M metagenome (GOLD analysis project Ga0209616, IMG submission 184153) | Freshwater bacterial and archeal communities from Indian Creek, Illinois, USA - Floc-Cal metaG (SPAdes) (version 2) | ecosystem: Environmental > Aquatic > Freshwater > Unclassified ...
TATATCAAGAATGTTATTGGGGAAGGTTTGCAAGAGTTATTCCTCTGCCGCAAGACATAGACCCCGATAAAGCAAAGGCAGAGTTTAACAACGGCATATTGCGTATACGACTTCCTAAAATTGCAAAGAATAGAGCGAGAAAATTGAAAGTTCGCGCTGACGATTAGTTAGCGTTTTTAATTATTAATCTAAAAAATAAATAGGATTAAGAAAAAAAATGGCTTCTGCTTTTAGGGCATAAAGCCATTAAGGCTTATTATCAACGATGTTTTTTGCAAAGTTGCATTATGTTCTCTCCTTTCACCCTACAATAATAGTTGTTATCCTGCTGGATAATTTTACAGCCTGTTCTTCCTTTATCTCAGTGCTTTCAAGCTCTAAATAAAGTTGATCAACTTTATGCATAGATTGCTCTTTTTGTTTTGCGTCGCCTATTACTGAAGCAACGCGAAACTCTACGACAGTCTCAAGAATCTCTCTTAAAATTTCTTTGTTGCGACCGCTATAAGTCGCAATTATTGTCTCTATTACTTGTAGGGCTTTTGCAATTTGAAGAGCTAAAGTCTTTTTGTCGGAACACGCTATAATACTGGCAACAAACTCTGACATATCACTCCCTCCCTTTTTTAGAACTTAAAGAACTAAATTAAGTTTAACAAGTCTTGTTCTAGTCTACCAAATTCCACCAAAACACCGCTTTGTAAGCGGTGTTTTGGTGGGGGGGGGGATAATTCTTTCTATAATTAGAAACTGGATTATTAATTAAGAGTGGCTCTGTTGAGAGTAAGACACGCTTGAAGTTCTGGCGTCATTGTCCATCCGCACTGACCACCTGCTTGACGTTCACACCTAGCGGTTCTATAACAAGCAAATTCTGGTCTAAACTCACAAGTAGTAATTACGTCTTGGTCAGCACAAACTTGGCTACTACAACCAGTCGCTCTACATTGGGCGACAGGAATAGGAGTAGGAGAAATAGGAGGTGTCGGCAAGACAGGGATAGGAGCAGCAGTACTTCCTACAACTATTGTTGCTTCAGCGCTTCTCTCTTCTTTATCTCTTCTTCCTCTATGATTACAAGTAACTGTATAAATAGTCGTTACCGATGGATTAACTTTCATTGTGCCATTTAGATTGATGTGTCTCGGCCTTCTTCTCGTCCCTCTTATTTCTGTCTCTCTACTTATTATTCTACAATTAACGGCTCCTGTCGTTGTCCAAGTGAGCGTCGCAGACTCTCCTCGATTTATATTAGTAGAGCTCGCTTGTAAACGAACAGTAAAATCAGGAACTGGCGCAGGAATAGGGCGAGCAGGTGGAGTAGGTACAGGGATGGGACGGAGAGGAGGGAGAGTAGGCACAGAAGATATCTTCTCGATACGCGCTTGAAGAGCTATAACTTGATTCATAAGTATGCGAATTTGAGCTAATAAAGCGTTGATTTGAGTTCTAGTTTCTGTAATTTCAGCAACAACAGGAGACTCTGTAGCCGTGATAGGAACAGGGGTCTCTGCAGCAGCAGGAGCAATTCCAGAAACACTAAATATGGTTACCAAAGCAATGACAGCGACTCCGATTTTGTATGCAATTTTATTCATTTTGTATTTGTTTGTTTTTTAAAAGATATATGATTATATATTACTATTTCGCTTGTTTCAAAGCAATAAACATAATAATAATACTCGCAATAATCGCAATGATAATGAAGGCGGTTAGATTGGCTCCAAAAAAGTCGTGCCAATAAGCTCCAATAACAGCACCAAGCGATAGTAAGGCTAGTTTGAGAATACCTATCTGCCACCATGTAAAAGTGTATGATTTAAATAAATTCATATTTTTGTCTATTTTTTAATTTATTTTCGACCCTTTGATTATGTCTTTAATTATACCGGAAACTATAAATAATTAGAAATTTTCTCTAAATATCGTTCGTGCCGCTTCAGTTCATCTTGCTTCATTTGGTGGCTTGTCAATCGCTATTGTTTGGCGTAGTGCCCGGGGTGGGAGTCGAACCCACACGGAAATTATCCACAACATTTTAAGTGTTGCTTGTCTACCATTTCAACACCCGGGCTTAATGTTATATTAGTAGTTTAATAAAAAATAGCGATTGATTCAAGAAGACAACCTTTATTAATCTTTACCATTTATTATGCCGCGAAAGCGGGAATCTATGGCTTCCTATAGACTCTGGATCCCCGTTCGTAGACGGGGATGACAGAAGGGATACATTCCCGCGGAAGCGGGAATCCAGGATTTTTACCCGAAGCTCTAAAAGTTTAAAGAGTATAAAAAACTCAATTTGAAAAAACCTTTTTAGGCGAGTATTATCAAAATAAGATTATTGTGAGTTTTTTGCCAATGGATCGCTAGCTCAACCAGGCAGAGCAGACGCCTCTTAAGCGTAAGGTTCTGGGTTCGATTCCCAGGCGGTCCACTTAATTTAATATTTTATCGCCTGGGCATCGAACGCCGGACTAAAGTTTTTTTAGCAAAAAAATCAAAGGAGGCGAGGACCGGAAACCTTTTGTGAGCGACGGCGAGCAAAAGAGTTGATGGGATTCCCAGGCGGTCCACAAAAGTTTCTATGTCTTTTTATCGCCTGGGAATTGAGTGCCGAACTGAAGATTTTTCAGCAGAAAAATCAAAAAAATAAAAATTTTGCCTAAAATAGAAAAAAGTATCATAGTTAGAAAGTGCTCGCCCTCGTGGTGAAACGGATATCACGCTTGGCTTCGAACCAAGTATTTTAGGTTCAAATCCTGACGAGGGCACTAGAACAAAACTTAGCGGCTTTGAATCAACGGCGGAATGGGCGGAGCAAAGCACCACTCATAATTCCGTATCCGAAAAACTGTTAAGTTTTGCATCTGGTGTCTCTAGCCTAAATCGTACGCTCAAACAATTACCTCGCCACCATTTCTCTCTATTCGGCAGCCCCAAAAGAAAAAACTTCTTGTTTTTTTGGTATACGTAGAGTGACTTTTCAAAAGAAAAGGGCTTTTTTTTCGGAGTTCTGCCTTCCAAGTATTCAGGCAGTATGGCGGGGTGAAATGTAATATGGAAGAAGCAAGGCAAAACTACTTTTGCGGGAGGAAAAAGAATTTGCTTTGCCTCGGCTCTTTTGTGCGAGGATTTTGTATCCGCCACACAGGAGGATGCGAAAGGAATACGCAACGGATTTTGACAAGGATCCTTCTTTATGTTGCAAAAAGCTTAGAAACAGAATAGAGTAATGGTGTGCATGAAAAACCTCAAGGACTTACTTCATTTCGTTAAATTGACCAATGATTTTAAGAGAATTGAGAGAGACATCCTTCAATCTTCTGGTTTTGAGAAAGAAAATAATTCAGAACATAGCTATCAACTAGCGATGGTTTCTTGGTATCTTGCAACTACAGAAAGCAATAAATTAGACATAGAAAATATTTTAAAATACTCGCTCATTCATGATTTGCCAGAAATATATGCGGGCGACACTCCTCTCTATACATCGGATGGCGACTACCTGAATAGCAAAAAAGATAGGGAGATAAACTCTATAGAAAAAATTAAAAACGAATTCTTAAATTTTTCCGATCTTCATAAATGGATTGAAAAGTATGAAAAACAAGAAGATGGTGAAAGCAAGCTCGTTTATGCCGTAGATAAACTACTGCCAATTTTTTCTATCTTTCTGGACGGCGGGCATGCATGGAAAACTCATAGATTAGATTTAAATACTTTAATCAATAAAAATAAAGAAAGGATATCAACTTCAAGTATTGCTAAAAAATATTTCGATCTAATGATATTGGTGATACAAAACGACAAAAAACTATTGGAAATAAATCCAACAGTTTTCGAAAAAGCAATCACCCATGATGGAGAGAGATGTGATTTACATCACTTTGATGTTGATAATTTTGACGAAATTTCTGATAAGCTGAAATTAAAAGCTCATGCTGTGTGTATACACAATAGTAAACTACTCCTAGTTAATCATCCAGAATGGGATATTTGGAGCATTCCTGGGGGTACTCGCGATGATAGTGGCGAATCAATCGAGGAAACCTTAAAAAGAGAAATACGAGAAGAAACGAATTGCGAGGTGGTCAATTTTTTACCGATAGCGTACCAAAAAGTCATTAGCCCTGATGGAAAGAAATATCATTACAGACTACAATATCTCTGTGATGTTGTCCCTCTCGGAGAATTTAAAAGCGATGTAGCGGGAAATATAAATAAGATTTTTTGGATTGAACCAAGTAAGTTTGAGGAATATATTGAAAATAAGGAATTTAAAAAAATGACTATTCGCAGGGCGTTAGAATTATTAAAAAAACTATGAAAATAGAGAAGATTGATAAAAAAATAATTAAAATTATCGCAGAATAAGATGATTATAATCTTGATGAATATTATAGTAATTTACTCTTTTTAGAGTCACAAAATATTTTGACATTTGGCGATACAAATTATCGCGTTTTTGAAAAATTTTTCGTAGAAAAGGGATATAATCCCGAACCGCTTGATCTTTGTCTTGATGATGATAAATCAATCGGCTTGGAGATGCCTAAGACGTGGTATTTAAATAAAGGTAAACACGCATTATCTATTGCCACATATTACAACTATTTAAATTGGCACGGAATTGTTGAAAATAAAAATCTAGATACTTTTAATAAAAATATATCTGATGATTATGGCAAAATAGCTTGTATAGAGGTGTATTTGGAAAAAGAGTTAAAATCTTTTCTTGATGTTAAAAATATTGAGTATTTTGGTACGCCACGCACGCTAACCGAATGCGTCCGTTATCTTGAAGGATGGAATATACAAAAGTATCCTCGACTCAAAGGGTATGCAACCTTTTCGAAATTTATTGAGCTATGGTCTAGAACAAATTTCCCATACTTTAATTCAGAAGAGTGGTATTTGGGTAAAGAAAAATCAAATAGAATAAATAGTTCGGGACAAGTTACAAATGTCAGAAAAGCTATCCAGTATTTTTGGCAAAACTATCTATTGAAAAAACATAAAAAAATATCAGACGAAGATGTTGAGATAGATATATTGGGCGGAAAATTCCATACTATAAGACAACCCAAAATTATTTTACTTTCTGAAGACCTATTTTCAGAACAAAACAGTGATTTTGAAATTTTCAACAACTTAACCAAAAAACTTTCAAAAGATAAAATCTATGTTTCTAAATTGAAAAATGACTTTCCAATGAAAAACGCAGAGGTGGCAAAAGAAATTTATCCAGATTCTCTAATTATTCTGATAGAAAATGACACTAGTTTTTCAAGAAATTTTTCGCTGATAAACTCTATGAAGTAAGCTATAAATACGGATGTTGTGATCGCTACAAAAGCTTTAAAACACATTCTGACTTATTAAGGATAATTATGAATGAAGGCTTGCCAAACAAAAAAATAGAAGTAAATAGTATTGAGTCTATCAAAAACACAGTGTTTGATTCGGGAGAAAAAATATGTTCTTTTTTAGGTATTCAATCCAATACGCCTAAAGACATAATGGATAACCTTGTTGTTAAGACAAAATTATCGGGTCACAACAACGAAATATTTATAATTGATTTTTATAATACTCAAACAGAATTTCTTGGTAAGGCTTGTTTAAAATATTCGTCCGACATAGAACATAATAATGGACTAAGAATAGAGTCTGATATTTTAGAGATATTAAACGCAAGAGACGTTATGTGCCCAAAATTAATAAATACAGGCACAAATAAAGAAGGCAACCCCTTTATTTTAATGGAAGTAATTAAAGGAGAAGGAGTAGATAGTCGCGTGTTGGATATTCAGACAGCTGAATTAATACTAGACATAATACAAGTGCATGAGTCGGTTTTATTAGATAATTTAGATATACTAAAGACGTCCGATGAAAAATTTGATTTGGACAAAGAGGTTGATTTTGACAATAAATTGTCATCTTTTCTGAAAAATTTTACTCCTCATTTTAAAATTAAAAACTCTTACCGTTTTTTAAATGAATATCTTAATAGTCTTGATGTAATCAAGAAAACAATTATTACCGATAGATCTGCTGATAATATATTTATCAGAGAAGATGGTCAGATTATTATGATTGATTTTTCCACTGTCAGAATTGGTACACAGTTTGACAATTGGATTCAGTTTATAGACGATCCGCGAGCAAAATTTTCTTGCTCCAAAGACGCATTAGTAAAAAAGTTCTTTGTTAAAAATAATCTCAATGAAGATAAAATAAATCATTACCATGTGGCTTCAGTATACACAAATCTACTACAAGGAATTTTTACTTATCAAAAAAATCCTACATTAAGCATGCAATATATAAATAATACTAATAGTGCTTTTGCAGATTTTACCAAAAAGAAAGGCGTGTTAATAGACACTGGTCACTAACACGCCTTCAAAATAAGACTGACTTTTTCGTCGAGGGATTGAATCGCATCCAGTTCGACGATTGGCATATCACCAAAGTCAGCTTCAACGGAGACGAAGTCCGACTCCAAGCGTTCTGAAATCATTTGTTCGCTGTCGCCACGTTGTCTCATGCGTTTGATTTTCAGTATCATATCGATTTTGATACGCACTACAACAATATTGCTGAAACCAAGCATGATGAGCTTGGAAACGCCAGTAGGCTTGGAAGTCAGAAGTAGATGATGCGTATCCGAGAACAAATCCTTCTTTCTCGTGCCGTAGTAATAACCATTATCGGTTTTCTTTACAAGCACAAGTTCAGGATTGTTCACAAAATACGTTGTAGGCAGAAAGCAGTAATCCACTCCACTCACTTCACTGACTCTTGCCTCCCTGCTGGTACAAGTAACTACTTTCCTGAACTTATCAGGATGCTTTTTTGTCAGTTCAGCGATAAGTGTTGTTTTACCACTACCGCTATCGCCAACAAACACAAACAGCTTTTTCATTTGGTACCCCCTCCTTATTTGATTATGAAAGAACCACAATCATCTTACCCCCATTTCTAAGCTTTTTGCAACATAAAGAAGGATCCTTGTCAAAATCCGTTGCGTATTCCTTTCGCATCCTCCTGTGTGGCGGATACAAAATCCTCGCACAAAAGAGCCGAGGCAAAGCAAATTCTTTTTCCTCCCGCAAAAGTAGTTTTGCCTTGCTTCTTCCATATTACATTTCACCCCGCCATACTGCCTGAATACTTGGAAGGCAGAACTCCGAAAAAAAAGCCCTTTTCTTTTGAAAAGTCACTCTACGTATACCAAAAAAACAAGAAGTTTTTTCTTTTGGGGCTGCCGAATAGAGAGAAATGGTGGCGAGGTAATTGTTTGAGCGTACGATTTAGGCTAGAGACACCAGATGCTCCGTGCGTGACTCATCTGTTTTGAAAATAGGCGAGAGCTTGGTAAAATAGAAACATCAATAAAAACTTTCCATGGACATTAATCAGAAAATTCCAATAGAAGTAAAAAACATCATTAACGCTTTACAAAAAGAGGGTTATTCTGCCTATGCGGTTGGCGGCGCGGTGAGAGATATTATTATGGGATATGAGCCGAAAGACTGGGACATAGCGACTTTAGCCAAGCCGGATGAAATAATAAAAATTTTCCCAGACAATGTTTATGAGAACCAGTTTGGTACGGTAGGGATTAAAACTCGCTCAGAAGACAAAAGAGTCGCCGTTGTAGAAGTTACAACTTTTAGAGAGGACGGGCTTTATTCCGATTATCGTCGTCCTGATGAAGTAAAATTTGCTGATAATATACAAAGCGATCTTTCTCGCAGAGATTTTACGGTAAACGCAATGGCTGTTTCTATTGACGGCGAGATAATTGACCTATTCGGTGGACAAGAAGACATAAAAAATAAAATTATTAAAACTGTCGGAAAACCAGAAGCAAGATTTAGAGAAGATGCGCTTCGTCTTATGCGCGCTGTGCGTTTTGCCGCCGAGCTTAGATTTGATATTGAGCCAGAGACTTTTAGGGCGATTATCGCAAGTGCTGATTTACTTTCTAAAATCGCAACAGAAAGAATAAAAGACGAGTTTACAAAAATAATAGCAAGCCAAGATAGCGGGCCAGCTTGGGGAATAGTCCAAATGGAAAAAATGGGCCTCTTGAAGCACGTGATGCCAGAGCTTCTTGAAGGAATAGGCGTGACTCAAAACAAGCACCACATATACACAGTATGGGAACATAATTTAAGAGCGCTTGATTATGCGGCGAAAGATGGCGCTTCGCTTGAAGTACGGTTAGCGGCGTTACTTCACGATGTAGGAAAGCCTAAATCAAAATCTGGAGAAGGTGCTGACTCTACTTTTCATGCTCACGAAATAATTGGAGCCAGGATGACAAAAAAAATAATGGAAAGACTAAAGTTTAGCAGAGAAACAATTGATAAAGTTGTTCATCTCGTAAGACACCATCTTTTTTATTATAATGTTGGCGAAGTTACGGAAGCGGGAGTGAGGAGATTTATAAATAGAGTTGGAGAAGAAAATATAGATGACTTGCTTAAAATCCGTGAAGCGGACAGGATAGGGTCAGGAGTGCCAAAAGCGGTGCCATACAAAACAAGGCACTTGCGTTTTATGATAGATAAAGTAAGACGCGACCCCATAAGTCCTAAAATGCTTGAAATAAATGGAACGAAACTTATGGAACATTTGCGTATTGCGTCCGGACCAAGAGTTGGGATGATACTCGGGATTATTCTAGAAGAAGTTCTTGATGACCCTAAAAAAAACGAAGAGAGTATTCTTCTTCAAAGAGCGCAAGAATTAAATAATTTAGACGAAAATAAACTTAAGGAGATGGCGATGCAGGCGAAAACAATTAAACAAGAGTTTGAGGAGGAAGCGGAAAAAAAGATTAAACAAAAGCATAAAGTGTAAAAGTTGAAAGCGGGCAAACAGAAGGCTATAATGCATTTTAAGATTAAGTAATTTTTAATCGGGCTGTAGTATACCGGTAGTACATGCGCTTCGGGTGCGTAAAGACCGAGTTCGATTCTCGGCAGCCCGACAAAAACTTCCCACAGGGAGAGGTTTTAATGTATTGCCGAGAATCGAACGTTGAAAGGGGTCGGGAAAACATTATAAATGTTTTCCCGTATTGGAAAAGATTAAAAACCGAGGGTTTTTAAGACGATATGAAATAGCGTCGTGAGATATCTTGGCAGCCCGACCATTTTAAAAAACACTATAAGTTTTATACGAGTTCGTTTTTTTGATTTTTTAACGACAGCTAGTAATATGTTATATTAGAAACAAAGGTTATCTGTATTAGTTTATTGAATTTTAAAAAACTTACCTTAACTATGAGTAACTACAAAGATAATATTATTAATGTCTTAGATTCTTTTTTAAGAGAAGCTAAAACAAATACTTATGCTAACGAGAATATCAAAAAAGCTTCTTCTTTGCGTCCCAACTCTAAAGATTATCATTTTGAAAAAGGCGACTTGATTTATCACGATACTTATTTTGGCGCCACTAAATTTATTGGCGAAGAAATTGTTTATAAAAACAATAAACCAGTTTGGGGAATGAATTATCGCGGTTTTACGCTCAAAAATGAAATAAGCGAAAGTTTATTTGATTCAATTTTACGACCAGCTCTGATGTCTGGTTTTGGCGACAATATACCAGTTCGCGGACCAAAAGAGTTTATAAGAGGCGAATGGAAATATATTTTTAATACTAAGGGCGATTTAGCTAATTTTACTGGTCTTGAAGAAATACTTAAAAATGGCGAAACAGTTTGTAGATTATACTGCCACGGCGGATTTATTGAATAAAAATCATTTTTACTAAAGCTGAAAGAATTTATCAAAAAACTGAAATAAATTATGAAATATACTGACCGAGTTTATGGAAATTTTGAAATTGAAGAACAGGTTATTTTAGAGTTAATTAACTCTCCGGTGATTCAACGATTAAAATACATTGATCAAGCAGGATATTTTGAGCCTCATTTTCCCGGAACCGCACTCTCTCGTTTTGAACATTCAATCGGCGTTTATTTACTTTTAAAAATGTACAACACACCGATTGAGGAACAAATAGCTGGACTTATTCACGATGTCTCTCATTCGGCTTTTTCGCATTGCATTGATTATGTTTTAGATACTGGCTCTGAAAAAGAACACAATCACCAAGATAATGTTTTTGACGAGTTTGTTAGAAAATCAGAAATCCCCAAAATACTTAAAAGATATAATTTAGACCTAGAATATATTTTGAACGACCAAAATTTTCCACTAAAAGAAAAGGATTTACCGGATTTGTGCGCTGACAGAATTGATTATTCGTTAAGAACAGCCAACGTTTTCAAAGAAATTAAAAACGGAAAATATTTTATTGACAATCTTTTAGCGGAAAATGGACAATGGGTTTTTAGGGATTTTGAAAGTGCAGAAAAATACGCAAAATTGTTTTTGAAACTAAACACAGATTATTACGCTGGGTTACCTTCTGCTGTTATGCACCGAACTGTTGGAGATTGTCTCCATTACGCACTTTCAAAATCATATATTTCTGAAACTGATTTATACACTACCGATAAAATTGTTTTAAAAAAGATAAAGCCACATATTGAAACCGATTCAAAATTAAGTTTGTTGTTTAATAGAATGAACAACAAAATTGGTTTTAGAAATAATCCAGATGATTATACTAGTAAAGTTTTCTGTAAATCGCGAGTGGTAAATCCGTTATGCCGGCATGACGGCAAAATCATGAGAGTGTCTGAGGCCAATCCAGACTGGAGCGACATAATAGAGCGAGAGCTAAAACCAAAAGAATATTTTTTACAGTTTGACAAGTAAATAATGTAGTAATTAGATAAACTGTATAGTTTAGTGGACTAAACTATAACCTATGACTTTCATAAAAAATAAAGAAAATTTTGTTTGTGAAAATTGTGGTGAAGAAGTTGCTGGCAACGGATATACTAACCATTGCCCTAAATGTCTTTGGAGTAAGCATATAGATATAAATCCCGGAGACAGGGCGGCTGATTGTGGCGGAATGATGGAGCCAATATTTTTAAATTCTTTTAGTGATAAATTTTCTATAACACATAAATGCGTGAAATGCGGATATGAAAAAAGAAACATAGCATCGAGCGAAGATAATACAGATATACTTATAGATTCAGGTAAGTATTGATTGCTATAAAGATATAAAAAAAGAAAAACCCGCCAGTCGCTAATAAAAGCATGGCGGGTTTTTACACATCACTAACATAAGCGTTATTTCTTTTTGGCTTTTTTAGTGACTTTTGCTTTCTTTTTTGCTGGCATTGGAGTGTTAATGTCTTATGACCTTTCTTATGACTTAATTATACACCATAAAATTTTATTTAGGGTGTGTATAACTTTTTTCTGATATAAATTATACATCGCAAGTCGTCTTATCGTGCGAGATTTTATAAAATAAAATGGATCTAAAGCAAAAAAAATTTTAGTACGCAGAATTATGTAAGAGACTTGAGTTTATGTCTTTTGAAGAACAGTAAAAATAAGTTATAATATAAAACATATGCAAAATATAATTTGGTTCAAGGATTTATCTATCAAAAATGTGTCAGAAGTCGGAGGAAAGAATGCTTCTTTAGGAGAGATGTATAATACTCTCACAAAAAAAAAGGTTAATATCCCAAACGGTTTTGCGATTACAGCAGGCGCTTATATAAGATTCTTAGAAGAAAATAAGTTGACGGAAAAAATGCACGCTGTTCTAAAAGGATTAGATACTCATGATATTGACAATCTTCAAAAACGCGGTAAGGCAATAAGAGAAATGATGCTTACAGCAGATATTCCCACAGATATTAAAAAAGATATTGCATCAGCGTATAAAAAACTTTCTGAAGAATGTGGTATGAAAAACGCGGACGTTGCTGTTCGTTCCTCAGCGACAGCAGAAGATTTACCAAACGCAAGTTTTGCCGGACAGCAAGAAACATATCTGAATATCTCTGGTGAAAAAGCAACTATTGAAGCGGTTAAAAAATGTTTTGCTTCGCTTTTTACTGATAGAGCTATTTCATATAGAAAAGACAAGGGGTTTGACCACATGACAACCTATCTTTCTGTAGGGGTGCAAAAAATGGTGCGGTCGGATAAAGCATCATCAGGCGTAATGTTTACGATAGACCCAGAAACTGGCTTTAGTGAAGCGGTTATCATCAACGGCTCTTGGGGACTTGGAGATTTAATAGTGCAGGGGCAAGTAATACCAGACGAATATAAAGTTTTTCAGCCAACCCTAAAAGAAGGATATAGACCGATAATATCAAAAGTTCTCGGCACGAAAGAAAAGACAATGATTTATGGATCAAGTAAATCAGCGACTCGTATTATCCCAACCCCAGAAAAACAGCAAAAGAAATTTATATTATCAAATGATGAAATATTAGCGCTTGCCAAGTGGGCAACAATCATCGAAGAGCATTACAAGAGACCAATGGATATAGAATGGGCAAAAGACGGAATCTCTGGAGAGCTATATATCGTGCAAGCAAGACCAGAAACAGTGCATGCAACAAAAAATATCAACCAAATAGAAGATTATATAATGCTAAAGCGCCCAGAGAAATTGCTTACACAAGGGGCTTCTGTGGGCTCTAAGATAGCCGAAGGAAAAGCGAATGTAATTTCCAGCGTTACGGGAATTAAAACTTTTAAAAAAGGAGAAATTCTTGTGACTAAAATGACTGATCCAGACTGGGAGCCAATTATGAAAATAGCCGCCGCTATTGTGACGGATGAAGGAGGGCGCACTTCTCATGCGGCAATAGTTTCAAGAGAACTTGGTATTCCGTGCATAGTCGGGACGCAAAACGCCACAAAAAAAATTAAGCACAAACAGCTTGTAACCGTTGATTGTTCAACGGGAGCCGATGGATATGTGTGGCAAGGAAAAGCCAAGTGGACAATAAAGAAATACGAAATACAGCATAGCGAAAGGCCAAAGACAAAAATAATGATGAATGTCGGCGCTCCTGAAGAAGCGTTTGAGGCGTCATTTCTTCCAAATGACGGAGTAGGTCTCGCGAGAGAAGAGTTTATAATTGCTTCTCACATAGGTATTCATCCGTCAGCGCTTATAGACTTTAATAAATTAAAAGACCAAAAACTTAAGAAAAAAATAGCGGAGAAAACCGCGGGATATGAAGATAAAACGCAGTATTATGTAGATAAACTTGCTGAAGGCATTGCTCAAATAACGTCAGCATTTTATCCAAAACCAGTAATACTTCGGTTTTCTGACTTTAAGACAAACGAATATGCTACTTTGCTTGGGGGGAGTTTATATGAGCCTACGGAATCTAATCCAATGATAGGATGGAGAGGTTGCTCTCGCTACTATCATCCAACATTTGAAAAAGCATTTGGACTAGAATGCAAAGCTGTTAAAAAAGTCCGCGAAGAATTTGGTCTTAAAAATTTGATAGTAATGCTTCCTTTCTGTCGCACGGTAGGCGAAGGCAAAAAAGTTATCGCAAAGATGAAAGAATATGGATTAGAGCAAGGCAAAAACGGCTTATTGGTTTATGTAATGTGCGAGATACCGTCCAATGTAATAGAGGCAGACGAGTTTCTAAAAGTGTTTGATGGTTTTAGCATTGGCTCAAACGATCTTGCTCAATTAACGCTTGGCATTGACCGCGATAGCGCGTTTCTCGGAGGGATAGGAGATGAGAGAGATCCTGCTGTTAAAAATTTTGTGCGTATTGCAATAAGAGCCGCAAAAGCAAAAGACAAATATATAGGCATCTGCGGACAAGCTCCGTCTGATTATGAAGACTTTGCCTTATTCCTTATTGAAGAAGGCATTGATAGTATGTCGTTAAGTCCAGATACGATAATTAAAACAACAGAAGCTGTACTGAAAAAAGAAAAACAACTTGAAGTAAAACGCGGTCAACAGTAATTAACTATAAATAAAATTATGAAAATAGCTTTCTTTGAAACAGAAAAATGGGAAGAATCTTGCTTAAAAGACAAATTAGTAGGGCATGAAATAGATTTTTACGAGAAACAGATTGATAAACACAATATCCCAGAAAAAAAAGATTATGATATTTTGTCTGTTTTTACAGATTGTGATGTAAATAAAGAAGTAATTGATGCGTTCCCGAATCTTAAATTCATATCTACTAGGTCAACTGGATACAATCACATAGACTTCAATGCAGCGGCGGCACGAAATATCATTGTGTCCAATGTCCCCGCTTATGGAGAAAATACGGTTGCTGAGTTTGCTTTTGGACTAATACTCACTCTTTCTCGTAAGATATTTAAGTCCTATGACCGAATAAAAGAAACTGGTTCATTTGATTTAGAAGGTCTTCAAGGATTTGATCTACAAAGCAAAACACTCGGTGTTGTAGGAACAGGACGCATTGGTAAGCATGCAATAAAAATAGCAAAAGGATTTGGAATGAATGTAATAGCGACAGACGCTTATCCGGATGAAAAATTCGCCGCTGAAACGGAGACTAAATACGTTTCTTTTGAAGAATTGCTTAGTCAATCGGACATAATAACTTTTCATGTACCGGAACTACCAGGCACTTTTCATATGCTAAATATGGAAAATATTCACCTGATAAAGAAGGGATCTCTTGTGATAAATACGGCAAGAGGA
>Ga0209616_1000310_pt1 | contig 14623 bp, 6 predicted proteins | sample FlocCalmetaG_FD_184153 | JGI IMG/M metagenome (GOLD analysis project Ga0209616, IMG submission 184153) | Freshwater bacterial and archeal communities from Indian Creek, Illinois, USA - Floc-Cal metaG (SPAdes) (version 2) | ecosystem: Environmental > Aquatic > Freshwater > Unclassified ...
CCCCTGCAAAGTCCATTTATCAAATAGACCGGCGTCCTGCATCTTTTCTTTACATAAGATGAATAGATGAGTGCAACAAATTCAATAAATAGTTTACCATTCAAGGCTAACTCAAAAGAAACTTGCATTCTTCTGAAGTTCAATCGTTCTTTTAGGTTACCAAAACCCTTTTCAACGATATCTTTGCTTCTATAGACTATAAAATCAAATATTTTATACTTTACAAGCTCAACCTTAAGGTTTATAATGAATACGCACTTGGGGGTATAGCTCAGCTGGGAGAGCGCTTGAATGGCATTCAAGAGGTCAGCGGTTCGATCCCGCTTATCTCCACCACTTATATCAAGACTTCAGGGCTTTTTGGAAACTCCTGAAGCGGGTAAAAAACAAAAAGTAATGCAATTGTAATGCAGTTTTGGAAAGCAACAAAAAAGCAGGGTTGCCAGCCTGCTAATGAATTCAAGTTGTTGCTGTATTATGGACGAAGCCCCGTTGAATAGGGGGAATTGAAATGAAAAGGTTATTGCAATATATACCTGGATTCAGGTCAGGAATGGTCTGGAAGAAAATTGTTGCTATTTTTTATTTTGGTTTTTCTCTGTTAATGCTCGCAGTAGGTTTCGGCGCGTTCTTATTCTTTCTGTCTGTCCCATTTCTTGTATTTTCATTCTTGGAGTTGATCCTACGGAACAAAAAAGGATTTTTCGTTAAAAGGGCTAGCATTATGTTTGTACTTTCTTTAGCTCTTGCAATAACCGGACTTTCTATTCCTTTGGCTATACACGAACCGCAAGAGCCGGAACAACCAGCCATAACAGAAGCTGAAAAACCAGAGCCTGAAGACCCTGCTCCTGCTGTTGTACAACCTACACCAGCTCAACAAGTTGTCAAAGACCCACCAAAAGCAGTAGTTGAAGCTGTCGAGTCTTTAATCAAAGTCGAAAAAGCAACAGTAGCTAGAGTCATTGATGGGGATACCATCGAAGTACGATTGTATGACGGGACAGAAGAGAGAGTTCGTATGATTGGCGTTGATACTCCTGAAAGCACCCGTGAAGTCGAACCATTCGGAAAAGAATCTGCGGCTTTCACTCAAGAAAAACTTGATGGTAAAATAGTTTATCTTGAAATAGATACCACCGAACGCGACAGATTTGGACGTCTTTTGGCTTATGTCTGGCTTTCTCAACCAGCAAATGACAAAGAATCCGAAGTTAGAGCTAAAATGTTTAATGCGGAACTCTTGCTAAGTGGTCATGCACAAATAATGACTATCCCACCGAACATAAAGTATGTTGATTATTTTACTAAATTTCAGACAGAAGCTCGGGAAGGAAGTAAAGGATTATGGGCTATAACAGCCTATGCACCAGAGAGAGTAAACATCAATACAGCAAGTTTAGAAGAGTTGATTAAAATAATACATATCGAGGAAGAGAGGGCAAAAGAGATTATTGAGTTGCGACCGTTTGTGTCGCTAGACGACCTTGACAAAGTTAGTGGCATAGGACCAGCACGCCTTAGGGATATAAAGGCTGAAGGCATAGCTTATGTGCAGTAAAACTTAACGCAGTCACAAGAGGACTTTGAATACCTGGAATCGTAAGGTATATGGAAACGATATAGGTTCTTCTTTATTCACCTTGCTTCTTAGTAGAAGATTTTTCTTTCCCTAGCAGTAATTTGTTACCACCATAAAGTAGTTCGCAGTCGAGAAAAGTGCGGTATTGAAAGGTTTTGTGGCACTCTAAAATTTGTATCGTGACCTTTCGTGATCGTCCGTTTTATTTGTTTATGGCAAAAGTCTTAAGATCAGACCGCTGATAGGAAGATGAAGCAGCATATCAATAACAGGCCTTCCCGTTGCCTTTTCAACGATTTCTTTATATGTTCGCAATTGGGGCACATATTTTTTCATTCTGTCGAGAACGTCTTTCCCGGGATAATCCTTATGATCGATTATTACATAACCGGCAGGTGTATCTAGCAGAAGATCTATCCATCCCTGTACGATTTGGCCTTCTTCATTCCGCATTGATATTGGCCATTCCCTATATGCTTTGTAACCTTCATAACTCCTGTCAATGAAAGTGGCAAGCCTCTGGCCGGCATCTAAAATGTCAGTATGATCGATTGAAGATTCCATGCTCCAGTTTTTAAGGATATTACGCGCTAAGCTGCTCCGATCATCTGCAGCTAAACATTCATAATCGACAGCAAAATATGAATGAACTGCATTCCCCATTACGACCATTTCAGGGCTACCTTTAATCTTGATCCGCTGACCGAAGACTTCTACGATTTTCAGCTCATCCTTGCCAGCATTGTCTGGATTATATGGCAGTTCACTGGGTGATACCCTCGCATTGGGGTACTCTTTTAGTGTATCCGTAAAACTGGGAAGAAACTCACTGGCATCGCTGTTTAGGCCAGGAAGCCCCGCTTTTTCAGTACAGTATCCATAAATATCAAAAGGTATACGTGCTCTCCCAATTTGGATACTCCGGTCGCTTATATCTGTACTCATCCTGACAATCTGTTCGCCGCGAGCGTCTTTCAGGATGTCAAGCCATGTAGATTTCAAACTGCTACCGTCAGTTGACTTGCGTAGAGCTAATACAAGACCTTCTTTTGCCCTCGTCATACCAACATATAACAAGCGTTGTTCTTCCCGTTCAGCCTTATCCAGAATATGACGCTTAAACGGCAGCGCATCAACTTTAATATCAAGTGGATCATACTTTCTCTGCATGCCGAATGGCCAAGGCCAATAGCGTATTTTTCGGTCGGCCAGCGGATCGGTGGGATCAAATTTCTGAGCTGCTTCGATATTGATGCCGAAGATATTCTCTCTTGGCTTAGAGTCAAGGCCGGTCAACACCACCCAAGGCCACTCCAAGCCTTTCGATCCGTGATATGTAAGTACGTTCACGGTCTGGGCGCCGGTTCCCTTCGCCTGTTCGGTTTCAGATTCATTTAGGTAGGTAACAAATCCGTCGATAGTCGCTGCCCTGCGGCGCGAAGAACATAAATCTATGTATTTATTGCAAGCACTCCTTAATGCATCAAGATTGCTCAAAGCAAGCTCGGAATTTCGCCAAGATTTCAGCACGGGCAGAAGACCAACCCTGTTGATTGCCTGTTCCAAGGCCTCCAACGGGGTCCAGAATTTGATGCTTATCCTGGCTTCGTTCAGCGCTTTTGCTATTTCGCTGTTATGCCAATTTTCTTTTGTAAGCTCGGAATCAGTCATAAGATTTGAGTACCAATTATTATCGCAAGTAGTCAAACGTATGATCTCAGCAAGAGCTATCGTATCTGCTTGATTATTCATGTATCTCAAGGCAGCGGTTGCAAGTATGCACTCTCTTGTATCCATGAGCAGTCCCTGCCCTACAGATGCCCGGACACCCAGTGCCTCCAAGCAGGTGGCTATTTCCTTGCAGGTATCGTTTTTCCGGCACAAGATAGCTATATCTCCAGGTTTTACTCCTGGTATGCGTTCAACGAGATCCCTTATTCCGTTGGCTATAGCCAAAGCTTCCTCTGAATTATTTTTAGCCGAAAGATGCCACGCCTCAAGGTACCCGCCTAAAGCTTTATCTTCTCGTTCCTGTGGTACTCTTAGGGTAACCATGTCACTACCCATTTTATGGAACACTTCTGTGAACAGTGCGTTAGTGAAATCAAGCAGATTCTTTTTGGATCGCCACGAATAATTAAGTACTCCGGCATTTCCGATCAAAGACACGATATCGTTCATAAGCTGTGGGTCAGTGCCTCGGAAAGCATAGATAGCCTGCTTCGGGTCTCCAACCCATACAGACTTTCCCGCCAGTTCAGTCAGAGCGAAAAACAGTGCAAGCTGTATAGGGCTTGTATCCTGGAATTCATCGACCATCAACATTTGGATCCGGCCGCTTAACGACGATTTGAAAGCGTCATTATTTATAGCCATGTCAAGTACGCGGGTCTCCTGATCAGTAAAGTCCATTAGGCCGTGTTCTTTTTTGTAAAGGTCATATTCACGCAGCGCATCGCCAGCGCAGCCGAACACCCCAGCGATAATCTGCTTTACATCCTCATGAAATAGCGGTTGCGTTAAAACATTGTCGGCTATCGCCTTAACAGGGTTAATATAGTCTTGGCCATCCTTGGCTGATTTGAGTTTTGAAAGACGGACCCAATCGCTCCATGGCAAGCGTTTATTCTGTAGACGTTTACAGCATGATTTAAGCGTCTCCATAGCTTCTTGAGTGGTTTTCTTTGTGCTACCGAGTTTAGTGAGGTCGTCTATTGCACGATTTATCACATCAAGCAGATCTTTGTCCATGCCTGTAATCAAAGGGTCACCGAATAGAGCGCTCAGAGAGTTCCATGAGTTTTCCGCAAATACCTTCAAGCCGTCTGGAGATATCTGATTGCTTCTTGCCATATCCACTATCCGCTTTACGTCTGACCGCCATTCACCGTTCTCTTGATAACCTGAACCGTTGCCGTCAAGTTCCAGTCTCCTTGCCGCCGCTTCCATACGTTCGGCGTAAAGACCGATAACGCGGTCGATTGATACCTTAAATATACTGTCACTCTCTTCTTCGGGCATTACTTGTATCGCCGGAGACATACCAGCTTCAATAGCATATTCCTGGAGCAACCTTGCACAGATGCTGTTTACAGTACCTATATAACCGTCGCTTATCCTATTAACGCCATACGTCCATAATTCTTTTAGTAAATGGATGCGGATTCGTTCGTGCAGTTCTGATGCAGCCCGATTTGTGAATGTTGTCACCATCAGTGATTCGGGGTCGATACCGTTTTTTATCAGATCTACTATCTTAGTTGTGAGGCTATGTGTTTTGCCGGAACCAGCACTGGCGTTTATTAGCTCTATATTTTTCATAATCCACCTCCTATATGCCGCAAAGACGGTCAAAGTCGCAGAACATGCAGGGCGGGCTTTGATATAGCAAGCCATTCTTTCTGCATTCTTTTTTGAGTTCCTCAATGGTCTTTTCTTCAGAAAGTTCTAATTCTTGAGCCTTTGCCTTTTCAATAATTCCACGCACTTCCACTGTACCCGATTCAAGGCTTTTCAGTACATTTTTCAGACTGGCGACGCCCGTATTCCATATATCCTCGAGCTTATATGTCGTTTTGATTGCTTCGTCACCGAGTTTTAGGCTGCTGCTCAGCAACTGTCCTTGTGCAAGCATGAAGTATCCGGCATGAACTTCATGTGACGGTTCTGCCGACCTAAGCATCCAATCATACGCTGCTAGTTGAAGGGAGGTGCCTTCCTCGATTTCTTTTTTCTTGTACTTGAGGGACGATGACCATTTCATATCCAGTACGAACGGGTGACCTCGGGAATCCCTTAGCAACATATCGGAAAAGCCTTTGTAGGGAATACCGTCTACTGTACCTTCAAGAAGAGCCTCCGTTTTCTCTACAGTGAGTTGCATCTGGTTGATATCCTTTACAATATGACGCACGGCTTCGGTGATAAAAGTTTTGTATCGCTGTCTCTCAGCCGCGTTTCCTTCGAGCAGCAGCTCCGACGCCATCGAAGTGATTAGGCTGTCGAACAGATATCCTGTCTTTTCATATGCGTTGTCTGCGTCCAAGTGGTTAGTTTCGGAATACAGCTCCTCAATTATCCGGTGGCAGAAAGTGCCTATCATTTGATTTCCGGTAGGGACCGACTGACTTTCCACTGGCTGGAGCCCTGCGTGGTATTCAAGTGTCCATTTGAACGGACAACCGATTAATGTGCTCATTTGCGTATAAGACAGTCTCTCTGCTGCCTTGATTACCGAATTCGGAACAGTATAGCAGTCCGTCACCGGAGATATCTCAGCTTTTTGTACACTCTGCAGCGTGGATTTTCGCCCGGCAAACTGCCAGTCTCTTGTATGGCCGAAGCTACTGCATTCGCTGTAAATATATCTCTTAACATCATCATCGGAATGCTCATCGGAAATTCTTGATGCCGCGCTCCATATAGTATCCCAATATGGATGACGCTCGACTTCTTCGCCATCGATTTGCGAGATGTATATGGCTATAAAACGTTTGTCCGCATGCATTATCCCCTTCTGCCAATCGTAGGCTTCTCGGCTTCGGAAGTTCCTCGTTTCTTCGAGAAAAATGCCGCATTTTTCCAGAGCTTTCCGCTCTTGATAACTCCAGTAATCTGGAGATGAAGTAGCAGGCGCATTGAAGCCCCACCAAATGATTTCGTCTCTTACATTCGTGATTTGCCCCGGATGATCGACTACGTACCAAGGGGCAACTTCTTCGCCTATATCATCCAAAGTATTTCCTGGTCCTATTATCGTATCCAGCATTCGCTCGAGCATGATGCGGGGGATAAACCCTTTCCCAAGCGACAGCTTCTGCATTTCTCGTGCCTGATTAATCACTTCTGCCAATATAGGCATGTCACGGGCCTGCCGTGAAAGCCTCTCAATCAGCACCTGGCAGCGTTCCCTCAGTTTAGCTTCCGGAATACCCTCAACAGAATCGAAGCGATCATTTACCAGAAGCGACTGGATTGACCTGATCAATGTCTCAGCCTTTTCTTCTGATTCAGGATCGTCTTTTTCTGTAAGGAAGTCTTTATACTTTTCGGATATTTTGCTTAGGGCGTGATTCCATGCTCTGCCACCGATGCCCGGTTCTTCGGTGACGGCTTTCAGTACTATTTTGCATACCCATTTCGGGAACACGGATACGGTCAGCAAGAGCAATTCGACAACTAGGCGGATATCAACAGGCCGCCATGCATTAGCCAGTGTAAGGGGAAGTATTTGCTGTATTTCACGCCAGCGTGAAGGGGCTGTCCGGCCTAGGCAAGGAAGCCCGTGACGTTTGAGGGCATAATCCAAAACGCTGGTATCCATTCCGCATATTATGGCTACTTGATCATTGGCTTCATTTTTGGACGCCAACCACAGTGCCAGATGCTCAGCTGCCTCCCATTCGTTGTCAACCTTTAGCAGTATAAGCGTATCATCATCCAGAGACAATGTACCATGAACGTCGGTACCACCAATCACTGCTTGGATTAGTGACAAATTGTCGCCTTGCGGTTTCCTGTCAGGCATTGACAGACAGGTTATATTCGTTCCTTGGCTTTGGAGCAGTTCAAACACATGTCGCCAAGCTAACGGTAGCATGGATGAAGGCTCTGTTAGAATGATCGATTCGATATGGACTGGTATACCGCACTTGAGACAGGCGGTTACTCTACGAAGCTGGTCGGACCGACCGCCTGATAATGGAACGTCTACGCATTCCAATTCGGCTAAAGCGTCTAGGCGAAGTGAACCGGAAGGAATAGCTTGTCCGTACCAACCGGCTTCCACCAGCTCATCTCGCCATTCCAGTAGCTGCCGTGCAGTCGACCAAGGGTCGATCGCGAAAGATTCGTGTAACCATATAGACTCCCGGTCGATCAGTTGGAGCCGTTTCATATACTCGTCTATTCGATACACCGGATGTACTGATCGCATGCCGATCCCGAGTCGTGTTTCTAAAATCCTGAGCAATCCCATCGGGCCAGTCATGACTTCACCAATTGAAGCTTCTTTATTGCTCCAGATGACGCCATCAAGATGCATTCCGAACACAATCCTCATATAGTTCACTCTCTTTTCTTCGTTTCAATACTATTATTTGCCATCACGCCGCTTATAATCTTTCTGAAGCTCATTTTCGAGGTATTCACACTCAATATTAAGCAGTTCACGACGCCTGTCCATTTATTTCTCGACGTAATTATCGCCGATGTAGCTTGCGATATCACCAAGCAATTTCTCACGAAGGTAAACACTGTTTTGTCGAATACTGCGAGGTACACATTCAAATTATGGTCGGCAAGGAAATCTTTTATCGCCATGGTTGACACAGTTGGCCTGCTACTTTTCCAGTTGTTTGTGCTGCCAGTTCTCCTCGGTATAGCTATCTATAATAGCCGTAAGGCGTTCCAATATAGAAAACTGTTCCCATCTGCGACGGCTCAATAATCCCCAAATCATCGAACAACCAATGTGCTATAGTGACTACAGTCCTCAAGATTCCCGGAACGCCGTGTTTTGGGCAATATCTCGCATTTTGTCGGTCTGCCAATCATCCAAACCATATAAAATTATCGTATCTTCACATGAGTAAGGTACAAACGGTTCTCCAGTCATTAGATTAATTACTGTTCTTCTTCTCATTGTATAACCTCTTAACCCTCTTGTATCATTAGAATGCGACAGCGTTTCGTACTTCACTTTTGCAAAGAAATATTTATTTGCATGAATTTGATGAAACCGCTAGATTTCATTTGGGACTTGTCCCGAATTCCGTAGAATTTATGGGTGGCGGTCTTAACGATTTTTTGTAAACTTTTGTTTAGAAAAACACTTTTTACTAAAGAGTCACTACAATAAAAGTATATCACTTTTGTAAAGAAAAAGTAAATAATTGCTTATTCCGGAACATCCGGACGGCGATTCCGGAAACATCCGGACACGAAACCGGAGGCATCCGGACACTTTGCCGACTATATTGATTGTAAAATATTTTTTGCTCTTCAGCAACACATAATGTCTGTATTTAAAATTTACATTGTTTATTTAGACCAGACAAGTCCCTGTCCCCTTGTCTGTTTATCATATTCAGCTAATGTGCCCAACGGACAGTCATAGCGATTCTCCTTCGATACTCCAAATTTAGCATCCGAGTTATTTTTTGCGCTGCCTTCAAAAAAGTGTTGTTAAGATCATAAAGAAAGATGCGCTTTTTAAACATAGCATTAACTTTTCTCTCTGCGATAAAAGCAGCTCAATTTGCTTTTTGTTCTCAAGCAATAAATCGCTGGTTTCGTAAAACGCATCTTTCCCTATGTCTTTAATGTCATAATCCATCATCTCCGTCAGAGAAGTAGTATTATTAAACCATCGCCAGGTTTTAAGTTCGCTTCGCGGACTGATAAGTCTACCAAGTATAATAGCTTTTGCTATGGAGACTTGTTTTGGTTGAAATCTACATTCTTTTAATATTTCAGCTCTTCTTACCACTTTCCGAAATATGTGTGCGATGCACTGCACAATAGATAAGCCGAGCACTATTTAGAGAAAAAGACTTCGATACAGCAGTAAGCCAGATACCAAAGGACTTTTCGGCACTATAACGACGCCTTTGGTGTTTATTCGGTGTTTAAATTTATGTAACGGTAAAAACAAATCTACGAATGATACGTTTAACGTCTTTTATGCCTTCCCATATCAAGGAAGGCTTTTTGCGTTTATAACTGAAAATAAAACAGGTAACCTTTTATTTTTATCTAAGAACAATTTTCCCATCAATCTCCTGTGCTATGCCTTGTTGAATAAGCAAATCGCAAATTTCGTTCATTAACTTACCGATACCCTGAGTCTTTCTTCCAACTCCGAATACGCGAGTGGTTTCTATACACAGTCCTTCACGAGTGCTACCTACCGTATGTTTCAAAATAGTTTTCATGGCTTCCGCGAGTTCTTCGGTAGAAATATGCTTTAACTTTCTATCAGTGGGAACGCGAACGGTTATTTTTTGCCATACTCTTGGAAACAGAAAATCGCCCTTTTTAACAATTTTCCCTCGCAAACGACTGATATCATGGTTAACCTCTTTTCTCACAGCTTTACATGCACTTATATATCCGTATAAAGGAGCAAGTCGCTGACACAGCAAGTCATAATGAATTGGAAATTCATTCGTTACAATAGCTAATATACAGTCAGCGACGTCTGGAAATCCATATAAATAGGTTTCTACTGCGGCTTCAAACCCATATCGGTTATTATGTTCTGCTGTATTTATTTCTGTCTCATTCACAGAAACATAATCATCAGTTTCAGTCTCATCCTCATCGGATAATTCACTGCTTGGCGGTTCACCATAATTGTCAATAGCGTCTTTTATCGCTGTAACCAGATTTTTGCCCTCATTTACTGGGTCTTTTATCCAGTCAGTCGACCATATGCGATAAATTTTCCAACCCATATTTTCAAGCACTTCCTGACGCAGTCGGTCTCTTTCGCGAGCCGTTCTCGCCGAATGATATGCTGCGCCATCACACTCAACGCCAAGCACATATACGCCACTGATTTTCGGATGTTTAACAGCCATATCTATTTTATATCTGGAGGATCCAACCTGTATATCTACCTTAAAACCATTTTTGTCAAGATAATTGTAAACCGCTTTTTCAAAGGGTAAATCGTGTTTAGGTATATCATACTTCTCAACCTCACGCACAGGTGATTCTGATCCGTTAATTGCATAATCAATATATGCCCTAAGAAGCTTTGGGCCTTCAGATGATATTCTGTCTATGTCAATGTCGGTTGGCATTATTGAGCCGATGAGTTTGACGTTATATTTTGCGCGGGTAATCGCCACATTAAGCCTACGCTCTCCTCCCGAGATACTCAAGGGGCCAAAGTTCATTCGGAATACTCCAGCAGAATCTTTAGCGTACCCAATACTGAAAATTATGGTGTCACGTTCATCACCCTGGACATTTTCAAGGTTTTTGATGAAAAATGGTTCCTCAGAATCTTCTTTGAAAAAAGATTCAAAGCTTTGATCTCTGAGACGAATCTCTCGGATAGCAGTATCAATAGCCAGTTGTTGAACTCCTCCGAAGGCGATAACACCAAGGGAGCGTTTGGGGTGTTCTCTGAAATGTTCAAAGACCTTTTTAGCCACCATTTTTGCTTCGGTTACGTTCCCCTTTTTTCCACCACGATCATAAAAACCATTGCTGATATATATATATTCAACGCCGTTATTCGGCATTTTATCTATGCTAGCAGGGAAAGTAATAAGATTATTCTTGTAAATTTTAGCGTTTGAGAAAGCTATCAATTGCTCGTGTCTGCTCCTGTAATGCCAGAGCAATGTTCGTTCGGGTAAAAGTACAGCTTCATCAAGAATTGACTCATATGCACCTGTGTCATCGTATTCCTCATCATCAGTATCGAAATCGTCTTCCGATGAGGTCGAAACAGAGAAAAAGTTATTCGGTGGCAACTGTTTGCTATCACCGGCAATAATGACTTGTTTCCCTCTTGAAATAGCCCCTATAGCGTTTTCAGTGCAAACCTGAGAAGCCTCATCAAATATTATAGTATCAAATTGATACGATTCCGCTTCAAGAAATAGGCTAACTGAAAGTGGTGACATCATCAGACATGGCTTGAGCTTTAAAAGCAGATTTGGTATCTCGCGGAATAGCTTTCGAATTGGCATAATACGCCTTTGTTTTCCGAGTTCTCTTTTTAAAATGCTAATCTCATCGCCACCGTTGGTAAATCCCTGTAGCGAAGGCAAATCGTTAATTAGTTTGCTCCTAATACGTGCTTCTGCAATATTAAACTGTTTTTTATCAAGCCGACGAAACTCGCCAATCGCATTCTCATGCATTTTGCGTCTAAAATTTAAAACAGCAGGATATTTAGGGAGAATCGCATCAAGCCAAAGCCTAAAGAATCGTTTCTTAAAAATGCGAAAATCAACCCACTCTTCAAGAATAGACAACCCGTTAAAGCAATTTATCAGCCGATTTTGAAGATCTGGCATTGTTAGCAATTTGAAAACGTCTTGGTTATCAAACAAATCAAGAAACCAAAGGAACTCACTATCAAGATTAATTTTAATTTTTTCAAGCTGTGAAATAGCATTCCTATAAATATCCGACGAAATTTTACCGCAACACACTGTTTTAACAAAATCCCTATTGAGTTTTAGAAGCTCCACTTGCTTTCTAAAGGAAGCCGACCAAGTTAATGCACTACGTACAATACCCCACTCGGTATTGAGCCCTTTATAAAGGAACTGGTAATGGTCAACTAGTGTTTTTTCGGATTCTTCTAATCGTGAAGTTATGTATTTCAGTGTTTCTAAAATCTTTATGCTATTAAGTAATGACAAATATGCTATTTTATACTTTTCAAGCATCGAGAAGTCCGAATTTTCGTCTACAAGGAGATTACCGAAGAATTTTTCAAAGTTTGCTCGGTTATTGACAAACCACTTTTTTAATACATCAATTGTTCGAAGCTGAGAAACAAGGTCAAGTACTTGTTGATCTGAAATTTTCTTAACAATTTCTCGGAGTTGTGACTGTATTAATTTTTTGTCAGCCTTATAACTTTTCTTAAAGACTTTCCAAAATGAGGTGTACTCAGTTTTGTAACGCGAACGGATTCCATTGTAGTCGATGGAAAAGACCGTTTCTTCATATACCGAAGTCAACTTACTGGTAAGTTCACTCAAATGTCTAGCCTTATTCTGTGCCTCACTTAATAGTTCTTTGGCGATAGGATAATCAATATTTATCCTCAAATACGGAAAACCATTCATGAGAACACCTTTTATTGCGGTTAGCTCGCTTTCAATAGATTCAACAGTGAGAAGCTTATTAAGAGCGGATAGCTTTACAGTAGCGTCGTTAGCGGCTATAGAAGAATATTGTTCTGACAATTCGCTATATTTCTGCCCAAAAAGAGTCTTTAATGCTTCGTATTCGGCTATTTCAGCAAAAAGAGGTTCAATTGTACTCCCGAGAATCCAAGAAATAGGAACTTCTGGAGCCTCCATTGCCGCCTTAATAATCGGAATAATGTCAATTATCCCCTGATAGGTAGTATGCCGATCCAGTGATAGTTTTTTGTACAAAGAGTTTAATTGCTGTTGGAAATTTCCTACCTTTGGGATTAATGTTTCAAGCTTCTGGCTTATGTCATAGCGCAATTCATGTGACACATATGGAACAACAGCTCCATACCACGGGTTTGCCTTATAATCATCAGTCATTTTGCCTATAGTTGTTGTAAACTGCTCTAGCAAATAGATGAAGCGATTGAATTGCGCTGAGTTTACATCTCCAATATTATCTATATGGAATATAACATAATCATACGATTCAAGATGCGCGAGTGCACCGTTGACTTGATAGATTGATTTGCCAAGGGGCATAACCGTATCGAAAACCTGAGCAGCATATTTATTGAGCTTTTCCTTGTTAGATTGTAGTGCCTCCAGTTTTTGAAAGGCTTCATCAGCTACAGTGATATTATTTTGAGCCAATTTAAGAGTTGCTCCTAATTGTTCGAGGACAGCGCGTTTATTCGCCTTATAGCTATGCAATATTAAACAGAAATCATTTAATCCAGCACTTGAAAGCCTCCTATGCACGACTTCAAGGGCCGCCATTTTTTCAGAAACAAAAAGTACTTTTTTCCCGTCAGCAAGACGCTCGGCTATGATGTTTGTTATAGTTTGGCTTTTCCCAGTTCCCGGAGGACCCTGAAGCACAAAACTGATGCCTTTTTTAGCAGCTAGAATTGCATCTTGCTGACTTGAATCAGCATCTACAACCTGAAACATATCGGCAGGTGTGATATTTTTGTCATAATCATAATCGGAAATTCCATCCGGAATTTTGTTAGCTGCTGATGCGTCGCCGCTTATTGTTCTAACAATAGGATGCGAAACAATGGAATCTTTATGCTTGCTCAAGTCGTTGTACATATTTATTTTTAGAAACGAGAGCAGACTCAGACTTGCCTCGGATATCAATTTCCATCTGTTTATTCTGGTTAATTTCTCTATTACGTCAAGAATAGAGTGCAGGTCATCACCCTCGTTATACTTTGGAAGCGTAATGCCAAAATCATTCTCAAGTTTATACGATAGTGTTGGATTAATCACAATTTCGTCTTCACGAAGGCTTAAAATATAAGGCGAAACAATCGACTCTATGGTTAACGAAGCAGGAACAAGTAGGATAGGCGAGTTAAACCAGTAATCAGCATCCTGAGATTCAGTCCATTTTAGGAACCCAAAAGACAGATATAAAATATTCACGCCCTGTTCCTCGACGGCGGTTTTTGCTTTATCCCTAAGCGATTTTAGTGTGCGTTGAGTTTCTATAGGACTTTTATTGGTCTGTATCGGATAAGATACTAGTTCCTCGTCATCTTCCTCACCAGGTTCATTTGCATCAAAAAGATTTTGGAAGGTTAAAGGTTGTTCGTCCTGCACAAAAGAGTTATATAATTCATAGCACTCTGGAGAGAGAATCTTAAGACTTGAGCGTTTTGTTTCTTTATAATTCAAAAGCCGATTACGTTTACTTAAGTCGAGCAATTTATTTTTCCAAGTCTCAATTTTGAAATTAACGTTATTTATAGCCATACAGAATTTCTCCAGTGCTTAAATTTTTGCGTTGTTTCTTGTTTGGTCAAGGATTAATCGATATAGTGCAATGCCTCTCCTCGTGTTTAAATTGTTTCATACTAGACATTTTTGTTTTGACTTTTTCATCCGCAACACATTCAGCGATATCCCCAAAATTGATAACCAACGGTTTACATATCTTGTCTAGCACACTTAGCATGACCGTCACATCCCGGCGCATCTTTGTCATGGTGCTAGAAGACACTCCGGATACTTTTCGCAAGTCAGACTTTCTCATTTCAGTGCTGACGCACCAATTTTTTTGTAACAAGTGCTCAACCCTTTTTTGACTACCAAAAACATGGTATAGAGATAAAATACCTGTTTTACATAAATTCATTAG
>Ga0209616_1000312_pt1 | contig 14589 bp, 10 predicted proteins | sample FlocCalmetaG_FD_184153 | JGI IMG/M metagenome (GOLD analysis project Ga0209616, IMG submission 184153) | Freshwater bacterial and archeal communities from Indian Creek, Illinois, USA - Floc-Cal metaG (SPAdes) (version 2) | ecosystem: Environmental > Aquatic > Freshwater > Unclassified ...
ATTAAATTTTCCCCACTAAATCAAGCCCAGGTATCAAAGTTTCGCTGCCTTCATGCCATTTGGCGGGACAGACTTCGTTCGGGTGTTTGCGGATATATTGAGCGGCTTTTATTTTATTGATAAGAGAACTTGCGTCTCGACCTATTCCGCCGGCGTTTATTTCAACCGCCTGAATGACGCCGTCCGGGTCGACTATAAATGTTCCGCGGTCCGCAAGGCCTGCTGATTCGATGAGTACTTCGAAATTGCGAGAGATAACATGCGAAGGATCGCCTATCATAGCGTATTTTATCTTCCGTATCGCGGGGGATGAGTCGTGCCAGGCTTTGTGTGAAAAATGAGTGTCTGTAGAAACAGCGTAAACCTCGGTTCCTAAGGCTTTGAGATTGTCATACTCGTTTTGAAGATCTTCAAGTTCTGTCGGACATACGAATGTGAAATCCGCAGGATAGAAACAAATTACGCTCCAGTGGCCTGTAAAATCCTCGTCGCTGACAGTGAAAAATTTGCCGTCCTTAAATGCGCTGGCCTTGAACTGTTTTACTATGGTTCCTATAAGTGACATATTCTTTCCTCCTCTGGTTTATTATATAATAATAATTATTAACTAAATTAAATGCTTTGTCAATATATTTTTTCACTCGAAACATAGACGCGGTAAGTGTACTGGAAATCTATAAATGCTTAGGGCTTGACTCGCCCGCCTCGTTATGAGTTAGCGGGAATCCAGGTTGATGATACTTTCAACATTAATTTTTAAAATTTGCAAGAAATAATCCTGTTTTATGGCTTTGGAGGTTTTTTTTAATCTATTCAACTGTCAAAGACCCGAGTTTTGTGTATAATCCACAAAAAATAGCGCATAAATTTAAAATAATTTGTATATCTGACACAATGACTAAAAAGTTGATATGTAGTAGAATAAAACATTAACATAAAAAAGTATAGATAGGGGGAGTGGGCTGTATGAAAAACAGTAAGGCAAAATTAATTGTCGGAATTGTCATAGCACTCGTTATTGTGGTAGGTGTATGGCTTGTAGTTGATCGTCCGCCTGAAGTGGCAGAACCCGTCGTGGAAAGACCGGCAGAACCTGTCAAAGAAGAACCGAAAGAGCAAGTAGCTAAGTTTAATGAAGCTCCAATGTTAAGAGAGATGGTCGAAAGGGGCGAGTTGCCTCCTGTGGAGGAACGTCTGCCAGAAAACCCGCTGGTTATAGAAGTCAACGAAAGAATCGGTGAGTATGGCGGAATTATCAGACGCGGTTTCACTGGTCCTGCTGATTATAACACATATACGCGCTGGGTCTTCGATGCATTGGTTCGTTTTTCACCGGATGGCAGTGAAGTAGTCCCTCGTTTGCTTGAATCATGGGAATCTACGCCTGATTACAGGACGTGGACACTGCGCCTTAGGCGTGGTGCAAGATGGTCTGACGGCGAACCGTTTACTGCCGACGCTATCATGTTCTGGTATGAAGATGTGTTGCTTAATACAGAATTAACACCAACAATTCCTAGATGGATGCAAAATGCTGATGGCTCTGTTGTAGAAGTTGCCAAGGTAGACGATTATACGGTAACGTGGACTTTTAAAGAGCCAAATACAATCTTAATGAAGCAACTTGCTAATGTGGATGGCGGAGACAGACTGTATGCTGCTTTCTTGCCTGCCCATTATCTGAAACAATATCATGCTGAATATGCTGACGCGGCTAAATTAGCGGAAATGGTTACAGATGCAGGATTCAAGACTTGGGGCGAGCTTATAAGCAACAGGAAGAATCCTGGCGATAACCCGGGTCGGCCTGTAATGGCTGCATGGAAACCTGTAACTTCTGTTGCCGATGACATTTTTATTCTTAGGCGTAATCCTTTCTTCATTGGCGTTGATGCTGAAGGCAATCAACTGCCGTATGTAGATGAGGTCCATTTCAAATTTTTCAGCGACAGTGCATCTTTAAATTTGGCCGCCATTGCCGGTGAGTTTGATATGCAAGAACGCCATATCATAATGGGGAACTTTCCTGTTCTTAAAGAAAATGCGCTGGCTGGGAAATATAAGGTGATAACTTGGCCTACCTTTGGCGGTTCTGATGCTACTATAACCTTTAACCAAACACACGAAGCAGATCCGATAGTAGGCGAGTTAATGAGAAACAGGGATTTCCGCGTTGCCTTGTCATACGCCATCGACAGAGAAGAAATCCAAGAATCAGTTTTCCTTGGATTAGGAGAAATTCGCCAAGGCGTACCTGCTCCATGGCATCCATATTTTCCAGGTGATGAATATGCTAAACGACATACTGAGTTTAATCTCGAAAAAGCTAATGAAATGCTTGATGGAATTGGTTTGACTAGTCGTGATTCGGAAGGTTTTAGATTGAGCAGGGATGGTCAACCTATCAGTATTGAAATTTCTGTTGTACCTGCTTTTGCCAACTGGCCTGATGTGGCCTTATTGGTGGCTGCCGATTGGCAGGAGGCAGGGATTCGTACTATCGTTCAAATTCGAGAGCGAGCTCTGCACTTTGAAATGCGCGGAGCTAACACATTGCAGACTGAAGTTTGGAACGAAGATACTACAGGCTTCCCTTTTACCGGACATCCTAAATTCGATCCTCGAACATCGCCTGGATTGACACTAGCTCCTTTGGTGCGTCAGTGGGTATTGTCAGGAGGCGCTGAAGGTGTCGAACCAACTCCGGCGTTTAAGCGATTAATGGAAATAATTGACACCGGAAAAACAGTAGGCACTGAGGAACAGATTGAATTGGCACAAGAGCTTTTCCGCCTTTGGGTTACAGAACTCTACCAGATTGGAACTGTAGGATTGACACCGCTTGTTCAAGGGGTTGTCGTTCATCACAATGACTTGATAAATGTTCCTTTACAACTCGGTAATGATTGGCCGCTCCGTACGCCTGGCAATGCCAATCCTGAACAATTTTTCTTTGATCAATAACCGCTGAAAACCTATAAACAAACTAAAAGTCAGAGTGATATCTCCTGCGGACGACTAGACTGATTCGCAGGAGATAAGCTCCGTTGGTTGGTTGTGCGGTTTTCATGCAACAAACGCAAGAAAGGACAGCAAAAATGCTTCGGTATATCTTGCAACGTATTTTAATAATCCCTCTGTTGCTGGTTTTGTTTTCGATAATAGTTTTTGCTTTGATACAAGCTCCACCGGGGGATTTCCTGACAAGTTATATTGCTACATTGGCTGCCTCGGGATCTTCTTTGGATGTCACGGAGATTGAGATGCTGGAACGGCAGTTTGGCTTGGATCAACCTGTTCACATACAATATATCAGATGGATGGGCAATCTATTAGTGGGCAATTTAGGATTATCTTTAGAGTTCAGACGTCCTAATGCGGATTTAATTATGGAGCGATTGGCGCCGACTTTGCTATTAGCTTTTTTCGCATTTGTATTCACTTGGATAGTCGCTGTGCCGATTGGAATTTATTCTGCTTTACGCCGCAATTCGTTTCTGGATTATGTATTTACTGTTTTGAATTACAGCGGTGTTGCAATTCCGAATTTCATGCTAGCGCTTATTTTGATGTGGCTGGCTTTCGTTTATCTTGGGATGGGAGTAACCGGACTGTTCTCACGTGAATTCGAACTAGCTCCTTGGAGTATTGCAAAATTTATTGATATGTTAGGGCGCATCTGGTTGCCCATGATTATTTTGGGAGTTGCCGGGACTGCCAGGCTAACCAGAATACTGCGTTCTAATCTTCTTGATGAGCTTAATAAGCCCTATATGATTTCTGGGCGGGCGAGAGGCCTCTCCGAATGGCAGTTAGTGATGAAGTACCCCGTACGATTGGCGATTAATCCTCTTGTAAGCACGATTGGATGGTATCTTCCGGAATTATTCTCGGGCAGCCTGATAGTTGCTACAGTCATGAATCTGCAAAATATCGGACCGCTTCTGCTGCGAGCGCTTATTAATCAAGATATGTATTTATCAGGGGCTATTCTAATGATATACTGCTTATTAGCAATAATTGGTACGCTGATTTCTGATTTACTCTTAATTTGGTTGGATCCGCGTATTCGATTGGAAAAGAGCTTAACATGAGTAACAATGAGTTCAAAAAGACTACTGATAACGAACAAATAAAGTCGTTTGACGACGAACAAGAAAAAGTTTTACCTGCATCTGCTGTTGAGCCAAGTACGGAAGCGGGGGATTTGTTTATTGCAAATGAAGCAGAAGATCGTGTTTCTGTAGCTTCAAACTGGACTTTGGTGTGGTGGCGATTCAGGAAGAACAAATTAGCAGTTGTAAGTGTTGTTATCCTGCTATTTTTAGCTGTTGTAGTATTGGTGCCAGATTTTTTTGCGACCGGTGATCCTGAGAAAACAGAAGCGCAATTGGCATTTATTCCGCCCCAACACATTCGATTCTCTTTTCAACAAGGACGTTTACGGACTTGGGTTCCATCGGTAACCGGCGCGCGCGATCCGGTAACACTAAGAATGGTATGGCAAATTGATGAAACACAACCGATATACATTGATTTCTTTGGCCGAGGGCGTCCTTATAGAATACTGGGATTAATTGAAACAAATATTCATCTTATTAGTACAGTTAATAGCGAAGATCTTTACAAGCTGCACCTATTAGGCACGGATCGTTTGGGGCGAGATCAATGGTCACGTTTGGTATATGCAACAAGAGTTTCGATGACGATCGGAATGGCTTCAGTTATAATAAGTATTATTTTAGGATTGATCTTAGGTGGCATTTCCGGATATTACGGCGGTTTAGCAGATAATGTAATTCAAAGGCTTATTGAACTGCTTCAGTCTCTGCCGGTTATACCTATCTGGTTGGCTTTGACTGCGGCGCTGCCAAGAACCTGGTCTCCTGAACAGGTCTTTTTTGCAATTACTATCATTCTGGCTTTGCGTGGTTGGACTACATTGGCGCGTGAAGTTCGCGGTCGTTTTCTTTCTTTACGAGAAGAAGATTTTATCATGGCAGCGGAATTGATTGGCTGCAGCCGTGCTCGCACTATTTTTGTCCATATGATCCCAACGTTCACCAGCCACATTATAGCGACAAGCACTTTGGCTATTCCTATTATAATTGTTACGGAGACTTCGTTGAGTTTCTTAGGCTTGGGATTGCGCCCGCCAGCCATCAGTTGGGGTGTGATGCTACAAGAAGCCCAAAATATTCAGGCATTGGCTTTGGCGCCATGGTTGTTGATACCTGGCGTTTTAGTAATCATATCCGTTATGGTGTTTAACCTGGCAGGAGACGGGATGCGCGATGCGGCTGATCCGTATGGTCATTAGATAATGGAGGTAAACTGGAATTTATGGATGTAAAGGCAAAAAATGTGCTTGAGCAAAGAGTTTATGCAAACGCTGATATTTTTGAAGGTCGGATGAACGCCCCACTTCTAAAAGTTGAAGATTTAAGGGCATATTTTTTTATGGATGAAGGAATTGTCAGAGCAGTTGATGGTGTAAGTTTTGATGTACAACCAGGTAAGGTTGTAGGCATAGTGGGAGAAAGCGGATGTGGGAAAAGTGTCACAATGAAGGCCATCTTGAGGATATTGGAACCATCTGCGCGTATTGTGTCGGGCAAAGTATTTTTAAGAACCCGTATAAACAGCCAGAATCAGCAGGGCGATGAAGAATTGCTTGATTTGACCAAATTAAAACCAAACAGCAAGAGGCTTCGCCAAATCCGCGGCGCTGAGATTGCGCTGATTCCTCAGGAACCGATGGCTGCTTTCAGCCCTGTACATACTGTCGGCAATCAGATAATTGAAACCATCAGATTGCATCAGGACGTTAGCAAAGATAAGGCACGCCAAATAGCGGTCGAAGCATTCAGAGCGGTCGGGATATCAATGCCGGAGCAAAGAATAGATGCTTACTCTTGGGAGCTTTCAGGGGGTTTGAGGCAACGTGCCATAATTGCCATGGCTTTGTCGTGCAATCCTCGTCTTTTGATCGCTGATGAGCCTACGACGGCAATCGATGTAACTACTCAGGCACAAATATTAAATTTGCTGCGCAATTTACAGAAAGAGAGACAAACCTCAATAATTTTCATTACACACGACTTGGGTGTGATTGCTCAAATGGCGGATGAAGTGGTTGTGATGTATTTGGGAATGGTGATGGAAAAAGGGGAGGTCAACGCAATCTTTAAGAATCCTCAGCATCCTTATACACAAGCCTTGCTTAAATCGATTCCAAGCATTCAATCAGCATCACGCATAAAACTGCCAACCATTAAAGGCTCAATTGCGCACCCGTTTAATCGGCCTAAAGGATGTCCATTTCATCCGCGTTGCAATCGATTCATGCGAGGGATATGCGACATAGATATACCAAATTTTGTAAATATTTCTGAAACCCATGTTGTCGGCTGTTTTTTACATTCAAAAAAAACGTTGCTACCAACAGCTGATAAATAGCCTGTATATTTTAGTATGGAGAGGTTTATGGAAGAAGTCAAAGCAAATAGTGTAGTACAATCACCACCATTACTGTTAGAAGTAAGTAAATTAAAAAAATACTTCCCTGTTTATAAAGGTTTGATGCGCAAGGTTATAAATTATGTTCGAGCTGTTGATGATGTAAGTTTCAATGTGCGGCACGGTGAAACCTTAGGATTGGTCGGTGAGAGCGGTTGTGGAAAAACTACCGTTTCACGATGTATTTTAAGAGCTTTACCTGCTACTGACGGCGAGATTTTATTTCATGCGGACAACGGAAGTACAATCGATTTGATTAAACTTAATCGCAGGCAATTACAGCCATTGCGACCACAAATGCAGATGATTTTTCAAGATCCTTATGGATCGCTTAACCCTCGCATGACCATTTTCGATATAGTTGGTGAGCCTTTATATGTGCATGGAATGCGCAAGCGAGCAGAACGCGAGGACAAAGTTGCCGACCTTCTTAAGCTGGTTGGAATGAGGCCTGAATACATGCAACGCTATCCGCATGCTTTCAGCGGCGGACAACGTCAGCGCATTGGCATTGCAAGAGCTCTGGCATTACATCCTCGTCTTGTGGTCGCCGATGAACCGGTTTCAGCGCTGGATGTATCGGTGCAAGCGCAAGTGCTTAACCTGTTGCTGGAATTGCAAGAGAAATTAAAGCTGACCTATGTTTTTGTTGCGCACGACTTAAGTGTGGTTAAACACATCTGTGATCGAGTGTGTGTTATGTATGTAGGAAAGATCGTAGAAATGGCGTCAACTGCGGATTTATTTAATTATCCACTTCACCCTTATACAGCTGCTCTTATGAAGTCAGTACCAATTCCTGATCCGCTGTGTCGCAATGAAATTCAAGAACTTCCCGGAGAAGTAGCCAGCCCGGTTAACCCGCCTAAAGGCTGCTATTTCCATCCTCGCTGTAAATTTGCAGTGGATGTTTGCCGTAATTCTCCTCCCTTTCTGCGCGAAATTGTTCCGAACCATTTTGTGAGCTGTCACTTAGCAGAAGAACTGCAACTGGAAGGTATATGATTCAATATGGGAATACCACTTTTGTTGAACAAACTGTTTTCGATAGTCTAAGGCCCATAAGGAGGTAAAAATGACTCGCAACCTAAAAAATCAGGTTGTACTTGTCAATGGTAAATTAGTATTGCCAGACAGAGTTGAATCCGGGACAGCGGTAATCATAGACAATTCATGCAATGGCGGGAAAATATCATCCCTGATCAAGGAAGATCATTTGCCGGGTAACATTGAATGCGTTGATGTCGGCGGACGATGGATTACACCTGGTTTGATCGATATTCATAATCATGGTGCGTTGGGATACACATTCAATGAACCCGATGAGGAAGCTTGTGAAAAGATATTATCGGAGAATGCCCGTAACGGGGTTACAGGTTTATTGGCAACCTTAGCAGCTTCTCCTATGAATGATATCTTGAAAGCGTTAAACTTTTTTCGTGGTTGGATGGCTAAAAAACGCTCAGGGGCAAATGTATTGGGAGTACATCTTGAAAGTCCTTATATAAACCCGATGCAGTGCGGAGCGCTGGATCTAAAGAGCTTAGCTTCCCCATTGGATGGCAGTTCATCTTTACTTATGGATTACGCGGATATTTTGCGTATTTTTGTTCTGGCGCCTGAATTACCCGGAGCTATTGAACTGGTCAAACAGCTTGCAATCCGCGGTATTATACCAGCAGCCGGTCATAGCATGGCTAAGGAGAAAGATGTTTTGGCAGCTATGGAGGCTGGTTTATGTCACGTTACTCATTTATTTAGCGCTATGTCCACGACAACGCGCGAGGGTCCGTGGCGGATGCCGGGTTTACTGGAGACGGCTTTGGTTAACGAGGGTTTAACGGTTGAGATGATAGCCGACAACAAACACTTACCGCCGACCCTTATGAAAATGGCTTACCGATGCATAGGGCATGAAAGGCTTTGTATCGTATCCGATGCAACAAGCGGAGCCGGGCTGCCTGAAGGAACTCGATATCGCATGGGTCAGATGGAATATGAAGTTATCGATGGAGTTGGTATGATGCTTGATCGCTCAGCTTTTGCCGGGAGCACTACTTTGCTTGGGCAGATGATCCCGGTTTTGACATTGACTTTGGGAATACCATTACACGAAACCATAAATATGACCAGTCTAAACCCGGCTCGCATATTAAACCTTGAGAAGCATAAAGGCAGCCTAGAAGCGGGCAAAGACGCTGATCTGGTTATTTTTAATTCTGATTTCAGCGTCTTTAAGACAATGATTTCCGGTCAATGGATCTTTGAGCAATGAGTTTTCCTAACGTGAATGGTTAATAAATGATGCATATTAAGATTGATTCCACTGCAATACGTCAATCTGCTGCAAAATAATGAATGAAGCCTTAGCCTAAGCTGCATTAATCAGCAGCCGAATGTCGCAGTATTTTCGAAGCAAAAATGCCAAGGACGGCATTTTTAGCATCACTGCAACAGGACGTTGTCATTGATGCGTGCGAGAAAATGCAAGACGAGGCGTAGCTGATTGCAGCGTGGCTTCGGCGAAATGAGTTTTTGCAGCAGAATCAAGATTGATGTAAAATAGGAGAGTGATGTGCGTGTGGTCGTTTAACAAAGATTTGCTTGAGTTTTATCGGGAACATACAAATAATGTATTGATTCCTTTCTGGATGAGAGCGCTGGACTATAAAAACGGTGGTGTTTATAATTGTTTTAATAATATGGGCACAGAATTGGTGAGTAAAGATAAGTTTACGTGGTCGCAGGGGAGATTCATATGGGTGTGGGCAAGATTAGCTTCAATGTGTAAACAGGAAATGATCTCCGGAGAAGCTTCTGTTTTCTTAGACCATGCTTATAAAACAGTAAATTTTATTTGGGAACATGCAATTCTTGAAAATGGTAACTGTGCTTATCTCCTTAGTGAAACCGGAGAAAAAAAAGAGTTTATTCCTGGAAGGGGATATGATATCAGCTTCTATGCAGATTGTTTTGTTGTCTTGGGCTTTGCTGAATATGCCCGAGTTACGCTGGATAAAGACGTTCTTGAAAAAGCGCTGAAGATCTACGACAGGATAGATACAAGGCTTAAAGAGGGAAATGTCAGCAGTGAGCCAATTCCTGTACCGCATGGATTTGCTGCGCAATCTTTTTCAATGATTATGTTGAATGTGACACAGGAACTTGCTTTTGCGCTTGAAACATTCAAGCATCAGAGATTTTATGAAATTAATAATATGGCATACTTATACATGAAGGATATCATGGATAGATTTAGCTTAAAAGAGGGTAGGGTTATTGAATTACTACCGTCAGAGGATCTTCAAAAGAATACTCTGCTATATAGGCATGTTAATCCTGGTCATGCAATTGAGTGCATGTGGTTTGTTATGAAGGAAGCGAATAAGGCGGGAAAGAAAGATTGGATCCAAAAGGCAGGGGAAAATGTCAAATGGGCATTTAATGTTGGATGGGATGATTTGTACGGAGGATTGCTGCGTTTCACTGACTGTTTAGGGGGAGAGCCGAAAGGAATTTTAATCGGAGACCCCTATGAAAAAGCAATTCATGGTAGTTGGGATACAAAACTTTGGTGGCCACATTCTGAAACATTGTTTACCTCATTATTAGCATATAAACTCACCGGTGACAATGAATTCCTTTCGATGTACAATAAAACACACGAGTATACATTCCGGATTTTTCCTAATACAGACAAAGAAATTGGAGAATGGATACAAATCCGTGATCGCAAAGGTCAACCATTGGATAAAATTACCGGATTACCGGTTAAAGATCCTTATCACATTCTGCGCAATGTGCTTTTGACGATAGAGATGCTATATGATACTTTGAATGAGGAAAATGACTTTATTGGTAAACAAGCGTAAAGTTCTGCAGAACTATTTTTTAAGAGTATGTTTGATTGCACTGCAGAAAGTGATTTTGCCCTGTGATGACAAACTCAAATGTCCGTGTTATAATCACCGCAAAATAGCCATACACAGAGGAAGGAATGTAGAGAATGCAGTATAACTATCCTCTGAAGGTCAAAGCGGAACGCGTGTGGCGGTTATATGCCGGCGGGCGTGAGCTGGACAGAATCGAAGGCAAACCCAACCCGGCCGACGGCAACATGCCGGAAATGTGGATTTTGTCCACAGTGCGCTCAGCCGTATCCGGCAGAGAGGGTATCGAGGAAGGCATATGCTATCTGGAAGATGCTGACCCTCCGCTCAGTCTGCGGGACTTGATAGAAAAATATCCCGTCCAAATGCTAGGGGAGAAGCATGTGGCGGCTTATGGGGAGAATACGGGGGTGCTGATCAAGCTGCTTGACCCTTGCATACGGCTGCCGATGCAAGTGCACCCGGGCAGGGAAAAGGCCCAGGCTTTGTTCTCGTCCAAATTCGGGAAGACCGAATGCTGGTATATCCTCAGGATGCGTGAAGATATCCCGGAGCCCGCTTGTATATACCTCGGGTTCAAAGAAGGCGTTTCGCGGGAAGAATGGGAAGCCGCGTTCAATCGGGACGACACCGGGAAGATGCTTGATATGCTGCACAGAATAGAGGTTAAACCGGGGGAGACCTACATAGTGCACGGCGGCGTGCCGCACGCGGCGGGCATGGGGATTCTTTACCTTGAGATTCAGGAGGCTACCGACCTTACCATACGTGTCGAGCGCAAAATGGGCCCGGGCATCGAGATAGAGGGGAATAACATCCATCAGGGCATTGGATTTGAGCGCATGTTCGATTGCTTTGACTACGACGGCAAGGGCTTAGCCGAGGTCTTGCGCGAGTGGCGCCTTGACCCGGTAACAGTTAAGAAAACCGCCGGGCACACCACCGAATCGCTGCTCGGCTACGACGTCACGCCATGCTTTAAGACTGAGAGGACACTGCTAAACGGTACACTTGATTTGCCGGCAACGGAAACTTTTTATGGGATATATGTCCGCTCGGGCAAGGGTAAAATAAGCGCCGGCAGCCGCGAAATCCCTTTATCCCCCAACGACCAGGTGTTTGTCCCGGCAAGCTGCGCGCCCTTTAGCATAACACGCGCGGGTGACGGGCCGCTGGAGTTTTTCAGCATATACGGCCCTCAGCCGGAGGCGTAAAAAGACAACCCAAAGAGGAAAGAGGGAATAATAGTAGTTTCGAATCTGCTGGATAAAGCGTGGGCCGCGCAGAAGAAAATCGGGAACTACACGCAAGAGCAGGTGCGTGAAATCGCAGCTGCTCTTGGTTGGTTCGCGATAAACCATGTCTCTCGGCTTTCTTGCGAAAGCCAACCGAAACATAACGAAGCCCACATAATGCGCGTAGCGCATTATGTGCGTATAACCCACAATTATACAAGACATAATTGGTGGGTTAATATGCGCAGGATGCTGGCAGGCTCTTCGCCCGGCAAGGAGATCAAATAAAATAGGGGCAAAACCGGACAAAAAGACGCCATGGCGTTTTTTTGTCGACGGCCCCTGGTGGGGTAGTGAAAACGTGTCTGACGTTAGGGGAATGATTTTTAATATACAGCGCTACTCTGTGCATGATGGGCCGGGCATCCGGACGGTTGTGTTCTTGAAAGGCTGCCCGTTCACATGCCCCTGGTGCTCGAACCCCGAGGGCTTAAGCGGAGCTGCACAGCTTGCACATAGCGAAAACTTATGCGTACAATGTTATGGTTGTATAGGCGTTTGCCCGTACGGGGCACTGGGGAATAACGCTGAAGGTCCCCTGTCAATCAACCGTGCGTCCTGCCGTGTTTGCGGGGCGTGCGAAGACGCGTGCAATGTCGGCGCGATGAAGCAGTTTGGCAGATGGTACACTGTCGATGAATTGCTCGAACAGGTGATGAAAGACGCCGTTTTTTATCGGCGCAGCGGTGGTGGCATCACTCTTTCCGGCGGAGAGCCTTTGGTTCAGTTCGAATTTGTTTCGGCGCTTCTTAAGCGCGTTAAGCAAGACAACATTTTAGACACGGCCATAGAGACAACAATGTTTGCCCCGCCCGGTCATGTTCAGGCACTTCTGCCCCTGCTGAACACTATTTTGTGCGATATAAAGTACATAGACCCAGCCAGGCACAAAGACGTTCTCGGGGTGGGCAACGAAAGCATCCTGCAAAACATCCGTATGCTCAGCAAAGAGCGGGGGGGGGGCGAGCGTGACCCGCGGCGGTTTTTACTTCGCCTCCCGCTCATTCCCGGGTTAAACGACGACGCGAATAATTTATCAGATATCGCGGCGTTTATCCTGACCCTTGAAAACCCCGTACCACTCGAGATTTTACCATTCCACGCATATGGCAAAGGAAAGTACCGCGCATTAGGTCTGTCGGACCCATTGGAAACAACGGACATCCAACCCCCAGACGCCGGGAGAATGAAAGAAATTGAACAGTTTTTTACAGACAGCGGAGTTGCAATCGTTCACACATAGCGCTAAAGGAGGCGGTATCTATGGCTACTAGAATCGCAAAGCTTAAGGAAAAGTATCTCGACGCGCAGCCAACAATTTGCTGGGAACGCGGGAAAATCATAACAGACTCCTACCAGTCAACGGAAGGCATGGCTCAAGTGGTGCGGCGGGCGATTGCTTTCCGGGACATTTTGGAGAAAATGACAGTTTTAGTAGATGAAGTCGAGCTGATTGTCGGCAACCAGGGGGCCCACTACAATAGTGCCCCGCTATTCCCGGAGTTTAGCGTCAGCTTTCTTGTAGACGAAGCCGATGCCTTCGACAAGCGGGATTTTGACCGTTTTGAGATAGATGCGCGCACTAAAGAAGTCATTCGTGAAATCGCGCCTTACTGGCGGGGAAAAACCCACGAGGACCGTGTCATTCACCTGACCCGCAGCGTTTTGCCCGACGATTATTTGCCCGCTTGGGAAGAAGATAAGTTCCGCCTGAACGATATTTTGTACGACGGTGTTCGCCGCTCTTCAGGCGACGGGCATATTATTCCGAACTATTTTCGTTTGATGGAAGTCAGCATCCCCGGCGTAATCGAGGAAGCCAAGAACGCGCTGGCCGCGCTGGATTTATACCACGACCCTGAAGCGTACAGGAAAAAGAGCTTTTTAGACAGCGTTATCATCAGCTACCAGGCTGTGGCAAACTGGTTCTTGCGTTACGCCGAACAAGCAGAGAAAAAGGCAAACGTAGAAGTTGCCGCCGTATGCAGAAGTCTGGCCGCGGGCCCGCCGCAGAGTTTTCACCAGGCGATTCAGCTGGCCTATTCTATTCACCTTTTGCTGCATATCGAAAGCAACGGCCACTCGGTTTCCCAGGGGCGGGTTGACCAATACCTGTACCCCTTTTACGAAAAAGACACCGCCGCGGGCATCCTGACAAAAGAACAAGCCCTTGTGTTGATTGCGAGCTTTTACATGAAAACCAACCTTATAAACAAAGTCCGGCCATGGCCGGAAACGCGCAACAAAAGCGGCGCGCCCATGTTTATGACCACCACACTGGGCGGTGTGGACCGAAACGGAAAAGACTCCACCAACGATTTGACATATTTGTTTCTTGAGGCGCTTTGCGAAACAAAGCTGCCTCAGCCCACCCTAATCATCCGGGTGCATGCCGACACGCCAAAAGAGCTGCTTTTGTACGCGTCGGAAGCTCTGTACCGCCACGGCGGCGGGCTGCCCGCATTCTTTTCAGACGAGAGCATTTTGCCCGCCTTAATGAAAAACGGCATCCCGCTCGAAGACGCACGGGAATATGCTATTTGCGGCTGCTCTGAAGCTGTAATCCCGGGCAAATCGCTTTCATTTACCGGCGGGGATTGCTACTACAATGTGCTGAAAATCATAGAAATCTTACTTAACGAAGGCGTGAACCCGCGCACAGGGCATTGCCTGATTCCCGCTAAAAAGCTCGAAGAGTACCAGAGCATTGAAGACTTCCTCGCTGAGTTCCGCCGGCATTTGGCGATATATGTAAGTTATGTAACCCCTTTGACTGCCGTTACCTCTGTGACCGACGCGGATTTGAATCCGACGCCGTATAGTTCCGGGCTTTTGGATCACCGCATCGAGATCGGCAGGGATATGTCTGAAGGGGGCGGGCCGAA
>Ga0209616_1000314_pt1 | contig 14393 bp, 14 predicted proteins | sample FlocCalmetaG_FD_184153 | JGI IMG/M metagenome (GOLD analysis project Ga0209616, IMG submission 184153) | Freshwater bacterial and archeal communities from Indian Creek, Illinois, USA - Floc-Cal metaG (SPAdes) (version 2) | ecosystem: Environmental > Aquatic > Freshwater > Unclassified ...
GTCATCCCCGTCTACGAACGGGGATCCAGAGTCTCATAGGAAACCATAGATTCCCGCTTTCGCGGGAATGACGGGAATAGGTACGGGAATGACGGAAAAGAGCGTGGGAATGACAGAGCCACGAGGTAGTTGCAAAACACGAGACACACTAATCTAAGGACTTGCGATGTCCTTAGATTTAACAATGGTACAAGGTAGCTTGTCTAGTTTCGCGAGACCTGGCGTAGCCAGACACCCCCTTGTCAGCCTCGCTTAAATCTCAATTATTACAGGCAGAATCATTGGTCGGCGGTTAGTTTTTTTATGCACAAACTGGCCAATCTGGTCTCTAAAAATATTTTTAAGATAATCAATATCTAGCTGTTCTTTGTTCGGTATTTGAGCAATAATAACTTTTATTTTACTTCTAATTTCTTCAAGAATTTTTTGATTTTCTTTGAGATAAATGAATCCTCTTGAAATAATGTCGGGATTTTTTATCAGGCGACCGTTTTTTCTGCCGATAGTCGCAATAATGACAATCATTCCTTCTTGAGAGAGAAGTCTTCGGTCACGAAGCACAACTTCGCCGACATCGCCGACGCCAAGCCCATCAACCATAACATACGAAGCAGGAATGGTTTCGTCTGTCATTTTGATAGAATCATTTTTGATTTGCACAATTTGGCCGTTATCGGGCAATAAGATGTTGGTTTTTGGAATGCCACACTGGACGCCATTTTGAGCATTCATAGTTCTCATAAATAGATATCCGTGAATGGGAATAAAAAAACGCGGTTTTATAATAGATAAAATGGCTTTTATTTCTTCTTGGGACGCGTGTCCGGTGGAGTGTATGTCTATTACTTTAGTGTGATAAACAAAGGCTCCTTGACGCACAAGATTGTCTTTGAGTCCTTGAACACTGCGTTCGTTGCCTGGAATAATGGAAGAAGAAAAGACGATAGAGTCGCCGGCTTTTATGCGAAGAGTTTTATGTTCGCCGGTAACTATTTTCATAAGACTTGCGTTTGATTCTCCTTGCGCGCCGGTTGAAAGAATCAAAAGCTTGTTATCGTTATATTTTGACGTTTCTTCAAGGGGAATAACGATTCCTTTTTTAACTTTTATGTAACCAAGCCGACGGGCAATTTCAAAGTTTTCTTTGATAGAGCGGCCGGAAAAAGACACTTTTTTATCAAGTTTTTCCGCTATTTTAATAATTTCGCCTATGCGATTTAAAAGCGTAGAAAATATGCCAACGATTATTCTTCCTTCGGCTTTAAGAAAAAGGTCTTCAAGGTTTTTTTCCACTACTTTTTCAGGAATCGTCCAGCCAGGAGTTTCCGCGTTAGTGCTGTCTAAAAATATTGTGTGAATGTTGCGCTTGCCGAGCAGGACTAATTCGTCAATGTTTTTTGGCTTACCTTGCTCATCTGCTTCTACCTTAAAGTCCGCGAAGGTAGCCATATTGCCTACGGGGGTTTTTAGAATAAATCCGGTTGTATCCGGAACGCTATGAGATACTCCGAAAAACTCTGCTTCAAAATATTTAGAAAGACGAGTTACGTCTTTGTCTTTAACAACTCGTATATCAAGTTTGGGGGCGTTTACAAACTCGCTTTGTCTTTTAAGAATCATTTCTTTAGCGAGAGCGGTCGCGTAGATTGGAGGATTGCCTATTTTGCCGATTATGTACGGAATAGCCCCAATGTGATCAAAGTGAGCATGAGTTATTATTATCGCTTTGATGTTTTGTTTTTTTGGCTCTAAGTAAGACACATTTGGAATAATAAAATCTATTCCAGGAGTTTCTTCTTCAGGAAACTGAACGCCTGCGTCAACTATGATAATTTCGTCGTTGTATTCAAAGAAGGACATATTTCTGCCGATTTCTTCTAAGCCACCTAATGCAGCAAATCTCAAAACTCCTTTTTCTTGAGGACGAGCAGGAGAAGGGGCCTCTTTTATAATTTTGGAATTACGACTCGGATTTCGAAAAGGCCTTGTTGTTTTTTGGCCGCCTGTAGGAGCCAATTTTTGTTCATATATGTTTTTCATTGTTTTTTATTAAGAATGTATAGGCGAAAAGATTCAAAACTTGAATGGCTTATGCTTTAAAAACTTAAAAACTCTGGATTCCCGCTTTCGCGGGAATGACGGAAAAAAAGAAAGAGGATAAAAAAGAGAAACTAAAGGATTGTTTAAAAATTGAATCATTAAAAATTTAATAGAAATTATAAATTGAAAATTATATATTTTGTAATCTTTGGTCTTTGGTTTTTGCGTTTTGGTTTTTCATATTATGTGCCGAGAAGGAGAATCTCACATCACTTGTCCGCCAATTCACGGACTCGCTCTCTAAAACCTTCGGTTTTAGTATTTCCTCTACGGAAAACCATTTAAAACGGTTTTCCGACCCTTTCCAACGTTCGAGTCTCCTTCTCTGTTTAATTGTTAAAATATGACATTTGTGTTCTTTATTTTTTTTAAATAGTGCTTCATATGATTCTGTGCCGAGAAGGAGACTCGAACTCCTATGCCTTGCGGCGCTAGCACCTGAAGCTAGTGCGTCTGCCATTTCGCCATCTCGGCTTTTTGTGTTTTTGTTTTTCGCGTTTTTCAAAGATCTTCTAAAACTATGAATAATGATTATACTTTTGCGTTTTTATTTAAGGCGTATTATTTAAATACGCGGTTTGTTTTAACATACCATAATTCAACATTGTCTAATCTGTCAGCAGAAGTAATTGCTTTTTCTGCGATAAAGCCATTAAGGCGGGGAGAAGTAACATATATGTAATCAGGGAAAACCGTAAAAACGGCTCCAATATTGTCTATAATAACAGCAGATAATCTTTTTAGCAAGTCTTGTTTTTTTTCCGGAGCAGTTTCGGAACGAACATATTCCATTATTTTGTCGGCTTCTTGATTGTTAAAAAAAGCAAGATTTAGTCCCGGATAGAATCGTTTTGAAGAGTGCCAGAAAGAATGGAGGTCGTTAGGGATGCTTAAAATATTGCCGAAAAGCAGAGCTTCATAGTCTCTGTTTCTAATAGATTCTTGAATATCAGCCGCTCTTAAAACGCGTACATCAACAACAGCGCCCTCAGCTTCCCAAGCGGTTTTTAATTCATTTGCCATAGCAGGCAGGGGAGCAACATCTGGAACGGTAAGCCTAAACTCTAAGCCGACTAAAGAATTTTCGGCGGGGACGAATAACTCATCTGCTTGAATAGTTTTTGCCGCGAATGGTCCAAACGATGGCCTGGCAAATTCTTTAAAGATATCGTTTACTAATTTTTCGCGAGGAGCAAAATGAGACAGGGATTTACGAATGTTAATATCGCGGAATTGAGGAATTAATCCGGGATTTAGAAAAACGGCAAAATATCTGGTAGAGGGGATAGAATGAGCAGACTTGATAACTGCAATTTGAGAGAGAAGAGCCGGGTCGGAAACAGGCAGTCCATCAATGCGGCCGTTATTGAATGCCTCAATTAAAAGAGCTTCGTCCTTGTAAAACTTAAATATAAAATTTTTGATATAAGGAATTTTGCCATGATAATTTTGATTAGCGACTAGAGTGTATTCGCTGATAAATCCATCGGGTCTTTGTTTGTAGGATTTAAACTTATAAGGGCCAGAGCCGACGGGCTCGCGAATGTAAGTAGAAAGACCGAAGTTTGCTGGAGGTATAGCGCTAAAAATATGTTTTGGAATAACTTTTAAGTTACTAAGAGTCTCGCTAAAAAAGACGTATGATGCTGGCAAAGAGAACTTGACTTCAAGCTCGCTTATTCTTTCCGCGCTTGCTCCCTCAAAGCTTGCGGCAAGCGGCGAGCGAGCGCTAGGATCAGTAATGGCTTCAAAAGTAAATATAATATCGTCGCTCGTTATTCTTGCTCCGTCGCTCCATTTAAGGTCTTCTGCCAGGCGAACGGTCCATTCTTGAAATAAGAGATTGGGCTTTATGCTTGTGCTTAATCCTTCTAAGTCATTAAAAACAAGCTCAATAATATCGTGGTCTGTTTCATTTACCGAGATGACTGGATTTATAAAAACAGGCTGGCCAACAACTCCTTCGCGCCACATGCCACCGTAGGACGCAACCTGAATAGTGTGCGTATTGATAAAATAACCAGCATAAAAAATAGCAGCAACCAAAATAACGGCGGTAGCAACCACAATTGCTATGGCTTCTTTTTTGTTTAACGATTTAAAGAGTTGTATAAGTTTATAAAACAAGTTGTAGAATAGAGATAATTATGAATATCACAATGAAAAAAGCGGTTGCCCAAAGGACAACGTTTTCCATTCCTCTCCTTTTTTGATAAAAAGATTCTCCTCCTCCAAAAAGTCCTCCGACTCCGGAAGAACGATCCTGTATGAGGACTAGAATAATAATAATTATTGGTATTACGATTTGGGCAATAGTAAGCGCTGACATATTATGTTAATAAAACTTATAAAAAGAGTTCCGAGAACGAGTGGCACGAACCCGTAAATAGTAACATCTTTTCTTAAAAAATCAAGAGCGTAGAGCATTCCTATGTTTATCGCAAACGAAAATAATCCAAAGGTGAGCAAAATGATAGGGAGAAAAATGAGTTTTAACAAAGGTCTGATAAAGAAGTTGATAGAGGTGAAAATCAGAGCGACTATGATAAGCGGATATAGCTCAATCGGCGCGCTAAATCCACGAATAACCATTGGCGCTAAATAAATGGCCAACATATTGATAAAGACGATAATGATAAACTTGCCTAGAAAATTCATTAGAGATAAGGAGTGAGGTCTTGACCAGTCATTTCTGCTGGTTTTGCGACTCCCATTAATTTTAACACTGTTGGAGCGATATCACAAAGGGAGCCAACTACTAGATTTTCGTTTTCGGCAATTTCTGCGGAAGTCCTGATTCGCGCAAATTGATGATCTACCACTATAAACGGGACAGGGCTTGGGTTGTGTTTTGTGTCTCTTTCGCCCGTTCGCGAGTTAATCAATTTTTCTGCGTTACCGTGGTCGGCCGTAATAATGAGAATAGTATTTGTTTTTAAGCAAGCGCTTGTTATAATCCCCAATTCTTTATCAATCAACTCTACGGCTTTTACGGTAGCATCAAAGTTACCTGTATGGGCGACAATATCGGGATTTGCGTAATTAGCAAATATAAATCCATATGAACCCTCTTCAACGGCAGCGATAATTCGGGAGGTTATTTCTTCTGCTCTCATTTCAGGTGCTTGGTCATGAGAGGAGAGTCTTCGCGAGGGGATGATAATACGAAACTCATTTGGAAAGGGTTCTTCTTGTTCGCCGTTAAAGAAATAAGTGACATGAGCTCTTTTTTCACTTTCTGCTACACGAAGTTGGGTTATTTTTTGGTCAGAGATAACTTTAGGTAAAGGATTTGGTACGCTATTTGAACTAAAAGCCGCGGGAATTTTTGTTTCATTATTGTATTCAACAAAAGACGCGATATGAGTTTCGGGCAAAGACTTACGGAATATGTAAGATAGTTGTCTCATTCTATCTTTGCGAAAATTAAAGAAAATCACAGAATCAGATGGTTTAATTAATAATTCTTGGTTGAAACACGCTGGACGGATAAATTCGTCCGTGATTCCCGCGGCATAACTTTTTTCTACGTAACCGGACGGAGTGTCAGAGACGGGTTTCCCGGCGGTCATATTTTTGTAAGCAGAAGCGGTTCTTTCCATGTGATTGTCTCTATCCATTGCGTAAAATCGGCCTGAAATACTACCAATTTTATTCATAGGCAAGCGAGAGAGAAGTTCAAGAGCACCTTTGGGCGAGCCATCACGGCCATCGGTAAAAAGATGAAGTTTGTAATCAACTTTTAGTTTTTCGGCTAAACTGATAAGCGCTAAGAGGTGTTTAATAGAGGCGTGAACAATGCCGTCACCTAAGAGTCCGGCGAAACACACTGATGAGCCGGCTTGCTTGGTTTTAGCGAAGGCTTCTAAAAGAACGGGGTTTTCAAAAAAGACACCGCTTTCTATAGCGTCATCTATTCGGGCGATGGTTTGGTAAACAATGCGGCCGGCGCTAATAGTTAAGTGGCCGATTTCGCTGTTGCCTTCTTCATTCCAAGGTAAACCAACTGCTAAGCCGCTAGCTTGCAGACTAAGGCAAGGAAAAGATGTTTTGATTTTATCAAAATTAGAGAGATTGGCAGAATACAAAGGATTTGTATTGTCTTTGGGGCCGATGCCCCATCCATCAAGGATAATAAGAGCTAATTTTCTGTTATTTGTGTTAGGCATTAATGTGTGTTAATTTTAGTTTATGCAGGTCACAAAAACTAATATTTTAATTTTATCTTATGATTTATCAAATTGCACTTGCCATGGCGGGGTCTCTCCTGCTCGGCGGATTTTTAGGATACCAGTTAAGACAAAGAGCAGCTGTCAGGTCGGTTAATTCTATAGAGCAACAAATTAAACGCAAGTCTGAAGAAGTTGAAGACTGGACTAAGTCTGAAATAAGCAAAGCTGAAAAGAAAGCCGAGGCTATTTTAAGCGAAGCAAAAAAAGAAGAAAAAGAAAAAAGAGCGTTTATAGAGAGAACAGAAGAGAGACTTCTCAAAAAAGAAGATCTTTTGAATAAAGACGAGCTTGCTCTGAGGCAAAAATTGGAGGAGTTAAAGACTACTTCGGAAAACTTGGCGAAAGAGGCAGATAGCGTAGAGTCTTTACGACAATCTGTTTCTCAAGAACTTGTTAAAATAGGCAAGCTTACACCGGAAGAAGCGAAAAATAAAATTATATCTCAAGCGGAAAAAGACCATAAAGAAGAGCTTTTAGACGTGCTTAAAAAGCTGGAAAAAGAAAAAAAGGAAGAGGTGGAAAAAAGAAGCATAGACATTATCACCTCTGCTCTTCAGCGATACTCTCGTTCCCATATATCAGACATTACTACTACTATATTTACGCTACCAAACGAAGATTTAAAAGGCAAAATTATAGGGCGCGAGGGCAGAAACATTAGGGCTCTTGAAAGAATAACCGGTGCGGAATTTATCATTGATGAAACACCGGACGCGATACTTATATCTTCTTTTGACCCCATGAGAAGGGAAATAGCGAGACTTACGCTTGAGAAGCTTGTTAAAGATGGAAGGATTCAGCCAGCGAAGATAGAAGAAAAAGCTGAAGAATCGCGTCAGGAAATTAATAAAAGAATACAAGAAATTGGGGAAGAAGCCGTTTACGAAGTGGGGATATTGGGTCTTCCAAAAGAAATAGTTCATCTTTTAGGCAAACTGCATTTTAGAACTAGTTATGGGCAAAATGTGCTGACTCATTCCATAGAGATGGCTTTTATTGCTGGCATGATGGCTGAAGAGCTTGGTATAAATGCTGACATAACAAAGAAAGGAGCTTTGCTTCACGATATAGGAAAAGCCATAGATCATGAGGTTGCTGGTAATCATGTTGATTTAGGAATGAAGATTCTTAAAAAATATGATATTGACCCCCGAGTGATTGAAGCGATGCAATCGCACCATGATGATTATCCTTTCGCAAGTCCGGAATCATTTGTAGTTGCAACGGCTGATATTATTTCGGCGGCGAGACCAGGAGCAAGACGCGGAACTTTGGAAAAATATGTTAAACGATTAGAGGATTTGGAAAAAATTACTTCTTCGTTTGAGGGAGTAAAGAGTTCTTATGCTGTTTCCGCCGGAAAAGAGGTCAGAGTGTTTGTGACTCCTGAAAAAATAGATGATTTTGGGGCTTTGCGATTAGCAAAAGACATTGCTTCTAAAATAGAGTCTGATATGAAATATCCAGGGGATATAAAGGTGACAATTATTAGAGAGGTGAGAGCTGTTGAATACGCGAGATAGGTTTATTGCGAAAAATTAAACTTTTTGCTATTATAAACACAGGCTGAAAGGTCGATCAAATCAATCAAGAACATTTATGAAAAAGCAAGATATTGTAGAAGCTGTAATGAGCGCCGCCAAGATTGAAACAAAAAAGCAGGCCGACCAAGCTGTTGAAGCGGTTTTTGACAGCATAGTAAAAGCTATGAGCCGTGGCGAAGATGTTGCCATTACTGGTTTTGGCACATTTAGAGTTGCGCGCAGAGCAGCGAGAATGGGAGTAAATCCAAAAACCGGAGAGAAGATCCAAATTGCCGCGTCCATTAAACCAAAGTTTAGAGCAGGTAAGTCTCTTAAAGAGGCCGTTCAATAACTTTTCAAATAAAAAACACCTGATCTATGTGTTTTGTTAGTGATCGGGTGTTTTTTTGTTTTTGCTTTGGCGTTTTTATAAAATTAAGGAAGTCTTAACAATCTTCTTACGGTAACACTGATGCGCACAAACGCGTCGTATCCTATTTTTAAATTATCAATTGCTTCTTCGCATAGTTTACGAACAGTGGGAGTTATTTGTTTATCCTCTATTGTTGTATCTGTTGTATCGTCGTTGCTGACTTCTGTGACGATGGGAGTCGGTTTTTCCTCCGGAGTGGGCAGATAGATATTTTTGATCTGAACAAGAGATTTTTCTACCAATGATCTTGCTTTATCTATCATTGCTCTAGCCTCTGACATTTCTGGGGCAAATAAGTTGACTCTGATAAGGCCAGCTCTTTCTATTCTTTGTAAATCGGAGCTTATTCTATCCCATCTGTTTGAGGCAATGTCAGTAAGTCTCAATGTTCTAAGCGCAAATATAAAATCCAAGGCGTTTGCAAGATTGGCATTGTATTTTTCATTTCTATGATTTTGTATCTCTCGCGCCAAATCTTTAACTTCATTAAGACTAAGCTCGTTGTTTAGCCTACCTTCAATTTCTTTAAAATATTTTTCTTCAGAGTCGAGCCATTGCAAAATAATTTTGCGAACAGTCCATAATTGACTTTCTCTATCAATGCGCGTGGCGTTAAGTCTTGCACGCACAGACTCAATTTCTTGACGAGAGAGAGTTAAAACATCAGATATTACTTTTTTACGATTAGTTATATTATTTTGCTCAGACAGGTTATTTGCACTATCGCTATCTCTTGCTTCAATAAGTTGATTAAAGCTTTCCTTTAAGTTTTGTCTTGCGGCGGGTAGAGTGGAGGCACTCGCAATACTGGGAGTCACAAAGGCCATAGCGAGAGCAAAAGCAAGAATTATTTTAATTTGATGATGAATCATTTTATAAATTACTTTATTCTAAAAGCTGATTTATCTCTTGCGGAGTAGGGCTATGAATAAGGTCGTTAGATGATGCTTTATAAAGAGCGGCGGAGGCTTTTGCTGCTGAATCTCCATAAGCTCGAATTTCTGTAAGAGTAATATTGATATCGCTTTCAAATGAGGCGGCGACTACTTCAATCGCGGCTATTTCGGCGACGGACTGCTCTACTTCTGGCGGCTTAATGTCTCCGATAAAAATTACTAATAGCGCGAGAGCCGCTACAATAGCATAGCTTGGCCAGAAATTTGGAAAAACAAATCCTGCTTTAGGAGTTCTTTTTTTGGACGCAAGAATAGAAAATTTTGTAGATAACACAAAGCCATCGTCAGGAACGATGTTGCGTAATAATTTTAATTTTTCTGTTAAGCGATCCATGTTATTTGTCTTCTAATATTGTTTTTATTTTTTTAAGCGCGCGATGTTGAATTAATTTAATCGCGCCCTCGGATTTTTTGATAGTTATTGATATTTCTTTAGTGGATAAGTCTTCCACAAAGCGCATTATGACTACATCGCGCTCAATATCTCGCAGTTTTTTTAAGGCGCTCATTATGCGAGCGATGTCTTGTTTGTCGTCTATCTCATAAAGAGCGGGGCGGAAAATGAGTTTTTCAGAAATAAACTCTTCGTCAATACTGATGACTGGCTTTGTTTTACGATAGCGGTCAATAACTAGGTTTCTGGCGATTCGGTAAAGCCAGCTTGAAAAAGGGAGGCCCCTTGCGGAGAAATTCGAGATATTTTGCCATGCTTGTAAAAAAACTTGGTGGGTAAGGTCTTCAGCCTCCTCACGCTGGCTGACTTTCAGCAGGATGAAGCGATATATCGCTGGAAGATAATAGTCATAAAGTCGTCCAAAGGCCTCAGCCTCCCCACCTTTAGCTTCCATTATTAATTTTTGTTCATCCTCTAACATATTAGAACGATAAAGTGTTTTTTAGGTTACATAAAGCATCCTTTTGTGATGATTTTACCAGTGATAAGCAATAAATGACAATAAGTGACTAATAACTGACTTAAGGGACGCCTATTGTTACAAAATGTCTCGCGCAGACAGGTAGTTTTTATAGTGATAAAAGCTTAAACTCGCTCTGCTCTGCGAGAAGCTTAAAAGCTTAAAAGGCTAAAAGTTTAAAGGATACAAAACGAATACAGAGTTTAAAAGTTTAAAATAAATGATAAAAATAACTAATAGCAGCAAAATCCTTTACAATAAAGAGCCTCTTGATTAGATTTAAGTAGCGCGAGAGTAGCACAGTGGCTAGTGCGCCTGCCTTCCAAGCAGGATACGCGGGTTCGATTCCCGTCTCTCGCTCCAGAAAATTAAGATGACTATTGTGGGGAATCGAACGCCGGAGCGTAAGATGCCCTTACTAAAAGCGGCCGCTTTTAGCGGCCGCTTGTTTTGATTAGTTAATCTTTTTTATAAATACTTCAAAACACCTAGTCTATTGTTTGGAATGCGGCCTGTAAATCAGTTTGCGCTTTTTCTATTGCTGTCTTGAAATTTATGATGGCGTCTTCTATCGCTTGTCTTTTACTTGCGCGGACTGATTCGATTAAATCTTTGTGCTCTTCAATTGTTTGTTTTTCGTTATTGAATTGTTCTTGTGCAGCTCTTATATTAGCGCGGAATGTTTCGTGTGCGGTTCTCGCGTCAACGCCGGCGGTGCAATCAGTTCTGGCTTGGTCTATAGCAGTGGTTAGGTTATGTTGAAAAGTACTAACATCTCTGTTAATCGTGGTTTGTCGGGTGGCTATTAATTCGTCCATGTTTTGTCTGAAAAATTGAATTTCCTCGTTTACTGCGGTTTTTCTTGCTATAATTGCTGTCTCAACTGTCGCGCGAAATGCGGCAACAGCTTCTCTTTGAGCATCGGTTGTAGCTCTTGCTTCTAATTTAGCGTAATGTTCTGAGCGATTTTCCTCTCTCTTTACTCGGTTTTCTACTGCTCGCTCATTACGCACATTCCTTCGTCTGGTTAATTGATTTATTCCTTCTTGACGTCTGGTCTGTAATTTCGTTGTTCGATTAGTAACTTGTTGATCAATCCGTGAAGCAACCTCATCAATTCGCGCACAAAAACCTCTGTCTATCGGGGCTCTTCTTTCAGTCGGAATATTTCTTTCAATTGGAGCTCTTCTTCTATTTGGGGCTTCTCTTCCAACAGGGACTACTTGAGCAAATACTAAGACAGGTAAAACAAGATTTATTGTTATTATTGCTCCAAGAATGCCGGTTAGTAATTTTTTATAGTTCATTTTCGTTAAAAGATTGCCCAAAATCACTAACGGCTTGGCTGTCAGCACCAAGTAATATTGCGTCTTTTTCTTCGTCCACAAAAAGGGCTTGCTCATCAATAACTTCATTAAGAATTGCGTTTATTGCATCGTCAACATCTCCTGTGGCTGGCGTTGTAATAGCAACTGGTAATTCTTGCGCAGGCAAAACAATTTCCGCTTGAGAGACGTCATCTACTTGAGGCGTTACATAAGGCATATTTTTTGCGACAAACACTGCCGCTACGATGACTATGCCAATAGACGCCCATATTTTCCAGTCTATGTTTTTCATAATTCGTGAATTTTGGTATTAGTGAAGGCGTCGACCTCGCACTTCTACATAGAAATATAGCATAAAATCGATTTATTCGCACACATTATACGTGATTAATTTTATCGTTAGTGCCCTCGAGAGGAATTGAACCTCTATTGCAAGATCCGCAATCTTGCGTCCTGTCCGTTGAACGACGAGGGCGAATTACTGGGATAGTTTAAATCAAAATAAAGAATTAAAGCAATAAAAAAACCGCCTTCGTGAAAGAAGGCGGTAAATATATGTATTATCGATAGAGACTCCTTTGCGGTCTTCGATATATCTCTTTATGGTTCTGTGGATATAATTTTCCTCCTGGAGAACTTTCTTCTTCAATGTGATAAAGAAGAGAAGCGAATTCTTTTATAAATTTCTTGCCAAATTCTAAAACGCTTCCTTTGAAGAAGTGTTTTTTCTCCTCGTCTTTTATTACTATCCCCCATCTTATTCCGTCCATACAAGAAATTTTCTGGTATCGAGAACTTCTCTGTATTTCTTCTGGAAAGAATGGAGTGAGTTGGCTATTAGTCCCTATAGCAAACCCTCTATCATTTGATTTTTTGAGGAATTTCGTCAAAAGACCGAGATCTCCTGATGAATAAGGAACTAAAAATTCCAGAAAAAATATATTTGTTCTTTTGCCGTTATTTTCAGTGTCTATTATAGAAGACAACAACACTCTCCTTTCATTTATTTTAATCTCCTGAGACACTTCTCGGTGGATTTTTTCTCCGTTGAAAGGACTACTAGCCCAATGTCTTTCTAAAAAAGACATTATATCCTTGTCTAAAACCAGAACCATTAAATTTTGCATTATTAAAGACCCTCCTAACATATTCTCTAACACTAGAAGATTGTTATTTTCTAATGCTGAAGTAGAGGAATTTTACAAAAAATATCTATGCTTTGTCAATTAAGTGTACTCGTCCATAACATATGGGACTCTTCAGTAGATAACTTGTTACAAATATACCTCAATGGAGAAATAAGACCAATCGACCAGTGCGGTCTTCTCGTGTTGTACCACAGGAGCCAGTCCATGAGGGCTTGGTTGAAGGATGGAAGGTCATGGGCAAGAAGGTAGCGATGCCTGGAAATGAAGGCTTCAGAAAGAGTCCGATTGAATCTTTCAATTTCGCTCTGCATCCTTGGACATCGAGGATAGCTGTGAAAATGGGTAATACTTTTTGATTTGAGATAAATTTCAAAATGATCTTGGAACTCAGAGCCGTTGTCTGTCTGGATATGGGTAAGTTGGATTGGAGCAGTCTTTTTGAATATATTCATAAAGTCTGCCGCATGTTTGGAAGCATGGGAAGGATAGGCATAAGCAAAAGTAAATTCTGACTCAACATCAATGGCTGTAAGGATATATCTCTTGATACCATTAGTGAATCTGACTACTGTGTCAGCTTTGACTAATCCGCCATTATGACTCTTACTACGTAGCTTTTTCTTGGGTTTGTTTGGTTTACTTTCAATCAGATTACCAGTCCGGCCATTCAGAGTAAGACGCACAGGATTTGATAACACTCCTTTCTGTTTAAGATCGCCGAGCATCCGACCAACAGTTGAGGCTGAAAGGGTTGCAATACCATCATCTTTGAGTAGTTTGGACAGCTTCTCTTTACCTATCTTCTCCATCTTTCTCTCTTGAATGATGAATTGCTTAACTGATTCAGGAATAACGCGACAGCGTCTTGTTTTTGGAGAGGTGCTTCCGGGGACAAGGAATTCGAGCTTCCCGTTTCCTAATCGGAGCATTCTTTGCCACCGGAATAGTGTGGTACGAGATACTTTGAATGCCTCTTTGGTCGCCAAATACCCGTGTTTTTGCCAAAAGGCGAGGATACGAACACGTTCCTCCGCTTTAGGTGTAATCATATCCCTCAAGCGTAGCGCCTCATTGTATGTTGAGACAAAACCTCTAGTACCTGTCAGTTTACTATGTATTTGCATGACTTTCCGTTTCTTCCGAAAAGTCTCATATGTTTCTGAACTTGTGCATTAAGATGCTTCAAGTAAAAGTAAATACAATTAGGACATAGAGTGATAATCATAAGAATTTTTGGACTTTCGATGCACGCGAGGATGATAATTTTTTGTCATTCTTGCCTATGAGCAAGGACTTAGAGTTGATGTCAAAGATGGAAATGAATTCCCGCTTTCGTGGGAATGATGAAGGGGGAATGGAAATAGGAGCAGGAATAAAGGAATGACGTAAACAGGATGGGCGCGAATAACGTGTTTAGAGGGCTTAATTTCCTGAATAATTTATTACTTTTATTTATGACAAAAAGATAAAAATGCCCACTTTTTATAAACAAGCAGGCATTTTAAAATATTATTTATTATCTATTCTGTTGTCTTACCGTCAAAATGTTCTTCGTGAGCTATAGCTTCTTCTTTGGTTTGATGAATGGTGCCGTCTTTGTGTTCGGCAGGGGAATAGATTGTATAAACTTTTAATTTTTCTGTTTCGGAAGTGTTTATAATGTTGTGCAGGGTTCCTGCGGGAATTACGATAGCCGAGCCGTCTTCTATGTTGTGGCTGATGTTATTTAAGACAGCTACGCCTTGACCTGCTTCAACGC
>Ga0209616_1000316_pt1 | contig 14355 bp, 11 predicted proteins | sample FlocCalmetaG_FD_184153 | JGI IMG/M metagenome (GOLD analysis project Ga0209616, IMG submission 184153) | Freshwater bacterial and archeal communities from Indian Creek, Illinois, USA - Floc-Cal metaG (SPAdes) (version 2) | ecosystem: Environmental > Aquatic > Freshwater > Unclassified ...
TTTGACGACTCAGATATGGGTTTAAAAAAAGAGCGAATGGTCGGGGTGGGGGTATTCGAATGCCTGCTCGGACGAAGATTTTGCAAAACGATACCATAAAGTAGTAAGTGCGCTCCTTGAATCTAAGAATATACAAGGTTTTGTGTATACTCAAATAACAGATGTGGAGCAAGAGATCAACGGTTTGCTGACATACAGACGCGTGCCGAAGATTGATCCGGATATAATAAAGCAGATTAACGAAGGCAAGTGGAATCCGTAATTAAAAAGAAGTAGAAAAGAGATTGTCGAAGATGTTTGAGAGAATGTTAGGCGAGGTGGCATATGAAAATCTATCCGAACCCAAACTGCAAAAAAAGTCCGTGGCAGCCACGTTTTATCCGTTACATGCGCCCATTGCCAAACCTTTATAGCCCACTATCAAAAAGTAGGAGAGAGTAATTTCGTAAAGATGTATAACGAGCGCATTATTGACGGCATTCTTGATTTCTCGCAGTACCACGGCGCTATATTTTGCCCCTCCTGCAACGAGCGGATAGCCACACGGTACATGACCAAGATAGACAAAAAAGTAGCGTATCGGCTTGTGCCGTCCGCATTTCATAAGAAGAAACTGAACTTATGATTTTAACGGACAAACGTGCAGCGGTATATACGAAAGCAGTTCAGTTTCCCTTGTGCTCTCCATGAGCGAAATCTTTGATACAGGTATGATTATATCGGGGAAGCTGTTCAATTTGCTTTTAATCATGGTCATCGACTCTTTAAGTAACACCTCACGACCAATGGTGATGTGGGCGGAGTAGTTTTGCTTTTGGGAGATAACATTTTTGGCTATGAAGTTGTTTTCAAGCTGTGAGTAAAGGCACACCAAGCTTTCTTTATCGCCGTTTAATCCAAGCCATAGTATTTTTTTCGACCCCTTCGTGAAACTGCCCGGCTCGTCAAGCTTGAGCGAAAACGGTTTTAAGCCATTTACGCTAAGATCCATGGCGGACTGTATATTTGGTATTTCCGATGGAGGACGTTCTCCCAGAAAAATAAGAGTCAGATGGAAATTGTTCTCTCTGGTAAAGTGACCTTTCTCGCAGGACTTTTTAATTTCAGACTGAATTTTTCCTATATGGCGGCGCAAATCCGGATCAAATTCTATCGCTGTGAACAATCTCATGGCTGTGCGCTCCTTCATCTTTGATTTGTATCAAGTGTCCGGCCTGACGGGTAAGAAAAAAACACAAGGTTTTGACCTTGTGTTTAATCGTTTTGGTGGAGATAAGCGGGATCGAACCGCTGACCTCTTGAATGCCATTCTAAGAAAGTGTATTTTATACTGTTTTATCCAGTCTAAAAAACCTTTATTTTACGGGCTTTTTGGCTTTTCGGGAGCGTAAAATTCCTTAATGATTCAGCCTAGTTTAATGCTTTATAATCGTAATTGCATTACAACTGCATTACTGCAATAGCCTTTTTCTCGGTAAATGCGTTTGGTCAAAACCTATCCCTTTTGGTTGGTTAAATTTATTTACAGCTGAATCACGATTACGAATATATAAATAGATATTTTATAAACACTACCCTATAATAGCAAATGCAGGTTGCTGTATTGATAATGATTTACATTAATGCTGATGTTTTAATTGAACGTTTGATAACCAAAACGCAAGATAGGATGAGAATTAAAAGCAATGCTATACTTGCCATTTTATCGAAGTTTTGTCGAAACGAATGACAATTACTGTCAAATAATGTGCTTGATATCGAAATTAAAACCACGAAAGATAAATGCAGAATTTGACAGTTTACATTTGGCTTCGGCTGAATATACAAAAGCTGAAATATTTTTAACGGATAAAAACTTGCTGTGTGTCGCAGGATGTCTAAAATTAGACATCCCAACAGCAAATCCGTTGAACTGGTTTATGGAGGTGGACGATAGTGATTAATACAGAAAAAGATTTAGGTACTATACGTCGTATGGGTATAGAGGCTCTGACAGAAAAGCTTGGTACTGTGGGTATGGTTGAATTTATACGGCAATTTGACTCCGGTTACGGCGATTATACTAAAGAACGCCATGAATGGCTTGATGACATAGACATTGAGACAATCGTGAAACAAGCTGAAGCGAAAAGGGACAAATAATGCCTAAATGCGATACCGTATGCGAAATAGATGAGGACTAATTCATTAAGAAACGTTAAGAACACATCATCAAACTGAGATTTCTTAGATTACCTTAATCCATTGGTGCCGAAGGTGGGAGTCGAACCAACACGAGGGTTGAACCTCACCGGATTTTGAGTCCGACTTTCTTCGTTTTACTTGGTTTAATACAGTTTGTCAGAAACATAAATTTAGCCTATTTTCAAGCATTTTTGGCATTTTAGCTGTAGTTTGTTTCCTGTATTTTTAGCTTGGTTTAATCTTTTTTTACCGTAACTGTTTATAATTGTATAATGAAATAGGGGGAGAATGCGGCTTATAGTGGTGGCTTTTTTCTTTAATGCTCCATCAAGAACTTGGAGCCGGATAACCTAGATTCCCGGTCAGAAATGTTTATGGGTTTACGAAATTCGAGGCTTCAAACATAAAAAATGCTTGATACCGCCATTTTATGGGTTCAAGCCTCTGATATTTATAGCTACTTTAGCGTGTTATAGAATCCCAGTTGGGGATTATCATATGTTCCGATTACTACGCCGCGATCAAGGAAGCCATTCCGCTCCTCGCAACACGTCTCCGGCAATAGCGCACAGGCATGACAAGCCGCAAGGTTCAATGACTCTCGTCCTTGCCCGTGGCTCAAAATACATACAGGATCATTTGAGCAGGTTTTTGCGCCATTACTTGCTCTCTTAAAAATCTGTGGAAATGCATCAGGTTTGCCTTGCCGAACAAGACCACCGAGCGTTCCTTCGGAATCTCCACTCGCTGTGTATATGAATATTCCTGTCATCTGCTTGCCTTCACTTTCCTCGGCACAATAAAGGCGCTCGCTCAAATTCGCAATACTATATCCGCATTCAAAACTCAGCTGTTTAATGAGAAGATGAGAGATAGTGTGCAATAACAAGAATTTCGGTGTGATTATTCGCAGGTAATTTTGTCCGATAAATGATCCTGCATAATTATCGTTTAATCTCTTTGCACGTTCCGCAACCGCAGGGTTTTCTTCAATCCATTTATCAATATCTGCTTGCTCAAATTCAACAAATATGCCTTCGCCTCTGACTTCATAAGCTGGATACCAGCGGGTTTCCTGTTCCTTGATGTGAACGAATCCGTCATCGTTTTTGCCAGACACTGGGTTTATGCGTGAAAAGCCAATCAATGCATTTACGACTCTCACTTTATCAATAAGGGAAATAGCCTTGATATGCGGAAGTTTATCTTGAAACAACGTCTTTCTGATGCCCTTTCTGGAGAAATCCCCCAACGCCCCAGATGGTGTGCTCATTTCTCCGCTGAGAGCCTCATATTCCTCCGCACGATACTTCACGCTTGTTACATCGGTTTCAGTACTTCCTTCATCAAACCATTTCCGCTTCAGTACGGATTCAACACTTGTCTTCGTCGCACCGATTTCCAGAGTTATTTCATCGACCCATTTTGAAAAGTGCTTTTCCAGTATCATCTCGCGCATTTCTGGCAGCTTGTTGAGTGTAGCATCACATTCTAAAAAAGCATTACTTTTTTCGATACGAGCATTCAATTTGTCGGCATACGGAGGTATGACAAGAGAACTGTAAACCACAGGGAAATATACCGAAGACGAACCGCGCTGTACGGTTCGAGGATAACATAAACATTTTTCTTTTACATGTTTATGCGGATGACCACCCTCACATCGGAACATTGCTTCATCGGCATCTTTATCAAGTCTTTTGAAGCAGTCTTTTTCGAAAGCCCCTTTAAGAGTAGTATAGGCTCCGCATGAGCATGAAATGCTCAAACCTTCAAGTCCTTCAGTACCGGAAGCTCCTGTTTTAAAAGAGAGCGAGGGATTGCCGCAAATGAGCTTCTTGCTCTGTTTGTGAACCCATTTTACCCAAGGGAAATCGTTGATGTGTCCGTGTTCGCAAACTGTTACGATACGGGCAACTACTAAGTCTTGACGGCAATCCATGCATTGCATATGCTTTGTCATATAAGGATCAATTTCAAGAGCCTTCGGTTTTGAGCGTTTTTGATATTCTAATATCCATTTCTCAATCGGCTGAAATTTTCGGCATTTCGGGCAAAAGTACCACTCTGGAAATCGAGAGTAAGATATATCGGTAGGCAAGGCAAAGAAATCTACACCTAACGCTTTGGCAAAACGATCATCGTAAATACGCTGTGTTTCGCTCCAAGTTTCTGGGGCAGCGGTGATAAGTGTTTGATCCGGAAAATCCACCATGGCTCCGACGCTGTATTGGAGCACCGCCTGTGCGGCTCGCACGGAATGTGTAACCTTGTTTAGGGCAACTTTATCCTTAAATTGATATGCTATGATTTATCCCTCCCAAATCACAATTTTTCCGATAACTTGAGTGTCTACGTTTCTCATAGACGTTAGCGTTTCGATTGAATTGTCTTTTCCCGAAGCATTATACTGGCGCATCAGCCTGTTCAGCCCAACACTCGGAGGTGTAACTATAAATCTGCGCCCAAAGAACAGTGGAGTTTTTGAATCGTTTGCGGCTTCAACTTTTTTCTGCCACTCGTAGATAAACTCTTGGATTTCCGCTTTTACATCATCAATGTCATCTTCTAATCCGTTGTCAGCGCGATTGTTGATTCCCCTAATTCTGTCGATAATGAATTTCTCAGTTTCTGATATGATATCCGCAAAATAATTTTTATCAAAGTTAACTGCATCTTTGTCTTCGCAAAGCCCAGTACGCTGCCTGATTATCGAGATGACAACGGAGTGTAATGCCCTTTCCCGTGCGGGCTTCGAGAACGGAGTAGCACCTGTCGGTTCTACAAATCGATAAAACGACTCATGATATGACCTAAATCTTTCATAATGAGAGCGGTCCCTGCTTTTGGTGGCATCGAATTGGACGAAAGCTACACCGGGATACAAACGTCCTACTCGACTTGAGGCCTGAATATATTCGCTGGTCAGTTTTGGTTGCCCGATAAGAAGCATTACATTCAATCTGGCAATGTCAATGCCAACGGATATCATATTCGTAGCAAGCAGGACATTAGATGCGTATCTATTGTTCCCTATATTCGCTTGGGAGTATTCGAGTTTTTCGAGCTTATCCAAGGTTTCATTCAATTCAGTTGTCGTGACGCGACTTGTCAGTTCATCCGCACTAAATATTCTTCGGCGCGATGTGAACATCCTATTTGCGGATCTTATTATAAAGTCCTTGACGTCATCTTCGACGAGTGTGGAAGCCTTGCCGAGATCTTTTAAGCTGTTGAAATATGCAGTGAGTGTCCATAATTTATCCTTGATTTGGTCGGGCAAATTCATCATGTGAATTCTTTGTATAAGAGCCGCCATTGCACGGATTTCCATCATTGCCTTAGTCTTTCCCGAAGGCATTAGTCCTACATATTTACGTCCATAGATACCGTTTTCGTAGTTGACTTCTGCTTCACGTGCAAAGAAAGAATCACCCGAATTCAGTCCGGGAGCCGGGAACTGAACAACATCACGGTTGTATAGGACAGAACATTGCTCCTTGGCTCTCCTTATAGTAGCCGTCGAAGCTATTATTTTCGGACGCACACCTTTTTGACTGCAAATAGCGTCAACGGCGGTTTCATATAGACCGACGATGGTGCCGAGTGCGCCAGATATCAGATGAAGTTCGTCTTGGATAATTAATTCAGGAGAGCGGTTACTGCTACCGATGGCAAAAAACGAGCCAATGCGTCCGTCCCAAGGCAACATGGCAAATTTATCGACCGTACCGAACAACAATGACGGAGGATTTTGGTAAAGCTCTTCGTCAATTATCTGAATCGGAAGCCTTGCAGTGAAATCGCAATCTTCATGTGTACAGGAAATATAGAAGCGTTTGTTATCACGCATCTTATATCCCCATGAGCCAACCAGCCTTTTATCCTTATCGTCTTTAACCAGCTTTGTTCCGCACCAAGGGCATTTTAACACTTGAAACTTATTATGGCGGTCTTTTTCGTTTCTGAGATAAAAATGCTCTTTTACGGCTAACAACTTGTCAAGATGGAACTTCGCATCATTATTCTTGTTGGGGATATGACTGCCTCCAATCCAAAGACCGATAGTTATCGGTTCTTTCCCCAAAGGGTAGAACGGGTATTCGTGTTTTCTTGTTTCACAATCTTTACGAATATATTCACAAGCACAGATCAGTGTTGCTGCTCTTGTAAATTGTTGAGCGGCGAGTAATCGAAGAGTGTAGCGCATTACAACGGCAGTACCGCTGGATTCCGAAAAGTGAGTTAAACGACGATAAAAAATAGTAAAGGCAGTTAAGCCCAGGTATGCTTCTGTTTTACCGCCAGCTGTCGGGAACCATATTAAATCCACAATGTTGCGTTCCGGCGATTCATCGTTGACAATAGAGTTTACATCCATCAAAAGAAACGCAAGCTGGAACGGACGCCATTTGCAGTTCTCATCATCCTGTTTCCTATACTCCATATTCTGCAACAGTTCGGCTATTTGTTTATCATCTGGGTATCGGTCAATATTTGATGTCTGTTGTTGCATTCGGAGATGCACTCTTTGCATGAACATTGCCCGATTTGCGAGAGAAAAAGCTGAATATGCATTATCGTCAATTTTCAAGGCGTTTATGCCGGAATACATCCTTTCGTAGGCTCTCTTGCATCCTAATATATTTTTTGCGGCGGCGGAGCAGTAACGCGAGTCAAGAGTGCTTGCTACGCACTCCAAATTGTCAACCCAATCTTTGTAAAGGTCGACAAGGTTTTTAAGGACATCAATTTTTGAATTTTTATCCGTAGAATCCAAATCGGACAAATATTTCATTGACAAATGCTCGACCGAAACTTTCTCGTTTATCGGCAAATCAAAACTCATCGGAGGTACTTCGAATATGGGAAAGAAGTCACTCCAAAGACTGCCGACTCCATTATTGTCGATATCCCAATCAACGGAAACACCAAGCCCAGTTCCGAAGATTTTCTTGTCACGATACAACAATTCTAAAGAACGCTCTTCGTCGTCCATATTATTAGTATCTGACTCAGAACTGCTTTCTATAAACACAAAGTTATTTTCCGCAGAAGAAATACGCAAAACGGGCTGGTATAAAGAATGATGAACCTTCGCCGGAACCTCATGTATGTCGTTAACAAGCATTACGGTCAATGACCATATGTCCTCGGCTATCTTTGTTCTCAGTGCGGTGATTTTTGCAGTTGTTCCGTCAATTTCTTTGTTTTTGTCTATATAATCGCCGCCGGAAAAATCAAGAGTAAACTCAATATAATTATGCGGTTCACGTACATACGCCGAGCGACAAAGCTCCGCAAAACGGTAGGCTATTTGTCTTAGAATGTAACGCTCACTTACAGGGAGAGTATCACGTTCTATTATATTTCTGATATCTTTCTTTCTTATTTGGGTTAACAACCGAAAAGCCCGTTTTTCCTTATCATAAGTCATTATGTGCGCCAATTCAGGCGGCACTACATAGTGATCAGGATCACTTGGAATATATGGCACTAAAAAATCGTTTAGTTTAGCATTTCTGTAAGTGGCAAACGAAACCATGCCACGAACTAATTCTGGATTGCCTTTCACAATGAAAGTAATTCCCATTGATGAGGGCATATACTGCGCTGACAATTCGATTTCTTCGTCAAGGTTCTCATCTGCGGTTTCGTCAAGTTCGTAATTGCGATTGTCTTTGCTCTCCGTTTGAATTGACTCGTCTTCCGTCGGTGTTTCTTCTAATTCCACATCCTCGTCTGGTTCGAAATCTTTGGATTCGCTGATCGATACGGTTTCGTCGTTATCCTGACTAATCTGATTTCCCTGCGGGTAGAGAATGCCGATTGAGTATCTGCTGACAGGACTGCTCGAAATCAGTTCATGTTCAATGTCAGGCATATTAAATTCCGAGCCCGGTCCGAGAAGCTCAGATTTTATTAGGTTGATATATTCTTCCCGGGCATCAATCAACTGTGCGCGAATTTCCCCAATTGTCATAATGCTACCTCTATATCAGAAATAGGTTTATTGATTAGGTTGACGGGAACCGTGACAGATTCATCTAAAAATGTTATTGCCTCCAGTTCCAGCGTTTCAGACAGGTTCTCAACATTGTTATATACGATTTCAAGCTCGCTTCCCGGCGACGGTTGATGCCCGCTCAAATTGTCCTCGATCGCTTTTCCGATCAGTTCAAGAATTTTTTTGCGTTGCCGACGAACTGTTCGGCAAGCGTTAAAGTATCCGGGGATATCATTGAGCAGATATGTATCCTGAGTCATCTCCGCAATCTGCTGCAAGGTTATCTCATCCCTGGGACCCACAATATGGCTCTCCTCAACAAGCCATTGCCGAATCGATACTTCCGTAAGGAAACAGCCGTGGAGGTTAAGCTTTTTGGCAAGTTGCCTGTACGATAAGTTGTGGGTCAATTGGTAATCCCGCAGAACCTCTTTCCACCATTGCGCCTTTTCCGTAGCGTCAAGAACATCTTTGCTTAGTTTCCCAGATGTCTGTAATGCTTCATAAATACTGTCAACGATGTTTTTAGTGAAATCATCCCGCTTAGTAAAGACAAGTTTATCTCCAGCTAACAACTTATCGACATCAGTTTCCGATATAGGCTCTTTGGTGTTTGCAGGATTATATACAACCGCTTTGTAATACTTGGAGAACATAATTTGTTCGCCGCCGACAAACCTCCCGCTTGCCGACACTTCGGAAGTAGGTGCATTTCCGCTTCCTACAGAAAAACCAACGGCTAATTTTCGTATGTCGAACTCGCTGAGGGTGTCGATATACTTTTGCAAACCCAAAGACTCTCCGACAAACCGTTCGACTGCATCTTCATCAGAATCTAAGTCCTTCATGCTATCATCGGATAATTCATCGTCCAAGCCACTAATTGTATTCAGCTTTTTCTCAAACTTTGCCGCTTTATTCTTTCTGCGCTTAAACCAGTGCGTTTCACATTCATAAAGCAGAGCGATGATATCTGCGGCTGCTCTGCATTTCAGTGCATCAAAACGCTTCCCGGAAAAATCACCGATCGCAATAACCTTATCGTAACTTTGACTTACATCAAATCTATTAGCTGTCATGATGTAAATGCCATTTCGGGAAAACACGATCTCTTTAAGTAGAATATCGGCATAGTACGCTTTCGGGATAATAATAGCGATTTTTTCTCTGGAAGCACCTTGAACCATTTGCTTCAGAGCTTGGTATTTCGGTGAATCTGACAAACCGGACTTATACAAGTCATCCAAAGCGTCAACAACAAAAGTACATTGCGATTCCAGGGAATTCGCTTTTTCTGCCAGCTTCCAAAGTTCTTCAATCCGAGCGGAAGGAGATGAAACTCCTAGCTCCAATTCGCCATCGATAATCGCTTGTTCTAATACCCTCATGGAAAACACGGCTGTGGTAAATAAATTGAGCAGAGAATGAGCCGAAACGATGAAGCTTTTTTTGTATTTTTCATCCCATTCCGATTGCTTAATAACGAATAAGGTATTTCTAATTTTCCGATAAGTTTCCCATGGACACCCACCGTCAATAATCTCAATCATTAGTTCGTTATTGACTATATTGTCAATCTGCTTTTCAAGCTCGGCAGTAAGCGGATTTTTAACGGTTGTTGGTTGAGAGTGACGAAGCAAAAATTCTTTAGTACAAGCAAAAACCGCAGGGCTTTCGTCTCCAATATAATCTTCGGCATTCTCGGAATCGATGCTCATTGATATATGAATAAATTTCAACGATTTTCTGTTCAGTAAATCCGCTAGCTCCGATGAGCCTTTTGATGCCGCATCAGTTCCGAGAACCATGAAACCAACAACCCTTTTCCCGTGCTTGTCAAGTACTAAGTCACGCGCTACTGAAACTTTTCCCGCTATTTTCAAGACCGCTTCAGTTTTTGACGGATTACTTCCAAATTGATAAGGCTCATCACCTTCGGTGTAGTACGATGCAGGCACTATATCCAGCAGACCGATACTTTTCCCTTCGCCATACTCAATACGCAGTCCTTTTTGAATTCGGTCAAAAGTTGTACGATCCGCAACGATTACAGCCGAAACACCCGTAATGCTAGGAACGTCGGCTTCGTTTTTACCGGTAACGAAAGCAATAAATTCGGAACGGCTGGATTTCTGTCGCCTGATGCCTCTGCCATCTGTAACTTCGGAACTTCCACAATACGGCTTTATTTGCCCTTTATTTCGACCGAGAGGTAACCAGTATGTGATGGCACCGTCCTTGCCTCGCCCGTCCTGTTCAAGCTTCATGTTCTGTGTGCCATTTATCGTATCAAGACCAAGCCAGCGATGTCGTTGATTCTTATACAAAACCAAATCGCCGACATTAAGATCGGCAATAATCTCATCAGGATCAGTTAGATCCATAGAAACACATGCAAGGGCCGCCATAATAAATGACACAATGTCAAAACAGACAGATCCTGTATGTAACGCCACGCTTGACGAGCGTTCTTTCGAGGTTATCGATTCAGCAAAAAAATCAGCATATTTTCGGATAATTAATTCTTTGGAAATCAAAGAATCTTCGAAAAAGATGTCGCAATTCTCGGTTAGTCGGAGTAAGACCTGTTGATCAGTCATGATTATCTTCTCCTAACTTTCGTCTCTGTAAAGTATTGCGAAACACTTCGCTATAAATTTAGCCATCTCCTCAATTGCGGGAATCGTTACTGAATTCCCGAACTGCTTATATAACTGAGCATTAGGTATACCTTCGGGAAACGAGAAGCCTTCGACACCGTTTTCGTCTAAAAAGGCATAGTTAATGAATCCTTGTAACTTTCCCCATTCCGTGGGAGTCATTATACGAATACCCTCGTTGTTTAACGGCGTCTTTTTTTCCTTGATTTCTGTCCCGCCAATTCCTTCTCGCGGATCATAAATAAGGTTGCGCTCTTTGCCTGAACCGCCTGTTGCCAACAATGTGTTTGCTATCGGCGATGTAATAGCGTCGCCATTTATTACTCGATATCCGAATCCGTTACCTTTTCCTTCCTGTCTTTCACGGTGGCGCTTAAGAGTTTCAAGGTAGCCAGATGCCATATAATATTTAGCTTCGACATTGCGTTCGAGCAAATCGTTTAGATCGTTATAGATTCTCTGCATCCTTTCTCGCGGAAGGTGCGCAGGCAAGAGCGCCAGCAATTCCGGACCGAAACGCTCTCGGTCAAATCCAATGATATATGTTCTAGGACGGTTTTGAGGAACTCCAAAATTCCTCGAATTTCTAATGAAGTCTTTGCTCGCATAAATCGGTTCACCGTTTTCGTTATATGAAACCCCGATTACTTTATATTTTAGTCTCACTTCTAACTCTTCGATAATGAACTTAAATGTCGCACCTTTGTCGTGCGTAACCAAATGATCAACATTTTCTAGAAGAAACGCGCAAGGGCGGGTACGTTCAATTATCTCAGCTATATGATGAAATATTTTACCTTTCTCCTCATTTTCAAAACCTTCTTTTAATCCAACACGGCTGAATGTTTGACAAGGAAAACCAGCAAGTAAAACATCGTACGGTGTGCGTTCAACGAGCATCTTAAAGTCCTCAGAAGCTACATCATTGTTGGGGTTTTCACCGAAAATATGCTCATATGTTTTACAAGACCATGCGTCGTTTTCGGCTGATAAAACATTCCTAAAAAATCCGGTTAATTCAAAACCTCGCCTTATCCCTCCGATTCCAGCACAGAGATCTATCGTTCTGAAAGGAACTTGGAGTGGTGTTGCTCTCAGCGATTTCTCCACCTCATCAACACACTTGGATAAAGTTTTCTCAATTTGCCGTTCCCAAAAGCGGAAAACCCTCCAACCATCAGCTTTTAATTTGGCAGTTACTTTAACATCTCTCCTTATATTTCCTTCAATCTTGGTTATCCAAAATTCGCAGTTGCTCTTTACTGCAAGTTTAGCTTCATCCCAATTGTAACCATGCCAAAACTCGCTGTCACAAAAAACAACAACTTTACGAGCTTTAAAAACGAAATCCGGTATACCAAAAACAGAACGATCATCCTTTTTATATGTCGTAATGCCGCGACGTTCAAGTTCGTCAGCGAAAACCCTTTCAAGAGCCGTATTGGTGCTACGCACTTGGCTCATATTATAGCTAATCTGCTCTTTTGTCTTTCGAGCCATAATACGAAAACCCTCCTTTCCTCTGATTTACTTTGTTTATAATCTCACGATATGGCAAGGTTATATTACTTTTAGCTTTGGTATCTGTCTTTCAACGTTTTCTGGGATAACCCAGATTCAGTTATAAATTTTGTTGCCCAGAATTCTTTTTTCCTTGCACCAGAGTTGAAACAGTATTTGATATAAACCTCTCCTTTTCGTGGCCTTAAAGTATAAGCACCCTTGATTTGCAATTGCAACAAAATCTTCAAATTTAACGATTTTAACTTCGGCAGGAAGCTTTAAGAAGCCATCCAGACCCCCAGAAACATAAAAATCACGAAGTGACCAGCCATTACCTCCAAGAACTAAATATGCCTTATCAAATTTACTCTCATATGCGCTGAAAGCCAAACATATTACCTCATATGGGATTTTTTGCTCTGCTGTGCCTGAAATTTGCTGCCATTTAAGCGATATAAGAATTCTTTTAGCGTTTTTTTCAGCAAGAATATCTATCACATCTTTCCCGCCACTTGGCCGCAATCCAACAAGAGCTTGTGTTTGATAGCCATTGCCACCTCTTGACGAAGCTGGAAGGATCATCTGTTCAAGGACAAAATCTGTCCCTGTATCTCGCGCTGTCATCAATAAACCTCCTTAATCGCTAACACTTCTTTGGCTGGTGTTCTGTCTCCTGTGCAATTAATCATTCGCGGAGCATCAAGTATAGTAAGCTCAAATCCCAGTTTATAGTAGAGACCCAGAATACGATCTGTTGCCTGGTTCGAGAGAACCATAAGCCCCGGATGTCCAGAAAGCCAATTTGCAAAACGAACTTGATCGTCCCAATTCAAACCCTGATACGAATATTGTGTAAACTCAACGTCATAAGGCGGATCGGCATACACAAAATCGTCCGATTCAAGCCCAATAGACATAAAATCTTCACTCAAAAATTCCCAGCCAGCAAAAGTATTACGATATTCAAGGAAATTACGCATATTTTTATGCATGAATATCTGCCGAACGGTACATTAAAGCCGCCCTTACGATTAAAACGGCACAATCCATTATAACCCGTTCTGTTAAGATAATAAAATAATTCCACAGTTCTCTTTGTATCAGCTATATCATTGGCAATGAGAGAATTAAACTCATCCCGGTGTTTGTAATATAAATCTTGATCGTTTTCCATCGCTATTTCTGCTATCAGCCCTTTTTGCAACCACTGATAAAAATTGATTACATGGCGGTTAATATCGTTTAAGAGTGCTTTCTCTGGCATTAATCCCAAAGCAACTGCCAGATCTCCACATAAAGGCTCAACCAATCGCCTATGCTTATGCCGTTCCCACAATATCGAAAGATGAGGTACAAGCCAGCGTTTACCTCCGGCCCATTTAAGTGGTAGTTTTGTGATTTTTGAAGGAAAATCGGATTTAAAACATGCAGCATTTTTAATCATCGCCATAGCCCTTTCTGTCCGGTACTCCTATGAGAATTAGATCAAATTTAAAACCTCATATTCTTTAACACGTCTATAAAAGGTTTTCTTTGAAAGATTCAGTCTCGCCATTGCTTTTACGGCCGTAATCTCCCCACTTTTCCATGTATTATAAATTGTTTCAAACTTCTCTTTATCAACAGCAATTTTCTTTCTGCCTTTATACTTTCCGTTTTGCTTTGCGATTGCTATACCTTCTGCTTGTCGTTGCAATAAGTAATCACGTTCTAGTTCTGCTATTGCGCCAAATACAGTAAGCATAAACTTCCCGGCCGGAGTAGCTGTATCTATGTTTTCTTTTTTGCTGACGAATTCAACCTTCTTTTCCTTGAGAACATTGACCATATACAGTAATTCTCTCGTGTTTCTTGCAAAACGGCTGATGCTCTCGACAATGACAGTATCGCCTTCACGAACATAATCAATAAGCTTTTTAAGCTCAGATCTGTCGATAGTTTTCCCGCTGGTCTTATCTATAAAAACCTTATTGACGCCAAGCTCCTGCATCAATACTTCCT
>Ga0209616_1000320_pt1 | contig 14277 bp, 14 predicted proteins | sample FlocCalmetaG_FD_184153 | JGI IMG/M metagenome (GOLD analysis project Ga0209616, IMG submission 184153) | Freshwater bacterial and archeal communities from Indian Creek, Illinois, USA - Floc-Cal metaG (SPAdes) (version 2) | ecosystem: Environmental > Aquatic > Freshwater > Unclassified ...
GCTCACCGGTGAGGTGGGCAGCGGAAAGTCTACATTGAGGCAATGAATTTGTTTGATTATGATAAGCGTAAGCTTGGAAAACAGGCGCGGGAATTAGGGTTTATCCGCGATACATTAGAGAAAGTATTCCGGTTGTCGGAAATACTGAAATATATAAACAGCGACCCGCTGCTACGTGAGAGCCTTGCGCTAAAAGGCGGAACGGCAATCAATATGACTATTTTCAACCTGCCGAGGTTATCCGTAGACATCGACCTTGATTACACACATAATGATTCTCGGGAAGAAATGTTTGAGGAACGCCAAAAAATCTCGGATAGCGTCCTCAAATACATGGTGATGAGCGGATATGAATTAAGCCCTAAATCAAAATCCTACCACAGCCTGGATTCTTATGTGTTTTCCTATGCAAATACTGCTGGCATGAAAGATAATATCAAAGTGGAAATCAATTACTCCCGGCGACACCAGACAAAGCTCCCCCAAACTGCCACAGGAATAATTGTTACCATTGTCGCGCATTTCTTCTTTGGTCTGGCCTTGGCCTTCTTTACGCGGCGGTTGGAAAATACAACAGACATTCGCGGACGCACCGGGGTATAACTAAACCGGCAGAGAGATAATAATCGTTGTACCCTTATTCAGGACACTGTCAACGTCAATTGTCCCATAATGTTTCTCTATTATCCATTTAGCAATGGAAAGGCCCAGCCCGGTACCTCCATCCTCCCTGCTTCTGGACTTATCACATTTGTAAAAACGGTTAAATATAAAAGGTAAATCCTCTTTTGATATGCCTGCACCGGTATCTTCTATTCTAATCGTTAATTTATCGGAGGCTAATTGGCCATTTATTCTAATAGTGCCACCCGGCTGAGTGAATTTTATACTATTATCGATAAATATTCTTAAGGCTTGTTTAATTAATCCTCTATCAGCGTCCATAGTAACCGGTACGCTCATTTCACCTCTTATGTGATGTTGGGTATCTATAAGTTTTGTTTCCCTGACAACTTCATCAATTAGTTCATTCACAGAAAAAGGGTACTTCTCCAGCCTTTGAGTGTTTTTGTCTGCTCTGGCCAGAAAAAGAAGTTTTTCAACCAGGTCTTTCATACTATCTGCTTCATTCTTAATAGCGTTTACCGATTCATCCAATACATCTTTCTCTTCTTTTCCCCAACGCTGTAAAAGGTTGGCATAACCCTGAATCACAGAAATCGGCGTCCGCAGTTCATGGGAAGCGTCGGAAACAAATTGATTTTGCTGCTCATAAGAAGCCTGAATACGACCCAGCATTTCATTAAAGGTCTCTGCCAGTTCTTTCAGCTCATCGTGTGAATCCACAACATCGAGACGTTTGTTGAGATCCCTGGCAGATATAGACCTGGCGGTGGCTATCATATCATCAATAGGTTTAAGCATTTTCTGAAGGGCCTTTGACCCTTTTACTACTATAATAGTAATAGTCAGCAAATAAGCCACTGCTATAGCCGCCATTAATAAAAACAGATATAATTTCTCTTGTGCCAGGGATTTTGCAATCACCAGATATTGAATATTGTTTTTTTGCCTGATTGGCACGTTTAAATTAAGATATTCATCACTGGTAACAAAAACGCCGGAAGGGTGACTTATTACCTCGAAAACAGCAGCATTTTGCCTTCCCCCTGTTGTGTAGACAGCCTCCCTCTGACTATCATAAAGAGTTATATTGATCCTTTCGATAGCGGCATATTTCTGTATTCTATCTTCAGGAATATCTGTACTTTCATTTATAAACCCAGTGACAACTTTGGCATTTTTTTCGAGAGAACTTTTAGCATCGTAAAATAGAAAAGACCCAAAGGAAGCTACTAATATAATGCCAAACATAAAAAGTATCATTGAAAAAATCAGAGTATAAGTAACTGCGGCTTTAAAAGTAATAGAAAACCTTAACCTCTTGCTGATGCCTGAAAATAACTCTTTTGATATATACACCAATAGAGGTATCCCTGCTTTAATACTCTTAGCAATAAGCGAAACAGCTACCTTTAAGATTTTAGCAAAAGAGCTTACTTTACTCATGTTTTAAAATATAACCTACCCCTCTTACCGTATGGATAAGTTTAGTATTATATCTGTCGTCAAGCTTGCTTCTCAGGTATCTTATATATACGTCCACCACATTGGTGTCCCCGTAATAATCATATCCCCATACTTTCTCAAGGACTTGCTCCCTGGTAATGGCTATATTTTTATTTTCAACCAAATACTTAAGCAAGTCATATTCCTTTTTGGTTAGGTCTACCTCCTGCTTATTAAAGGTCACTGAATGCTTGTCCGGGTCAATTTCCAATGGCCCAATGGCAAGTGTTTTGCAACCCTGAGCAGGCGCTTTTTTTCTCTTTAGCGCCGATCTTATTCTGGCCAACAGTTCCTCTATGGCAAAGGGTTTGGTCATATAGTCGTCAGCTCCTATGTCAAGCCCCATCACCTTATCGGTTATTTCATCTTTAGCTGTAAGCATGATAACAGGGGTTTCCGAAGACTGCCGAAGACGCCTTAAAACCTCCATGCCATTTAGGGAAGGAAGCATTACATCCAAAATTATCAGGTCGTAGCTGCCGGCAGTGGCTCTTTCAAGGCCAATACGGCCGTCATGCTCCTGCTCTACGGAATATCCCTCATATTGAAGCTCCAGTTCAACAAACCGGGCTATCTTGACCTCATCCTCTATAATCAGTATCCGTTCGCCTGGCATCTCGGTTCCTCCCAAAAGTATATAATATCAATTTTAAGCTTATATTTATTACAATCCAGCGTCAAGAAAATATTATACGGGCTTATCTAAATAAATAACCCACATTTTCATGTAGGTTATATATGTCCATTCTAATACTATTTAATTGCTTCTGCCACCTGGTCACTATATAACCCACATTTTCATGTAGGTTATATATGTCCATTCTAATGCTATTTAATTGCTTCTGCCACCTGGTCACTTACTTTATTCACAGTTGTAGCAAATTTATCCAAGAATTCGTTAATGCCTACTTCTCCTCCATCAGGCTTGGCAAACCTGATTTTATGTTTGGTAACCAGCGCTCCTAAAGCGCCAACTATAGTAACAGGGGGAGCAATTATTGTAGCAAGAATTACAACGTTTACCGGAATATCAACTATGTTTTTATCTGCTTTACTGATTACAAACTTAGTCTCATTCCCCTTTTTAAAAAGCTTTTCTGCTGTGCTCAGAACCTTTTTTGTAATTGAATGGACCCCGGACTCAATAGCTGCTCTCTTACATGTCTTCACTTTGTCCTGTTTTTCCAGATAAATCAAAGCTTCTACTACATCGCAGTTGCATTTTTCCAGAACTTCCCTGGCTTCCTCATAACTAACATTAGCCCTGTCTTTGAGCATATCGATTTGTTCTAAACTGATTGACATTGTCTATCCCTCCTATGATTTTTTTGACTACGGTATAAGTATAGAGAAAGAAAATTATAGAGGCCTTAGACAAAGATTAAAATTTGATTAAAACTCACAATATTTAACCGTTCGCGGGAAAGGTATTACATCTCTTATATTACTTACGTAAGCGTCAAATAGTCTACACATACAGATAAAATTACCACATGAAAATCATCATGTGGCATAAATGGTCTATTTTTTACTTGAATGACACCTGTGCGGCAGATACTCTGACCAAGGGAGCAGTTTATCAAGAGCATCACAATCCTTTATGTCCATATTGGGAAGCATCTCAAATAAGTATTTAAGATACTCAAACGGGTTCAACTTATTTTCCTTAGTTGTTTCAATGATGCTATAAACGACAGCGCTTGAATCAGCTCCTTGCGGTGTGTTTGCGAATAGCCAAATTTTTTCTTCCTATTACAAATGGTTTGATAGAGAGCTCCGCTCGATTGTTATAAAGTTCAAGTCTTGCGTCAAGCAGGATGTTCAGAAGTTTTTCCTTCTGGTTGAACGAGTAATTTATTGCTTTACCATAGCTGTGTTTGTCAATAAAAAATGTTAGCGATTGAGCCCCAAAAATGTCAGCGGGGTCAGCACCATTTTGTTAAAGGATATATTACTTGTTTGATTGGGGTTTAGGTTTATCTAACTGGAGGTACCCCCAGTTAGATAAATTTCACGATGGGGATGAGCTCAAGTGCTGCATATTAGGGGACCAACCGCTGTATTTTTGGTGACCATTCTCATTTAAGAAATTCCGGCAGTTTTGCCGAACACAGGTATCATTTACAATTTTACGAGTTTGCTCAGCAATATCCTGTTTAGTCCACTCATACCCGTTGCTAGGCTCAGTTTCTCATTGTTCAAAAACGAGATCTTTATACGCTTTAGCAAGTGGGGTAAATGTGAATTTTTCCCACTTATGCAGTTCCCGCCCGTTAACCGTTATTTTTCCCACCTGCTCTCTGTCGTAGCATGGATTCTTGTAACCTGTGGCTGTCGCCAGTGAAGATAACGATGTGGCTGTGGTGAATTAGCCGATCAATGAGCGCCGCTGTCAGTCGATTGTCACCAAAAACGGTGTTCCACTGGGAAAACTCAAGATTAGAGGTAATGATGAGGCTTTTACGCTCATAGCAGTCGGAAACCACTTGAAACAGAAGCTCAGCAGCATCCTTGTGCAGCGGAACGAAACCTATTTCGTCAATCACCATCAGCTCAACTTTTTTTAGTGAAGATACAAAGCTGTTCAGTGAGTTCCTCTGGTTCTTTTCCAATAGGATGTTGGCGAGAGACGCCGCCGTAAAAAAACGGGTTTGCTTGCCGTCCTGACAGACCTTCAAGGCAATGGCCGTGGCAAGATGGGTTTTGCCCGTACCGACTGCGCCCATAAAAATTAGGTTTTCCTTTTTAGGTACAAAGGCGGCTGATTCCATTTCCTCGCGGGTTATGCCGCTTGGGATTTCAATGGCAGGTTTCCAGATGAAGTCTTTCAACGTTTTAATAACCTGGGAGCCTGCGGTTTTCACCATCCGGTTGATGCGGTTGGCCTCGCGTTCCCGGAGTTCCAGCTCCATTAAATCCCGAACATACTGCTCTGTGCCATACCGGTATTCAACCGTTCGCCAGTCCTTTGCCAAGCCACTCAATTTAAGAGTTCTCATGTTTTTTTCGATTGACTCGTTCATAAGGAATTACCCCCAGTCCCGATCAGACTATCGTAAACAGTCAAGTTGGGAATATAGGTAATCACAGGCGGCGATGATGACAGTACAAGGGGCCGTGGGTGATTTTCGGTTTTAGCTACCATGTAGTAGCATTGCCGGATGCTGTCGGCGTCAGTTCTACCGCACTCAAGAGCCAATGATAGAGCTTCATCACAGAATTCCTCGTTACCGTCTGAAATGATTTCAGAAAGCACCATCAGCGCGGTTTTTCGTTCCTTGCACTGTGTGTTTTTCAAATGTTCCCGCCATAGTTTGGGAAGCTGGTCGTAAAAACGGGTATGGGGCACTGCGCCGGGTTTTTGCGAGAGTGTGGGAAGATACTGCTTCCAGTCCATTACCTCATTGTTTTTGTTGTAGCTGCGCTCGTAGGTTTTCAACAGACTGCGGTCATAGTATAGCTCTACACAGTTACAGTAGATTTTTGCCTGCACAATTTTACCCGAAAGTCCCGGCGAAAGACCATATTTATTGGTGTCCAGCGTTACAAAGCCATACTTGTTGACTGAGAGGGACTCGTAGCGAAATACCTCGTAATCATGCTCCGGCAGTGTGAGAAGCTTCCGACGTTCCTGCTCCCAAAGCTCGCTTATGAGCGTGCTGTGTTTATAGTGAGGTCGGTTGTGATTCTCGTCGCAGAGCCGAAGAAGATCTTTGTTGAATATGTCAAAGTCTTCAATGACTGGCACGGGAACCAGCATGTTGCGACGGCTGTATCCGACTTTGTTTTCCACGTTCCCTTTCTCATGTCCGCTGGCTGGATTACAAAACTCCGCCATGAAACGGTAATGGAGCTTAAACCGAATGAAGCCGTCCGACAGGATGCGCTCTGTTCCTTTCAGTACCTGCGCCACCACCGTCGTCATATTGTCGCATTTTACCTTTATGGGTGTTCCACCGATGTGTTTGAAGATTCGCTTCATGCCGGTGAGCAGGCACTCCTGATTTTCCGACGGAAATACCTGCATCCAGCCAGTGTTGGAATGAGGAAACGTGATTACTAGGGCATGTCCTTCCCGCCCTGATCCCAAGCCGTCGTAATACTTGAAGTCGCCAAAGTCAACCTGAGCGTGTCCCTGCGGCTGTGCAAGAGGAAGAAATCCTTCCCGCATCTGTTTCATAAGGTATTTTTTCTTGCGGACATACTTCTTGACGCTGTCGTAGCTGCCAGTATACTGCTTTTCGTTTTTCAGACGCTTATATGTTTGCGACATACTATGCCGCTGTTTGCGCGGCTCTAGGGCGTCATGCTCAAGCCATTCATCAATTATCGGCATGTACGGACCTAGAACAGGGTACGCTTTCGGTTCCATATTCGGTAGCTTCTCCGAACTCCAGTTGGCTTGATAGGCGAACTTTTGTACCGTGCGGAAACTCATATCCACGATCTTAGCGATCTCCCTCAAAGATTTACCTTCATTTTCATAAAGGTGTTTGATATACTCTATTTGAGCCATTGTCTTCACCTTTCTTATTACCTCCTTAAAGTCTTTAGTTCAGCTTTAAGGGTAACATTTTTGTTTGGTGCTGGCACTGGCTTTTTTATTTTACCAGCAAGGGTGCTGACATTTTCGAGCTCATATGCTGCATTTTTAATATATCAAAAACAGAAACAGAGAAGGGCTATTTCTTCTTCTTCTTTGTACTGACATTTACAGCCTACCTATAAGGAATTGAAACAGCCTGCTCTGTGGCTTGCGTGGCTTCGATGGCCGGATTTACAGCCTACCTATAAGGAATTGAAACAATGTAGTCTCTCTCATTAGCCCACAGGCTAGAATAATTTACAGCCTACCTATAAGGAATTAAACCAAGTAAAACCTAGTCAATAAAGATTCTATGTCAATCGTAGATCAGATGCCGTAGGTTGATAGAGCAAACACGAGGTCGTGAAAAAATTTGTATTTTATAGACTTTGACGATATGATAACATATGTTTGACAGCTTGAATAAACACCGAGAAAACTGAATCGGAGGCATTATATGAATGTTGAGCAGATTAAAGAAAAGATTGAAGAATACCTCAAAGCTGTTTTGAGACTTAAAGAGGCTTTGGACGAGGATATATCAAATCCGCTGATTTTCGATGGAGTGATTCAACGTTTCGAATTTACATATGAATTGACGTGGAAACTTATTAAGGCATATCTTGAATTTGAGGGAATAGCATCAGTTAATACGCCGCGATCAGCCTTTAAGGAAGCATTTGCGGCAGGACTGATAATAGACGGTGATATTTGGATTGACATGATTGTGGATCGTAATCTTACTGTTCATACATATAACGAGCAAATGGCGAGGGATATCTATTATATGGTAAAAAACAAATATTACAGTTCTTTAGCAGCTTTTGCGGACAAAATGGCAGGAATGTTCAAATGAATACCGGATTGCCTGAAAGCGTTTTATGTTCAATAATTAATAGATTAAAAAATAAAGAGAATGTAGTAAGAGCGGTTATTTTTGGTTCTAGGGCACGGTCTGACTTCAAGTATAATTCTGATATTGATTTAGCTGTTTACTGCAACGGTAAACTATCGTCTGAATTAAGGCATGAGCTGGATGAAGCAGCCGGAATATACAGGATTGATGTGGTGGATATGAATAGTTCTTTGGATGAAAAATTGCGCAAAAGAATAGAACAGCAGGGAATAGAGATTTATTGCGCTAACAAAGAGGTAAGAAAATCATAGCCGTTAAAATTCTTGTATAAAGCATTTCAGCTTTGTGTTAAATATTTCGCAATCACTAGAACCGTCCCCATTATTGTATTAAGAATTTGGTTCAACAATGTCCTGAGCCTCAAGATAAGGATATTCCTTGATGATTGTTTCCTTGTAGTATTAATAATGGATTGTGTTATAATAAAATAAAAACAATCGGGAAGGTGTTTGAAAATGAAAACATATAATTTTACGGTTCTTATTGAAGAGGATAAAGAATCAGGAGGTTATACCGCGGTTGTTCCTGCGCTGAAGAGCTGCTATACAGAGGGGGAAACAATTGAGGAATTAATGAGAAATATAAAGGAAGCTATCGAATTGTGCTTGGAAGAAGAAAAAGACTTACCTGAGGGGAATTTTTCAAAGCATCTTGTTAATGCACAACAGGTTGAGTTGATAATATGAGTAGAATGACATTAATTTCAGCTAAAAAGATGATACAGCTAATTAAAGCTTTAGGATTTGAAGAATGCAGACAAAAAGGCAGTCATATTTTATTTAAGCACAAAGATGGGAGATCTGTGTTAATACCCTTTCACGGGAATAAGGATTTAAAAAGAGGAACAATGATTTCTATATTAAAGGATATTGAAATTACAGCTGCTGAATATGAAGAGTTGAGAAAAAAGCTGTAGATTGCAGGGGTAAACATAGTAAGTGTAATTCCAGCATACGACAGAAATTCACCTCACATATTACAAATTTTGTGATTGATATATAATACGTCGGTTGTCAGTCGGAAGGATTTAAAAGCAAGAAGTTGAATGTAAGCAATCTGACAACTTTCGTTTTAGTTGTGAATTTCAATCAGGAAAAAACATAGAATCGATATAAAAGTCGCTGAAGCTCTTATCTGAGGACAGTTCGACATACTTCATCTTCTCTTTGATTTTTTCAATATCTAAGAGCGCCTGGGCAGAGAGTAAGCTCATCTGGGCACCCATTCCTGCGGCATTGCCTATCGGTTCAATTCTACTTTTAAGTTCCGCAGGTAATAATCCTATATTAAGTGCGCTTTTCGGGTTTATTAAACTGCCAAAACCTCCCGCTAAATAAACTTTGGATACATTATCAACGTTTATTCCTGCTCTGGCTATAAGCACCTGAATCCCCGCCGCAATCGCAGCTTTGGCATTTTGAAGCTCGCGCACATCTTTTTGGGTTATTACTATATCTTCATTATAATGCGTTTCTTCGGCATAAACAACTATAAATGCCGGCTGGTTATCTATTGTTGTAAGTCTGTTTATAGGTGACAGGGGGACGGGGTTAGTGTCACACCCGTGTGACACTAACCCCGTCCCCCTGTCACACGTCCCCTGAAAACTGACGACTGATGCCTGACAACTGACGTCAATACTACCGCGCATTCTTCCTGTTTCATCTATTATACCGATCCTTAGAAGCTCAGATATTATGTCGACTAAACCTGTCCCGCATATACCGATAGCCTTTTGATCGTTTATAGTAGTATAACTAATGGTTCCATCTATCACATATCGATCTATAGCGCCGCTTACCCCGCCAATTCCGCATCGGATATTTGCGGCTTCAAAAGCGGGTCCTGCCGCGGTTGAGCAAGCTAGTAGCCATTCATTGTTTCCTAAGACGATTTCACCGTTTGTTCCAAAATCAATCAATAAAGAAATTGATTTTAACTCATCCATTCCGCTGGCAATGACTGCGCAAAGCGTATCCGCTCCGACATAAGCTGATACGGATGGCAAAATAAGAGCGATGCCGTTTGTATTTATATTTATTCCGATATCTTTTGCGCTGATTTTTATTTTATCGTCCATTGCGGGTATAAATGGCGCTAAGGCCAGATTTTTAGCGCAAATAGCGAGTAAAAAATGCATCATGGCAGTGTTCCCCGTAAAAACGATCTTGTAGATATCATTACTCTTAATTCCGGCAGTATCGGTCATTATGGATATACCTTCGTTTATAGCGGAAATTATCAGAGAGTGCAGCCCAAAAAGACCCAACGCTTCATCCATAGTGTGCTTAATTCTTGATATCACATCAGCGCCGAATTTCTTTTGGGGATTTAGAAATGAATATGTTGCGACGCGTTCTCCTGTGTTGAGATCCAATAGATAAGCCGCTATAGTAGTTGTTCCTATGTCTGCCGCAATGCCAAAAAGGCGCTTTGTGGTATCACCCGACTCCACACCGATAACAGCCGAAGCATCAGTTATCACAGTTACGCTAAACTCATTACTTCGCAAAATATCGGGTAGCTGTCTTAAAACTGATAAAGAAAGCGGCTTAGAACTTGCGGATAATTCATCTTTAAGCCTTTTTGCATCGGATCGTTGATCGTTTAGGCAAGGTTTTGAAAGCTCTATATGCTGTTTGAAAATATCCGGAGAGAGCTTCATGTCTTTTTGTTTGCCTAAGGCAACAATTTTTGCCTGAAAAATGTCGGTGTCTAAATTCACATCGACATCAGATTCAATTGAAACCATACAAGCAAGCCTTTCCCCGCTATGAATTGCTTTAATTCCTAAAAATTTAATCTCCTCGGCAGTCGGTTGACTGATACGCTTTCCGTTCAAACGCACTTTGCATTTGCCGCATGTTCCCTGTCCGTTGCAAAATGAATCTATCCCATGGTTGTTAATCTTTAAAAGCTCCATAAGATTGGTATCTTTGGCTGCTTTGTATTCAAATTTCTGCGAATCCTTAAATACATTTACCGTGTATTCCACAAGAGTGGCCTCCTTGTATATATGTTAAATATTTCGCAATCACGAGAACCGTCCCCATGATTATTCGTATCGTAAAATCGATTCATCAAAACTTTGAGCTATTTGCTTACCGGGAGGAACGACAAGTACTTCTTGTTCGTCAAACTGCGCATTAAGCAATTTCTCCATAAGCTGCATTTTGCCTTTATACTCTGTATAGCTCCAGTCAAAGTATGCTGCGCTTGACTTTGTAAATTCCTGATAATATTCCATATTGGCAAGACAATCCCAACGGATGAATGCCGCGTTTTTATAGTCCTTCATCCAGCCCTGTTCGGTTTCCAAAAGATACTGCGCATTATCTTCACCGTACTTTTCTAGGTATTCATTATAAAGTACCGAATATTTCTGCTCACTAGGCTGAAAGGATCGCTCGATCCATCCCGATGAAAACCAATAGGTGCCGGGATTTGCGTCAAAATATTCTTTATACTTTTCTTTTGAGCCCAATAAAAGCGTTATACAATCATGGGCGCGAGGAACGACAAGAGGAATCTTGCCGCTTTTTAATCCTGTAATTCCATTGCTGCAAAGACCATATGCAAGGATTATAAAATCATAATGGGGGGCTGTTGAGTGATAATTATACTGAAATTCCTCGTTAGCCTTATCTATTTCCTGCTGTAGAAAGGTTCTTAATTTATCGGGGGTTGAATGAAGTCCCTGGTGTATGAAACTTACATCTACATAACAACGGGATTGGCTGCTTAAAAATGATATTTCCCTGTTAAGTACATCGCAGGCTATAACTTTAAGCCTTATGAGGGGTTTGTTTTCCATAGAAATAGTTCTCCTGAGTCTTATTTAGGTTTAGCGTTTCCGATTCAGAATTCTGACTATTATTATAGCAACATTTATAATGCTATCCTATTGTAATTTCATGACTTTTATATAAATTTACAGCGAAGTTTACAAAAGAAACAAAAAAATACAACAAAGACGGCAATTTTACAATAACTTTTTCGCGGTTGGCAATAGAATTGATTTTACTGCAGTAAGTGATTATGCAGCACGATCAATTTTATATCGCAAAAGATAAGGAGTTGGAATTATGCCCGTAAAAGATTTCACAAAATTAGCTTATACGACGCTTGGGGATTTTGTTTATGGCACCGCCAAATCGCCGGTTAAGTGCAAAAACGGCATGGTAATAGGAGGAGGAGAAATCTATCCCGAAGTAAACTTCACTTTACCGCCGATGACCATAACGAAGGAAAGTATGCCTGAAGTATTAAAAGAGTATGCTTCGATGATAGAGGATGTGCTAAAGAGGGCGAAGGAGCTTTATGTCCCAGGACTGGTTATAGAGATTGAGCTTTTACCGCCTATGACGTTTAATCCGCAGTGGGGGATCGATGTGACAAAAGTGGTGCGGGGCACTATGTTTGACTACGAGCAGAAATACGGATTAAAAAGCGTTATGCGTATTACGCCAAACGATATCAGGGAAGGCAAAGATGTGGTGGACATGTGGAGCGGTTTCCACTGGGATAAAATGCTTGAGACTTTTGAAGGGTGCGCCAATGCGGGAGCCGACTTATTGGCCATTGAGTCCGTAGGCGGAAAACAGATTCATGATGAAGCCATTATGTATTGCGAGATTAACAAATCATTGTATGCATTAGGTGTGCCGGGAATTGAGGATATGCACAAATTATGGAAGGAAATTGTAAAAATCGCTGATAAGACTGGAACAATTGCCGCCGGTGACACAGCTTGCGGATTTGGCAACACGGCTATGGTTTTGGCTGATCGCGGTTATGTGCCGAAAGTTTTTGCGGCGGTTGTAAGAGTAATGACTGCTGTGCGTAGCCTTGTAGCTTTCGAGCAAGGCGCTGTCGGACCTCATAAAGATTGCGGATATGAAGGAGTATATATTAAAGCTATAACGGGCTGTCCTATCTCAATGGAAGGGAAGAGCAGCGCATGCGCTCATCTTAGTCCTGTTGGGAATATAGCGGCATCAGTTGCGGATCTTTGGAGCAATGAATCCGTTCAAAATGTCAAACTATTAGGAGGCATGGCTCCGACCGTGTCTTTGGAACAGCTTGCATATGATTGCCGCCTTATGAACAAGGCCTCTGAAAAAGGTATGGACAAGGCGCTTTTGTTGAGAGATCTGCTGGCGGATTCTGACAGTTCATTGGATCCTCAGGCATATGTGCTAAGACCTGACGTAGTGTTGCGCATTTCGGAAGCGATAATTAAAGAAGAAGGAAGCTATAATCGCATGAAAAAAGCGGCAACCGAAGCAATAGAAGAACTAAGAAAGGCATATGACGCAGGAAGTGTCAGGATTTTAGATAAGGAATTAAAGTGGCTTGACACTATGAGCGATCAATTAGAATCGTCCTCTTGACTCTCGGTATCTGCCGGGTGTCACATCGGTTGCTTTTTTGAACACTTTGGTAAAATAGCTCTGATCCTCGAATCCTGCAAGGTTTGAGATTTCGGCTAGTGGGATTGATGAATCAAGCAAGAGTTCTTTTGCGGCTTTGATTCTCATGTTGTTAACGTAGGATACGAAAGTCGACCTGATTTCAGCGTTGAATATCTTACTGAAGTATGAAGGATTAAGGTAAACGTGTCCGGCAACCTCTTCTAAAGTTATCCTTTTCATATAATTGCGCTTAATGTAGACAATGGCTTTAAATATTGTATCTTTATGGCGGATATCGGCAAGATTGAAGACGCAGTCAGTAAATCTTGCCATTATTTTTGATAACCAGACGGTTAATTCCTCGACCTTCCTAAAATTATTAATTTCAGACAGATAATTGAAATTCAGGCCGAAGATTTCTTCCGAATCAGCGCCTCCCTCAAGAGCGGCTCGTGAGAGCAATACCACAAGCTCAAGAGTCCTTGCTTTTATGATTTCAAAATCCTTACCGCTTGAAAAAAACACGTATCCCAGCAATTCATTGAGTATTTTCTGTGATGCCTGCTTATCTCCGATTGATATTTTTGACATAAGATCTTTCTCTTTTTGAAAAGGATATTCACTCTTACTCTCATCGGTCAAAAGTTTTATTTTGTGAATCGATTCGGATATCTTTGCCTGGATTTCATGGAATTTTCTCTGGGAATAATTTCTATCAGTTTTTCCGCAGGAAATGGAGGATGCAACGATACAAAGAAGCTCAGATAAGCTGTTAACAACTTCAGGCTCGGTTACCGTAACCGTTTTTACATATTCGGTCAGAGCTTTTATGCGCTCTTCGCCAATATCGACTTGCCTGATCAAATCGTCAAGCAGAAATTCCTCAGCTGCCATCATCAAAACCGGACCGCCTACCAATGCCGCCTGCATAGAGTTATTAACCGTTATCGGAGATGCCCAATAGACCAATCCTATCGGACAAAAATAGACGTACTTGCCGCCGAATCTCTCAGCTTGGTAGCTGCCGTAAAGATGAGCTCCTCCGCAGACATCCCTGCACGATCTGCATAGTTGACCGCTTGAGTTGGAAGCGTAAATAGGATCACCTTTTGAATCCATTATGAAGCAGCCAATCTTGGTTGAAAGGCTGTAAGCGTTGACGCTTCTTACCGCATCTTCAAAATCGAAACTAAAATCATCTCTTTTTAAAATCATTTATCCCACCGTTCCAG
>Ga0209616_1000323_pt1 | contig 14138 bp, 6 predicted proteins | sample FlocCalmetaG_FD_184153 | JGI IMG/M metagenome (GOLD analysis project Ga0209616, IMG submission 184153) | Freshwater bacterial and archeal communities from Indian Creek, Illinois, USA - Floc-Cal metaG (SPAdes) (version 2) | ecosystem: Environmental > Aquatic > Freshwater > Unclassified ...
TCTTCCCGCTTGCGCCTTACCATATCGGCCTCGGCTTTGCTCCAATACAAAAGCACTTTCCTTGTGCGTAGTTCTTTTTTTCCGGCCTTGTCCTTCCCCTCGTACTCCTCCGTGAACAGCTTGTATCCTAAACTCCCGCTTAAATTTATAACTACGTTTCACCGCTGACATATCTGGCCTAGGAAGCCGCGTAGAATGTGCAATCCCTCACGCTATTCGCGTCGCCACTCTTGCAAAGCACCCAATCTGTAGTGTAATTGTTATAACTACAGCGAGGGTGGTAAGGTGCGTGAGCTATGAGTTCATCCAGAAGGTCGGCAAGTACAGCTACATCTACCTTGTGGAAGCCTATCGGAACGAAAAGGGTGAGCCAAGGCAGAGGAGAACGCCCATTGGGAAGGTAGATCCGAAAACCGGCAAGACGAGCTATAAGCCTTGGTATTTGGAGCAACTAAGAGCTGCTGGCCGCCCCATTGAACTACCACCCACGGAAAAGATATTCTCAGTGGATGATGTGAAGCAGTCTACCGTCAGGGAATACGGGTTGTTCTACTTTCTGAAGTCGATCTCGAACCATATTGGATTGACGGACTGCCTTTTAATTTCCATACCCAACCATTGGCAAGAAGTGTTCATGCTAGCCTGCTACCTAGTGGCATCCGGTGATCCATTCCTCTACTGTGAGGAGTGGATACATAACACAGAATGCCTCCCAGTGGGCAGTATGACATCGCAGCGGATCAGCGAGTTGCTGGTCATGATCAGGCCGGAACAGCGGGAGCGCTTTTACGGCGCATGGTGTGCCCGCAGGAGTGAGGATGAATACCTAGCGCTTGACATTACATCTACATCTTCTTATTCCGAGCTAATTGAGGATGTAGAATGGGGCTACAACCGCGACCATGAGAATCTGGCGCAGATTAACCTCTGCATGTTGATGGGTGCGACTTCAAGGTTGCCAATCTACCAAGCTGTTTATAGCGGGAGCCTTAGGGATGTCGTGACCCTAGAAACGACTCTGTCAAGATTTGATGCCGTTACAAACGGCAAGCCCGTGCTGATCGTAATGGATAAAGGTTTCTACAGTCACCGCAATGTCACCCGAATGCTGGGCAATGCAACACATCCGGCGAAAAAGTTCATCATTTCCGTTCCATTCTCAGCTTCATTTGCTAGGAAACAGGTGGAGAGTGAGCGGAAGGACATCGACCGGGTGGAAAACACTATCGTCGTAAACGGAGAGTCGCTGCGCGCCGTTACCAAAGAGCGCGCCTTAAGTCAGGACCACAAGGTTTACACTCATATCTATTACAACGCCAAAAAAGCTAACGGCATACGCGAAGATCTGTTCTCCCATGTTGCTCTGTTGCGTGAAGCTGCCGAAAGGGAACCGGCCAAGTACGTAGATAATGAAGAATGCCGACAATATCTCAACATCCGCGAGTCTGGGAAGTCAGGGACCGGGTTTACCGTCAACATCCGCCACGATGTCATTATGGATGAACTTAGTACAGCCGGCTGGCTTGTCATTATCAGCAATGATGTCCCCCGTGCAAAAGAAGCCATATGCATCTACCGCGATAAGGACGTTGTCGAGAAAGGCTTCCTTCGTTTGAAATGCAGCCTTGACCTTGGGCGTCTGCGCATGCATAGTCAGGAAAGCATGCAGAACAAGGTGTTTGCAGGGTTCGTGGCATTGATCCTCTTGTCGGAAATCAACCGGGTAATGGCTGAGCGCAACTTATACAGTAGCTACACAATGAAGAAGCTCCTTAAGATCCTGGCGAAGCAACGTATTCAAGAAATTTGTTCCCAGCGCATCATATATCCAGCAACCAAGGAACAACGGACAGTATATGAGGCTTTTGGCATAGAAGCGCCGCGATGATTCCTTCAGAAACGCAGACGTAGTTATAAATTCGGGCGGGATTTTAGGTTGCTATTGTCGTATGAAGTTGTCAAAGAACAATTTACGGCGATGCTACCGCCCGAAATTGCCATACTCCTACTTGTACAAGGGTTGTTGCCGAGAGGCTAGGAAAATTCATCTTCCTACCGCGACCGCAACTCGCGCCCTGCGCTCCGCCGTACGCAAACCTTCACCCATCCAGCCCCGGAGTGTAGCGGTTTGCTTCTTCACTGTTGATAAGGCTAATTCGGACATATATGTTTTGCTTATACACGAACGCTAGAAAAGCGTCATTTAACCGCATTCACTCACGTAAAATCTTACCGAGGCGACGCGGTTCACTCACATCGAAATCTTACTGAAGGGAAGTGTGTGAGACTGCCAATGAAATGTCGGCGCGGCTATGCGCAATCACTCATCTAAAATCTTAGCGAAGCGAGCTAATTGACAAAGTAAATGCGCCTAGGTCGATGGTAAAGGGTTGCAGCAAGCATGACAAGCCGTCGGCTACGTTTAGTCGGCCACTGTTGTGGGGCGATCGTAGGGCTTATATGTGCGAGAAGGATTGCCGGGCGGTGGATTCAGAACGGTTTTTTACGGCTCGCCAGTGTCCAAGGCCGTCCGCATTTGGTTGCAAATTGATAAGATAAGCTCTTTGGTACGGTGCAAACCGTAATTAGCCTCATCATTGCGCATGACGATGGAAAAACTGCCAAGATAGAACTCACTTCGTCCCTGTTGATTTGATACATCTTGAGGCGTAGCAACGATGACAACCCTCGACTGGCAGGGACACCTAATAAGACTGAGTTCTCTGTCATTGCTGGGATTCCTTCTGTTACTATAAAAAATTTTTCATCACCTTATGTTCGATTTCGTATGGGCAACTGCCAATTCCGCCACTCTCGGTTAGCTTCCGTCTCTCTCCTTGCGCATCAAACTTACATGCCTTGAACCCGCGCCGCGGGTATCCCTGTTTTTTGTAACACTGGTGGTGCGTTCCTACGGAAAACCACACATCGCCATCTAAATAGCTGTCTTGTTCAAGCTCCGAGCTCTTGAAGACCTTAATTCTTCAATGTTTGTCAGCCATCCTGATGCAGTTGCACTTGAGCCCCCACTGCTTAAGAGTTGTTTGGCTGACGCTGCATCTCAAGTCAGGTGGAGAATTTCAGTGTTTAATGAAATTCTAGTCGTGTCGGGCAATGTTATAGAGTGAGGAAATACGTAAGCGTCAAACGTTGCACACCACTTCACCCATTTGCGCCACTTCCCGAAGAATGCCTGTGACATTTAGAAGCCCAATATCCTTGCCACAACCGCACTTTAAGGAAAACAGCTGCGCAATTTGTGCCCACCTATGAAAAGACCCCTGCGCAGGGCGGGGGCCAAGGTTTATATTTGTTTTTTGCTTCTACACCTTGCTGGTAACTCTTTAGACCAAGGGAACAGTCGCTCGAGATTCTGTGGGTCTGAGATGTCCATGTTCGGCATTTCCTCGAAGAGGTACTCAAGATATGTATATGGTTTAAGGCCGTTCTCCTTTGCCGTCTCCACAATGCTGTAAATGGTGGCACTAGCTTTCGCACCGCGCTGGGCATTGCAAAACAACCAGCCCTTCTGGTTATGCTCTTAAGAACATAAGCGCAATATTCATTCTTGGAGCTCCATCATCGCCTTTTTATGACAAAAGGAACAGTCCCCTTTGTCGCATTCTTGTCTGGACGATGTTTTTAGTCGATACCTGGCGTGAGACATTTTTCTTAGTGGCCCTAGTGAGATTAGAGCTTCGCACAGCATTGTATTCGCAGCTCGCTTCTTATCGCAAACAAATCGCGCCTGCGATGTGGCGATGGGATTGCTATTGACGGAGTGACTTCTCTAGCCCTAGTTACGCGAAGAACGAGGACAGTAATGAATGTGGTCCGCATAACCATCAGCATCATCAGACATACGTTTTGGGCCCACACCACCCTGAGAGGCCTGACACGCCACTGCCGACATCGTCCAAGTTGACCTATAAAGCTCTTTTCCCGGCTGAATACTCGAGAGAAACAGGAGTTGAACACTATTCAAGTCGCCTTCTAACTTAGCAACACAGCTCTTGCGACCCTACGGCAATGACCCGAAAATTCCCCACCCCCCTGGGGCAAAATACTCTGCAAAACTGGGGAATTACCTATTGCAGAAAACAGTCTCCGAGCGGTTGGGCCATGCCGACATACGCACAACCTAAATCTACAGTCATGTTTTACGCAGAAAAAGCGGGAGATCGCCACCAAACTTGACCACATCGCTACTATTCACCGAGCACCGTAAGGTGCTCTTTTGTTGGCTCGGCACCTTTCGGCACCTTTCGGCACCTTCCGAACAAAAAAACTCTTGGGAAAACCCCAAGAGCCTTGATAACACTGGAGCCGATGAGGGGATTTGAACCCCTGGCCTGCTGATTACGAAATAGAAACAAGCGTTCGGTTGCACCCTGTAGTCATAGATAGAGCCTTGATATTGCACGTTATTTTGTAGTGAGACACCGTGTAACCGAGGTGCCTTTTGGACCACTCGGCACCTTTTCGGCACCTCGACGCAGTTTCTCCTCTGCCGCTACGGCGAAACGAAAACCCTCCCGTTCAGGCCCTATGCTTGACCCAGAGAGCTTTGTGATTGCTGGTGCGCCATCAGAGATTCGAACCCCCGGACCCACTGATTAAGGGTTAGTTGCCGCGGTCTGCATCTCATGCCAGGGCGTGTCGGGCAACGGCATGGAGTGAGGAAATGCAGGGGATTTAGAGCTTGCAAACGCGTGTTCGCATGCGCTCATTGCACGTAATTTTTCCGCCGTTGCTGTCAAAACTAGACCATTACTGGTGCTAAAATTAGGCATTAGGCGTCCGTTGTAGATTTTTGAGGCACTTCACAATATTTCTCTCCCCTCGCTCTTCCTTAGCTACAACGACCCTGTTGATGCTCGGGAAGCAAGTCAACCGCGCATCCCTCGCAGTTCGACCACCTCTACACACGATCCGGAACAAGTGTCTAGGTTGACCTGAATACGCAAACAGGCTCGTTAGGTGCTAGCGGGAATGCAGGGGCTATGGGATTTTCAATGCCCACGCCATTTTGAATTGACAACTACTCCACTGTTCTCCCCGAAAAAATAATGGCCGCGGAACAGACCGCAGGCCATTATTAGAGGAGACAAAGCCTATCAAAACAGGATCATCGCTAGGGCTGCCGCCAGAACTATCGACAATATGGTCCTTTGCAGCCAGATTGCCACCATTTCTGGGATAGAAATTTCGATGTCGGTAGCCATGATACAAGGGATAGATGCGGAGAAAAACAAGATGGAAGATATGGAGGTGACACCAACGACAAACTTGGTCATTATCGGCGCGTTAGCTGCAAGCAGTGCTGGCAAAAACATTTCGGCGATGCCCGTGGAAGCTGCCTTGGCTGCCAACATTGGATCGGGAAGCTGGAACAAGGCAGTCAAGGGATAGAAAATGAAGGCCAGCACATCAAACACCGGAGTAAACTCAGCCAACACTAGGCCGATTAAGCCCACAGACATGATGGCAGGCAGAATAGCCATGGCCATCAGGAAGCCCTCTATCAGGGTCCCCTGAATGCTTTGAACAAGTCCGGGAGCTTTGCTGGTGGCAGCCAGTCCTTCGGCCCATGCGCTTTTGAATATATTCCCTTTGTGTTCCAGTTCTGGCTGCCCTACACCGTCAAAGTACTTATCAGTTTTTTTGGAAAGAGGCCAGATCCGTACGGTAATGGCGGTAACAATGAAGGTAATTACCAAGGTGGACCAGAAAAACGTAGTCCACATCTCCATCAGTCCAAGGGTCCTAGCCACGATGATCATAAAAGTGGCCGACACGGTAGAAAAACCGGTAGCGATAATGGCTGCCTCCCGGTGGGTATACTTGCCCTCGCGGAGTAATCGATTAGTAATAACAAGCGCTACGGCGTAGCTGCCGACAAAAGACGCGACAGCATCTATGGCAGAGCGACCGGGGAGCTTAAAGAGGGGCCGCATCACCGGCCTCATAATAACGCCAACAAATTCCAATAGGCCGTAACTGACTAGGAAAGCTAGAAACACCGCTCCAATCGGAACGATTAAACCGACTGGAACTACTAGGCGTTCAAAAAGGAAGGGACCCATGTTCCTAGCCATCAGCCAAGCTGGGCCTGCGCCAAAGTAAACTAGGAAAGAAACCACAACCCCAAGCAGTTTCAGAATGGAAAACACGAGACTAACGGTATTTTTGTTCCAGGTTTTTTTGTAGAAAGGCCAAAGCGCACCCAAAGCAATCACAGCCAAAGCGTAGATTTTGGCGGCTGGCAACAGGTTAGCCCTGATTTCTGAGACTATATGATCTAGTGGGATGGTAGTTCTCGCATTAAATTCTATCGGTATGAAAAACATGAAAATACCGATAGCGCTGAAAATAAAGAACTTAAGCACGTTAGACGGAGTGATTACACCTTGTTGGTTAGTTCCAGTTTCCACACGTTTACCTCCCTTTGTTTTTATTCAAGGTTGGGGCGCGCCGTACTGTAAAACCACCTCCTGAAAAAGAAATATTAGTCGATTATTGCTGGTTGCCTATATTCAGTATATCTTCTTTGTGTCAAAAAACGTCGATTATCAAAGGTCTAGTGCCCTCTCGGGCCAGTTCTTAGTGTAATTCGCTCTGACAGTAATAAGGAACCTGTTCTATAATTTTCCACTGTCAGCAACATGTTTCCAGCATGGTAAAGTCAGCAGGCAAGTTATTGACAAATTTTAGGCGAGTTTTGCCGTTGCCATCTTCGCCGAGAATGAGTGCCACCCTAGTATGTCGTACTCCCAGAGTTGCATTAAAAGCCAGGCTCAGCCTAGTTAAATCCTCCTACTGGCTAAAGAAAAACGCTTTCCGCTCCGCCTTGATCAGTGTAGCCGCTAGTCCCTCTTTTGCAAGATTGCCAAACGTAATGCGGTTGTCTGTTTTTCAGGCTGTACCCCTAGCTCCCTTGCCAGTATAGAGCGCAACCGCTCGTACAGCTCCATTGTTTTATTGTACATACCGATGTCGGCATAGTGCTGCATCAGGAACCGGTAAGCCTTTTCATCAAATTCTTCCGCTTCAATCAGCCGCAAAACCGCCTCTTCTACAGGGAGCTGAGCGCGACTTCTTCCGTTAATTTCCTCGTAGAGCAATTTCACATAGCGTTCTTGGTACTGGTTTCTTTTTTTAGTACCCATCCCTCAAAGGCGTCTCCGCCCCTCACTAGGAACCCCTGAAGAAACGACCCTTGGTAAACTTCAATGCCTGTTTTGCCCCTGCCGTTGACTTGGGCTAGGTCTGTTTCCATGTCTAGAGCAGGATTCAGCATGACAACCGCCTTGCGGGGCGAAACCAAGACATCGGCATTAAAGGCTTTTTGTATTTTATGAATAGCGTTGCGCAGATTTTTTCTGCCGGTTTCTTCCGTTAGTTCGCCCCATAGGATATGTGCCCGTTCATCCCGGCTGGCCTCCCTGTTGACTACTAGATAATAAAACAGGGCTTCCGCCTTGCGGTACGGAAAAACACCTTGGCACCATCCTCATACACAGCAGGGGTACCGAACAACTGCACCCTAATTGGACACATATCCGCTGCCCCCTTCAGTCCAGTACCCAAGCGCATTGTCACAGGGGACCTCTTTAAGAGTCATGCCACGTCCAAGGCAGGCCGCTCCGGTCGTTTTTGCTATTGTGCAGTGAGCGTTGAACTTAGCCCAGTTTAATTGCCGAACACCTGAGCTACTAGGTCCGCCACTAGTTCCTCCCTTGGAACATACGGCAGCGTGATCTGGTCTGTCCCTTGGTGACCCAGGTTGTATTCCATGCTGGTTAAGATGGAGTTTTTATTGCGCGCCCATGCTCTTCTCGCCACTCCGCCCATAACATCCCAAGGGATTGCGTTTTTCAAAATTTTGTCAACACGCTCGCTGCCGTCGAGCACCATGCCAAACCCGCCGTTAATCGCTTTCCCGATGCCTACCCCGCCTCCGTTATGCAAGGCTACAAGGCTCATCCCTCTGGCGGCATTTCCAGCGAAACACTGGGTTGCCATGTCTGCCATTACATTGCTACCGTCTTTGATATTGGCGGTTTCCCTGAAAGGCGAATCTGTACCACCTGTATCATGGTGGTCACGACCGAGCATGATCGGGCCAACCTCGCCTTGACGCACCATGTCGTTAAACTTTAGCGCAATGCGTAGCCTCCCACCTGCGTCCTGATACAGAATGCGCGCTTGTGTGCCTACCACAAGTTTGTTCTTAGCGGCGTCTCTGATCCAAATGTAGTTGTCCCTGTCTTGACCGCGCCTTTGATCAATGCAATTCATCGCTGCCTGGTCAGTCTTGGAGAGGTCATCCGGGTTACCACTTAAGCACACCCAGCGGAACGGGCCGTAGCCATAGTCAAAGAGCTCCGGCCCCATAATGTCCTCCACATACGAGGGAAAAATAAAGCCTTCTTTCTCGTCACGACCATTGCGGGATATCTCTTTCACCCCGGCGTCAAAGACCGCCTTCAAGAACGAATTGCCATAGTCGAAGAAGTACGTGCCGCGTTCTACTAGAGTCTTAACGAGCTCGTAGTGGGTACGCAGGCTATCGTCTACGAGCTTTAAGAACTGTGGACGATTTTGCCGAAGCATTTCAGTTCGCTCTGCAAAGCTAAGGCCCTGCGGGCAGTACCCGCCTACAGCATGAAGCGACGTCTGGTCGGATAGCAAGTCAATCTTTACTTCATGAGTAACGGCGTAGGCTAACAAGTCTACGATGTTGCCGTGATAGGCTATCGTCAAGGGGGCTCTTGCTGTGAGAGCCTCGTTGGCCCACGCAAAGACTTCGCCTAAATCACCTGATGCCCTGTTTACCCAACCTTGGCTGTGGCGGGTAGCAATGCGGGATTCGTCAACCTCGGCAATGACGGCCACTCCCCCCGCTATTTCCATCGCCTTTGGTTGCGCGCCGCTCATCCCGCCCAGTCCCGATGAGACGAACAGCACACCGCGCAGGTCTTGCTCGGCGGTAAGCCCAAGCTTGAGCCGACCGGCGTTTAACAGCGTGTTAAAGGTGCCGTGGACAATGCCTTGTGGGCCGATGTACATCCAACCGCCCGCTGTCATTTGCCCGTAGTTCGCCACCCCCATTTGCTCGGCAATATCCCAGTCCTTCTCGTTATCAAACATCCCCACCATCAGGGCATTGGTGATGATCACCCGCGGGCTCTCTGGGCGGGAACGGAACAACCCCAGCGGGTGCCCCGATTCCACCACTAGCGTCTGATGGTCGGACATCACTTCGAGATACTTTTTCACCAGCCGGTACTGCATCCAATTTTGAAACACACTACCCGTCTCGCCATAGGTCACTAGTTCGTACGGGTACAGCGCAACGTCAAAATCCAAGTTATTGTCGATCATGACCTGAAACGCCTTGCCTTCAATGCAGTTGCCTTTGTACTCGTGAATGGGCTTAGCTTTAATCGCTCCCGCCGGACGGAAACGATAGCCATAGATTCTCCCTAGGGTAACCAGTTCTTGTAAAAACTCTGGGGCAACTTCGGTATGGAATTCTTCCCGCACATATCTTAAGGCATTTTTGAGGGCGGTTGCTGTCTGTTCCCGGCTCAGGTTGAAGCCCCTAGGCGGAGCTCTTCTGATGCCTGCCGCAAATTCAGGCATGGCAGGCAGTTCTTGGTCAAGCTTAATCACCATCGCACATTCAATGTTGCTGTTTAGCATTCACTACTCCCCCTCATTTTTTAACACTACTATATTCTTTTTGCGTCAACAGAGCGTCGACAATAGAGGCTGCGTAGCCTTAGCCCCGCGTTTCAAGGCGCGGTCTACCAGATTAACGCCGTAGTAGCAAGGAATGTGCTTGCAATCCGGGGCGATCATATTTAGTCTCTGCTGATTTAATAACCTAAACTCCCGCTTAAATTTATAACTACGTTTCACCGCTGACATATCTGGCCTAGGAAGCCGCGTAGAATGTGCAATCCCTCACGCTATTCGCGTCGCCACTCTTGCAAAGCACCCAATCTGTAGTGTAATTGTTATAACTACAGCGAGGGTGGTAAGGTGCGTGAGCTATGAGTTCATCCAGAAGGTCGGCAAGTACAGCTACATCTACCTTGTGGAAGCCTATCGGAACGAAAAGGGTGAGCCAAGGCAGAGGAGAACGCCCATTGGGAAGGTAGATCCGAAAACCGGCAAGACGAGCTATAAGCCTTGGTATTTGGAGCAACTAAGAGCTGCTGGCCGCCCCATTGAACTACCACCCACGGAAAAGATATTCTCAGTGGATGATGTGAAGCAGTCTACCGTCAGGGAATACGGGTTGTTCTACTTTCTGAAGTCGATCTCGAACCATATTGGATTGACGGACTGCCTTTTAATTTCCATACCCAACCATTGGCAAGAAGTGTTCATGCTAGCCTGCTACCTAGTGGCATCCGGTGATCCATTCCTCTACTGTGAGGAGTGGATACATAACACAGAATGCCTCCCAGTGGGCAGTATGACATCGCAGCGGATCAGCGAGTTGCTGGTCATGATCAGGCCGGAACAGCGGGAGCGCTTTTACGGCGCATGGTGTGCCCGCAGGAGTGAGGATGAATACCTAGCGCTTGACATTACATCTACATCTTCTTATTCCGAGCTAATTGAGGATGTAGAATGGGGCTACAACCGCGACCATGAGAATCTGGCGCAGATTAACCTCTGCATGTTGATGGGTGCGACTTCAAGGTTGCCAATCTACCAAGCTGTTTATAGCGGGAGCCTTAGGGATGTCGTGACCCTAGAAACGACTCTGTCAAGATTTGATGCCGTTACAAACGGCAAGCCCGTGCTGATCGTAATGGATAAAGGTTTCTACAGTCACCGCAATGTCACCCGAATGCTGGGCAATGCAACACATCCGGCGAAAAAGTTCATCATTTCCGTTCCATTCTCAGCTTCATTTGCTAGGAAACAGGTGGAGAGTGAGCGGAAGGACATCGACCGGGTGGAAAACACTATCGTCGTAAACGGAGAGTCGCTGCGCGCCGTTACCAAAGAGCGCGCCTTAAGTCAGGACCACAAGGTTTACACTCATATCTATTACAACGCCAAAAAAGCTAACGGCATACGCGAAGATCTGTTCTCCCATGTTGCTCTGTTGCGTGAAGCTGCCGAAAGGGAACCGGCCAAGTACGTAGATAATGAAGAATGCCGACAATATCTCAACATCCGCGAGTCTGGGAAGTCAGGGACCGGGTTTACCGTCAACATCCGCCACGATGTCATTATGGATGAACTTAGTACAGCCGGCTGGCTTGTCATTATCAGCAATGATGTCCCCCGTGCAAAAGAAGCCATATGCATCTACCGCGATAAGGACGTTGTCGAGAAAGGCTTCCTTCGTTTGAAATGCAGCCTTGACCTTGGGCGTCTGCGCATGCATAGTCAGGAAAGCATGCAGAACAAGGTGTTTGCAGGGTTCGTGGCATTGATCCTCTTGTCGGAAATCAACCGGGTAATGGCTGAGCGCAACTTATACAGTAGCTACACAATGAAGAAGCTCCTTAAGATCCTGGCGAAGCAACGTATTCAAGAAATTTGTTCCCAGCGCATCATATATCCAGCAACCAAGGAACAACGGACAGTATATGAGGCTTTTGGCATAGAAGCGCCGCGATGATTCCTTCAGAAACGCAGACGTAGTTATAAATTCGGGCGGGATTTTAGGTTGCTATTGTCGTATGAAGTTGTCAAAGAACAATTTACGGCGATGCTACCGCCCGAAATTGCCATACTCCTACTTGTACAAGGGTTGTTGCCGAGAGGCTAGGAAAATTCATCTTCCTACCGCGACCGCAACTCGCGCCCTGCGCTCCGCCGTACGCAAACCTTCACCCATCCAGCCCCGGAGTGTAGCGGTTTGCTTCTTCACTGTTGATAAGGCTAATTCGGACATATATGTTTTGCTTATACACGAACGCTAGAAAAGCGTCATTTAACCGCATTCACTCACGTAAAATCTTACCGAGGCGACGCGGTTCACTCACATCGAAATCTTACTGAAGGGAAGTGTGTGAGACTGCCAATGAAATGTCGGCGCGGCTATGCGCAATCACTCATCTAAAATCTTAGCGAAGCGAGCTAATTGACAAAGTAAATGCGCCTAGGTCGATGGTAAAGGGTTGCAGCAAGCATGACAAGCCGTCGGCTACGTTTAGTCGGCCACTGTTGTGGGGCGATCGTAGGGCTTATATGTGCGAGAAGGATTGCCGGGCGGTGGATTCAGAACGGTTTTTTACGGCTCGCCAGTGTCCAAGGCCGTCCGCATTTGGTTGCAAATTGATAAGATAAGCTCTTTGGTACGGTGCAAACCGTAATTAGCCTCATCATTGCGCATGACGATGGAAAAACTGCCAAGATAGAACTCACTTCGTCCCTGTTGATTTGATACATCTTGAGGCGTAGCAACGATGACAACCCTCGACTGGCAGGGACACCTAATAAGACTGAGTTCTCTGTCATTGCTGGGATTCCTTCTGTTACTATAAAAAATTTTTCATCACCTTATGTTCGATTTCGTATGGGCAACTGCCAATTCCGCCACTCTCGGTTAGCTTCCGTCTCTCTCCTTGCGCATCAAACTTACATGCCTTGAACCCGCGCCGCGGGTATCCCTGTTTTTTGTAACACTGGTGGTGCGTTCCTACGGAAAACCACACATCGCCATCTAAATAGCTGTCTTGTTCAAGCTCCGAGCTCTTGAAGACCTTAATTCTTCAATGTTTGTCAGCCATCCTGATGCAGTTGCACTTGAGCCCCCACTGCTTAAGAGTTGTTTGGCTGACGCTGCATCTCAAGTCAGGTGGAGAATTTCAGTGTTTAATGAAATTCTAGTCGTGTCGGGCAATGTTATAGAGTGAGGAAATACGTAAGCGTCAAACGTTGCACACCACTTCACCCATTTGCGCCACTTCCCGAAGAATGCCTGTGACATTTAGAAGCCCAATATCCTTGCCACAACCGCACTTTAAGGAAAACAGCTGCGCAATTTGTGCCCACCTATGAAAAGACCCCTGCGCAGGGCGGGGGCCAAGGTTTATATTTGTTTTTTGCTTCTACACCTTGCTGGTAACTCTTTAGACCAAGGGAACAGTCGCTCGAGATTCTGTGGGTCTGAGATGTCCATGTTCGGCATTTCCTCGAAGAGGTACTCAAGATATGTATATGGTTTAAGGCCGTTCTCCTTTGCCGTCTCCACAATGCTGTAAATGGTGGCACTAGCTTTCGCACCGCGCTGGGCATTGCAAAACAACCAGCCCTTCTGGTTATGCTCTTAAGAACATAAGCGCAATATTCATTCTTGGAGCTCCATCATCGCCTTTTTATGACAAAAGGAACAGTCCCCTTTGTCGCATTCTTGTCTGGACGATGTTTTTAGTCGATACCTGGCGTGAGACATTTTTCTTAGTGGCCCTAGTGAGATTAGAGCTTCGCACAGCATTGTATTCGCAGCTCGCTTCTTATCGCAAACAAATCGCGCCTGCGATGTGGCGATGGGATTGCTATTGACGGAGTGACTTCTCTAGCCCTAGTTACGCGAAGAACGAGGACAGTAATGAATGTGGTCCGCATAACCATCAGCATCATCAGACATACGTTTTGGGCCCACACCACCCTGAGAGGCCTGACACGCCACTGCCGACATCGTCCAAGTTGACCTATAAAGCTCTTTTCCCGGCTGAATACTCGAGAGAAACAGGAGTTGAACACTATTCAAGTCGCCTTCTAACTTAGCAACACAGCTCTTGCGACCCTACGGCAATGACCCGAAAATTCCCCACCCCCCTGGGGCAAAATACTCTGCAAAACTGGGGAATTACCTATTGCAGAAAACAGTCTCCGAGCGGTTGGGCCATGCCGACATACGCACAACCTAAATCTACAGTCATGTTTTACGCAGAAAAAGCGGGAGATCGCCACCAAACTTGACCACATCGCTACTATTCACCGAGCACCGTAAGGTGCTCTTTTGTTGGCTCGGCACCTTTCGGCACCTTTCGGCACCTTCCGAACAAAAAAACTCTTGGGAAAACCCCAAGAGCCTTGATAACACTGGAGCCGATGAGGGGATTTGAACCCCTGGCCTGCTGATTACGAAATAGAAA
>Ga0209616_1000325_pt1 | contig 14129 bp, 10 predicted proteins | sample FlocCalmetaG_FD_184153 | JGI IMG/M metagenome (GOLD analysis project Ga0209616, IMG submission 184153) | Freshwater bacterial and archeal communities from Indian Creek, Illinois, USA - Floc-Cal metaG (SPAdes) (version 2) | ecosystem: Environmental > Aquatic > Freshwater > Unclassified ...
ACGCCATGGGCATATCCAAGGCCATGATGGAGAAAGTGTTAATAGCCAAGGCGAGGACGGTAGACCCTGCGCGCACGCTCATCTGCTGCACGCGCTATGGCAATGTCATGGCCTCGCGCGGCTCGGTCATACCCTTGTTCATCGAACAAATTAAGAATGGGCGACCACTTACCATCACCGCATCCCAAATGACTAGGTTTCTCATGAGCCTGCCTGAAGCCGTGGACCTAGTGCTTTTTGCCTTTCAGCATGCCCAAGCGGGGGATATCCTGGTGCAAAAAGCCCCCGCGGCGACCATTGGCGACTTAGCGCAGGCCCTGCTAGAGCTGTTCTCCGCCCCAAACGAAGTGCGCATCATAGGCACCCGCCATGGCGAGAAGCTCTACGAGACGCTTCTGACCAAGGAAGAGCACGCTGTGGCTGAGGACCTAGGTGGCTTTTTTAAGGTGCCAGCCGACCAGCGCGATCTTAATTATGACAAATACTTCGTCCAAGGGGACGAGGCCCTAACCTTAGGCGGGGAGTACAACTCCCACAACACCGAACGGCTGACAGTCGAACAAATTAAGGACAGACTGCTAGGTTTGCAGTACATTCGCCAAGAACTAGAGGGGTGGGCCTAAGTTTGAGCATTCTTGTAACGGGCGCTAAAGGTTTTATAGGTAAGAACTTAGTGGCCGAGCTTAAGAACCAAGGGAACATCGGCATTAATGAGTGCGATGCCGAAACCACCCCCGCCGAGCTCGAGGCCTACTGCCAAGCGGCTACTTTTGTCTATCACTTAGCCGGTGTCAACCGGCCGCAGAACAATACGGAATTTATGACCGGCAATTGCGGGTTCACTGCCGCACTCCTGGCCATGCTGCAAAAACATAACAACAACTGCCCGCTAGTATTTGCTTCTTCAGCGCAAGCCGCCCAAGATAATCCCTACGGTAAGAGCAAGAAAGCTGCGGAAGATCTAGTTCTTGCCCACGGTCAGGAGACGGGCGCAAGAGTCTTGGTGTATCGACTGCCGAATGTATTTGGCAAGTGGTGCCGCCCAAACTACAACAGCGTTGTCGCGACTTTTTGCCACAACATCGCCCGGGGCTTGCCCATAACTATTCACGACCCCAGCACAGAGCTAAACCTAGTGTACATCGACGATGTGGTCACTGAGTTTGTTGGCGCCCTGCATGGCCAAGCACACAGCCTAAACGATTACCGGGCAGTGCCGGTCACTCACCATATCTCCCTAGGGGCCTTGGCCGACCTCCTGTACTCATTTCGCGATAGCCGCGCAAACCTTAGCGTCCCGAACCTAAGTGATACCCTCACACGTAAGCTCTACGCCACATATCTCAGTGCCCTGCCCGAGAGTGCCCTCTCTTTCCCCCTAAAAATGAACAGTGACGATCGCGGGTCGTTTACTGAGTTTGTGAGGACCGTTGGCCAGGGGCAGTTTTCCGTCAATATCACGAAACCCGGCATTACTAAAGGCAACCATTGGCACCATACCAAGAACGAAAAGTTTATGGTCGTAAGCGGGCACGGCGTCATCCGGCTGCGCGTGGTAGGCACCGACGCAGTGACCTCGTGCCATGTGAACGGCGACTTGCTACAGGTGGTAGAAATTCCCCCCGGTTACACGCACAACATCGAGAATTTAGGGACAAGCGACTTAGTAACGTTAATGTGGGCCAGCGAGCCCTTTGATAAAGATCGGCCAGATACTTATATGGCGAGGGTGTAGCTATGAAGAAACTAAAGGTAATGACCGTGGTCGGTACGCGCCCAGAGATAATCAGGCTTTCGGCCGTCATTCGTAAGCTCGAAGAGTCCCCAGCCATCGTACACATACTCGTTCATACTGGCCAAAACTACGACTACGAACTGAACGAAGTATTCTTTAAGGAGTTTAATCTGCGCCGTCCAGACTACATGCTTAACGCAGCTACTGGCACAGCCATAGAGACTATCGGCAATATGTTAATCAAGATTGACCCCGTGCTCGACGAGGTACGCCCCGACGCCTTTCTCGTGCTAGGTGACACCAACAGCTGCCTATGTGCCATTGCCGCCAAGCGTAAGCGCATACCTATCTTTCACATGGAGGCGGGCAATCGCTGTTTTGACCAGCGCGTGCCAGAAGAAACCAACCGCAAAATTGTCGATCACATAGCCGACATCAACATGCCCTACAGCGACATAGCGCGCGAATATCTCCTGCGCGAGGGCCTGCCGCCGGACCGTATTATTAAGACCGGCAGCCCCATGCTAGAGGTGCTAAATTCGCGGCGCGAAGATATAGAAAAATCAGATATTTTAGTTAAACTAGGCCTCGCCCCCGAGCAGTACTTTGTGGTTTCGGCCCACCGCGAAGAAAACATCGACTGCGACGTAAATTTCGCCAACCTAGTCGACAGCCTGAACACGGTTGCAGAACACTACGGCCTGCCCATTATCTTTAGCACCCATCCCCGTACCAGAAAACGCCTTATCGCCAAAGGCCTCGAGCTTCACCCCCTCATTAATACCCACAAACCCCTAGGCTACAACGATTACATCAAGCTACAAATGCACGCCAAAGCAGTGCTCAGCGACAGCGGCTCCATCAGCGAAGAGGCCTCTATACTAGGCTTAAGAGCCCTAAATATTCGACAGGCCCACGAGAGGCCTGAGGCTATGGAGGAGGGAGTGGTGATGATGGTTGGGTTGAAAAAAGAGAGAATAATGCAGGGGCTAGCCGTCCTCGCTGACCAAGCACCTAGTGCCATGCGCCTAGTATGCGACTACGATGTGCCGAATGTCGCTGACAAGGTGCTTAAGATAATTCTGTCATATACCGACTATGTCAAAAGGGCGGTGGGGGGCGAGAACAGTGAAAGTTCTGCAGATTAACTCGGTGTACGGTATCGGCAGTACGGGGCGAATTGTAGCTGACATCCACAAGGTGCTGAGCAAGAAAAGCGTAGAAAGCTATATCGCCTATGGCAGGGCGACCTTAGTGCAAGGTAGCCATGTTTTGAAAATAGGCACCAAACTCGACTACTATATGCACGGAGCTCTTACGAGGGTTTTTGACACCCATGCCTTGTGGGGTTCGGAACGAGCCACAGTCCAGTTTTTAGATAAAGTGCAGAGAATAGACCCTGACGTCATCCATCTGCACAACCTGCACGGTTACTACATTAACATCAGGCTTCTCTTTGACTACCTGCGCAAATCCAGAAAGCCCGTGATTTGGACGCTGCATGACTGCTGGGCCTTCACAGGGCATTGTGCGTATTTTTCTTATGCCAAGTGCAATAAGTGGGAGCAGGGCTGTCAGCGTTGCCCGCAGAAGAAATCCTATCCGACGAGTCATTTGTTCGACGCGTCACGCTATAATTACAGCCTAAAGCGGCATTTGTTCACTAGCCTAGACAATCTGACAATAGTCACGCCATCACAGTGGCTGGCGAATCTGGTCCAGGTTTCGTTTCTCGCTAAGTTTCCGGTGCGAGTAATACATAACGGCATTGACACCAGCGTATTTAGCCCTGTGGACCCCACCGCGATGCGGGTTAAGTATGGTCTGAGCGACCAGTTCGTCATATTAGGGGTTGCGCAAGGGTGGGGTGAACGCAAGGGGTTAAAGTACTTTCATGAGTTAGCTAGTATGATTGACGCACATTGTACCATAGTGCTGGTCGGTTTGAACGATCAGCAGCTTACCCAACTTCCTGCCAACATTATTGGTATAAAGCGAACGTCGAGTGTGCAAGAACTAGCCCAGTTGTACTCGGCTGCCGACGTTTTTGTGAACCCGACGCTCGAGGATAACTTCCCCACCGCCAATTTGGAGGCCTTAGCTTGCGGCACGCCGGTAATTACTTTTGACACCGGTGGAAGCCCAGAGTCAATAAACGACGAGATAGGTGTTGTAGTCAAGCAGGGCGACGTGCCCGGCCTCAAGGATGCTATTAACAAGCTGCGACAGGAGACCAGCAACTTTAGAGGCGGAAGATGTGTGGATTTCGGGAGGGTCAAATACGGGATGTGGCAACGGGCACAGGATTACCTTCACCTTTATCGCACTTGCACGACCATGACGTCTGTAGCCACAAAGTAAAGGTTACGCAGTAAACATAACGCATGCTGAGCAGGCACCAAGGCTGCGGCAGCTATTGATGCCCTAAATAGCACCTGCAGTATGGGTCGCTTAGCAACTACCAAGATCCGTTTGCGCTTTAATAATTTCTGCAGGAACCTCGCTTGCCAATTAACGTGGGCGAGGTTCGGGGCTGACTGATTGTGGAGGTTACAGTAGGCATCAGCAAGGCAGGAAGACGCTTATACATTTTCAAAGTATCCAATAGAAGAGGGGCTGATAGGTATGATTACAGGTAAGCAAATATTTATCACTGGTGGAGCCGGCTTCATCGGCGCGACCTTACTCGGGAGATTAGTGGACCGTAACCGCATAGTTGTCTATGACAACTTCCGTCGCGATTCACTCAAGAACAAATCCTACAACGGACACCCCAATTTGTCGTTGATACATGGCGACGTTCTAGACTTAGAACACCTGCGGCAGGCGATGGACGGGGCAAACATTGTCGTTCATTGCGCAGCTATAGCTGGGATTGACACTGTCAGTAGAAGGCCTACGGAAACAATGCGTGTTAACATGGTCGGCACGGCAAATGTCTTAGAAGCAGCACGAAGTAATGCTGGGCTTGAACGCTTCGTGAATTTTTCGACTAGTGAGGTCTTTGGACAGTCTGCGTTTCGCGCTGAAGAGAATCATACGACTCATGTAGGCGCTGTCGGTGAGGCGCGCTGGACGTATGCCGTGAGCAAGCTTGCGGGCGAGCACTTAGCAAAAGCTTACCACCAAGAATTTGATTTGCCGACGGTCACACTTCGACCCTTCAATGTTTATGGGCCGGGTCAGATCGGAGAAGGGGCAATGAGGATTTTCATTGAGCGGGCCCTGCGGCATGAGGAAGTCCAGATTCACGGTGATGGCAATCAAATTCGAGCTTGGTGCTATGTTGATGATTTCATTGAGGGGGCTCTGTTAGCCATGACGCATCCAAGGGCCATTGGAGAGTCGCTCAACATTGGCAATGCCCGCGCGGTCATAACAATTTACGGGCTTGCTCAGACTGTCATAAGAGTTTTGGGATCGCGTTCAAGCATCCGCTTTGTGAACAAGAACTATGCGGATGTGGAACTACGCGTGCCGAGCGTAATCAAGGCGAGAGATATTCTGAAGTTTGAAGCTAGGATAGACTTGGATGAAGGAATTCGCAGAACGGCTGAGTTTCTCAGGGAAGTGCAGAAATGAGCGAGTTCAACATTCCACTGGCCAAGCCATCCTTCGATGAACGTGAAATTGACGCTGTTCGGCGCGTGTTAGAAAGCGGCATGCTTGTGCAAGGGCAAGAAGTACTAGCCTTCGAAAAAGATGTCGCCCAGATGCAGCAGGTGAATCACTGCATAGCTGTTTCGTCAGCAACTGCAGCACTACACATAGCGTACCTTGCATTAGGTGTTGGGGGAGGAGACGCCGTGTTTGTTCCCAGCTTCGCGTGGCCCTCTGCGGCGAACATGGCACTGTTAGTGGGGGCGCGGCCTGTCTTAGTAGACGTGCGATCTGACACGTACAACATCGACTCTAGGGATCTGCAGGCGAGAATTGAAGAGTGTCTTGCACGTGGGTGGGGAACCCCGCATGTTGTAGTGCCAGTACATGAATTCGGCTTAGCCGCTGACATGAAGGCGCTTAGCGAAGTTGCGAGTGAATACAACTTAACCGTTGTTGAGGATGCGGCATGTGCGCTTGGTGCCAGGTACGATGACAGGCCCGTGGGTTCTTTCGGCGTGATGAGTGTTTTCAGTTTTCATCCGAGGAAGGCGATCACTACAGGTGAGGGGGGTATTATCGCGACCAACGATGACAAATTGGCTGAGAAATGTCGAATGTGGCGCAATCACGGGCAGACTACGCACGGCGGTCAGCGGCGTTTCCTTTTGCCAGGACTAAACTATCGAATGACGGAGATCCAGGCTGCAATTGGCAGGGTTCAATTGGGGAAATTTGCTGAAGTCCTCCAGAAACGCCGCATAATCGCGCAGCAATATATAAGCGAGCTTGTAGATATGCCGCGAATGACGCTCCCATCCGAGGATCCAGCGCACACTTGGCAGACATTTATGATTTGTTTGGAGGACGATCTCGATCGCGAAAAGGTCATTGAGGAGTTTGCTCGCCGCGGCATTACTGTTGCTTCAGGCGCTGTTTCGGCACATTGCCTACAGCTTTATCAAGAGCGACTTGGCTATGTGGATGACGCTTTGCCCACCTCGCTGCAGCTGCACAAGCAAGGCCTCGCGTTACCGGTTCATGCCCAAATGACTATGGGGGATGTTGACAAGGTGTGTGCCATTTTACGGGAAGTGCTGTGGGGGTTGAGCGAAGGGTATGAGCAAAGTTGATGACTTTTCGGAGGCGAACGTGAGTTATTCTCAAGAAAAGGAAAGGGCCATTAAGCTACTCCGCGACGGGGGGATTGCCAATCCTATGCGGATGGTGCGGTTGATACGAGAAGTGGTCTTGTACTTGCAGTTAGATCTATCTGGTCTTGTGGTTTTGACAGAAGCTGCTAGCGCTTCGTATGCCGTCACCCCAATCATTGCGTCGATGGCTGGCGCGAGCCGAGTTATCGCAGTCACACAAAACTCATCGTATGCTAGTGCGGAGACCGTCATTGCACAAACACGTGCATTGGAGAATCTTTGCGACATCAAATCGACCGTGGAGATTCACACAACCCGTAGTCCATCCTTGTATTCTCAAGCGGACATTGTGACGAACCTAGGATTTGTGCGTCCGATAAGTGCAGGTCTTGTGCATGTTATGCGACCCACAGCAGTTGTGCCGCTGATGTTCGAGTCGTGGGAATTCCGCCCTAACGATATCGACTTGGCGGCATGCCGGGACAAAGGAATACTAGTGCTTGGGACTGACGAAGGTCGTTGTGGCATAGATGTTTTTGCGTATACAGGGAATCTTTGCCTGAAGATGTTGTTTGATGCCCAAGTCGAAGTCTACAAGTCAAATGTCTTAATTGTCAGTAGTGATAAATTCGGGCCAACGATTGAACAAGCAGTCACACGGGCAGGGGCTTCTGCTTGTCTGGTCAACGATCTGCGCTCACAGCAGGCCTTGCGTGCGCTTGGCAACGCAGACGCAATAGTTTTGGCGGATTATCAACGTACGGACGTTATAATTGGAGAGGGTGGCGACATCGCGACGCTGGATGTGGCTGCGCTGTCCCCAAACCTAACGATCGTACAGTTCGCAGGAGTCGCGGATGTTGCGGGTCTACAGCGCGCAGGGCTCTTCTGTTATCCGGCGAGGACACTTCAGCCCCGTCGCATGGCTTTCACTCTAATGGAATTGGGGCCGCGACCTGTTGTCGAATTGCATGCTGCTGGTTTTAAGGTGGGCGAGATTGCCGCTCGTTTTCGCCAGAATGGGCTGAGCGCATCCGAAACAGAGGAGGCGGTACTGCGCGTCTCACCGCTACCGCAGATTGTCGCTGCCAGGTGAAGAACTGGGGTCGTTTCGAGGCCGCTTGGGGAGTGGTTACACAGTGCGGAATGGATGCGTCCGTGCGTCCCCTCGAGGAGGGTGTTTAGAGTTCAATTAGTGCGTTGCATGCATTGCTTGTTGGCGATTGTAATCAACGCTTTAGGTGATGTCAAGCGGAATACTGAATACGCTAGGGCGGAGTGGGCACCTCCCTCAGCTGCAATCCGTGACGCCTGCGTATAGCTTGCCCTGTTGATGTGGTTGTACCGGACTAGGAGGATGGTCATATGAGATTAAGCGAGGCAGTGATTTGTGCGGTGGCTGAGAAATCGGCGATAACCATCCGAAAGGACGGGGAGTTTAGTTCCCTTGGATTGGTATCGCATCAAACACCGGCAATGCTAGTTTTTTTGGAGCATGCGCGCCATCTCCCAGCATTGCTACGCAACTCGCACATAGCTTGCGTGGTCACTACCGACCAGTTAGCGGACATTGTACCCGCCAACTATGGGGTTGCTATTTCTGCTTGCCCACGACAGACCTTCTATGATATCCACGACCATTTGGCTAGAAAAACGGATTTCTACGGGATTGCTTATGCCACGCACATCGAGGACAGTGCTGAGATTGCGCGGACCGCATATGTTGCAGACAGCAACGTTCGTGTTGGGAAAAGGGTGCGAATAGAACCCAATGTAACTATTCACGAGCGCGTAGTTATCGATGATGACGTCATCATACGGGCTGGTTCTGTTATCGGAGCAGAAGGGTTTGCGTTTAACCTAATTGGTTGTTCAATAATTCCCATTCTCCACGCTGGGGGGGTTCGCCTTCATAGTAGAGTCGAGGTGCAATCAAATTGTTGCATTGACAAATCTGTCTTTGGGGGTTTCACTGAGATCGGCGAGGATACAAAACTCGACAATTTTGTTCAGATTGCACACAATGTTAAGATTGGGAGGCGGTGTCGCTTGGGAGCTGGTGCTATGCTTGCGGGTAGTGTAACGATTGGGGACGACGTATTTGTGGGGCCGAAGGCATCTGTCTCTACCGAGGTGAGGGTTGGCCACTGCGCCACTCTAAGCATTGGGTCAGTGGTAACAAAAGAGGTCGCGCCTGGAGCGAGGGTAAGCGGTAACTTTGCAATCGAACACGCAAAGTTCATAGAGTTCATAAAGAAAATTCGCTAGGTTCGCGAGTCGTGTATGAGGGAGCATTACGGGTAGGTAAGTCATTTAGTGACAACGTAGCGTCAGACGGTTGACTCCCAGTGAACGGGGATGATGCAGGTGTGCACGGGATCGCCCCGTCACTTTGTAGAAGGCACTGCAGCCACCATTTACGTCATTATTGGCTGAGCATACCAACTCGGGGGGATGATACCAATGGTAGCCAATCGCGCGAGCGCTGTGACACTGAGCAACGAGAATTCACCTGAGCGGAAAATCCGCATTTTGCATGTAATTAACACTCTTGTTGTTGGGGGTGCTGAAAACTACGTGGTCAACTTGACAAACGCCACAGACAGCAGCAAGTTTGATGTTTACATCGCGTATTCCGACGGCAAATCAATGGGGCTCGATGGAGCAGCGCTGGTTGAAAGACTGCGTGCACGACATGGTCTTATCAAAATCCCCCTGCGTAAATTTGGCAATTGGTGGAACTTGTACAGCTGGTTTTGCAATGTGAGATTAGTTTATGTCCTGTATGAAATTATCAGACATCACAAGATCGACATCGTGCATACCCATTTGATGCATTCCGCGCTTTGGGCACACCTAGCGGCCAAGTGTGCGAGGGTGCCTGTAATCTACGGGTTGATGGGCGTCCTGTCGCCGCGAGATCCGTTCAGCTGGGGGGCCGTTCGTAATCCGGCCGCAGGCCGCATGCTTGACGGGTTAGTAACGAAGTACATTGCCTTTAGTAAATACCTCCAAGTTGAGCTCGAGACCAAGTTGCGAGTCGATAAGCAAAAGATTGTTTTAACCTATTTAGGGGTCGACCTAGGTGTGTTTAATCCAACTCAAGATGGATTTCAAATTAGACGTCAACTCAATCTTAGCACGAGTGTTCCAGTAGTAGGGGTAGTAGCACGGTTATCGGCTGAAAAGGGAGTGCACAAGGCGATACTGGCATTCGTCCACGTAGTTGCGCAATTGCCAGACGCTGTATTGCTAATTGTTGGTGATGGACCCCTACGTAAGAAACTGGGAGATATGTGCGCGGAATTCAATATTGCGAATAATGTCATCTTTACTGGTTTTCGCGATGATGTCCCAGGGTTGATGGCAACGATAGATCTCTACCTACAGGTGGGCGATTTGCCAAACATTGGTACAACTACGCTTGAGGCGATGGCCTCAGCGAAACCACTCATTACTGCGGTGGGAAATGAGGATGGGCGCGCAATGGCCAGTGAGACGCTAATCGATGGGGAAAATGGCTTTATCGTAAGCAATGTACCCGAGGAGATAGCGGCGCGAATTGTCTGCTTGCTCAGGGAAAAAAATAATTCCTTCAAGATGGGCCAACGGTCACGCAAGATTGTAGAGGAGAAATTTGATTTCAAAGGGCATGTTGCGGTCGTCGAGGCTCTCTATGAGCGGCTGACGAACTCGCCCTGAATGGGATAGTTGCGACATTTCTTTAGATATGTACATACGAGGGGGGATATAGATTGGTGCTCGCGGTAGTGGCCTTGGCCCTCGGGTTAGTGATCAGTTTTTCTGTCGTGGGAACAAAGAGTGGGGTTGTGGTTGTTCTATCCTTAGTTTTGCTGGCAGTGCTTGCATTTCCGATGGTGCGTAGAGTGAGGGGCAAGTTCGATCCATTTGCGCCTTTAGTCGTCTGTGTTGTTGCGCTCGCCATAGGGTATCCCCTCCGCGCGTTGTCCATTGTGCTGGAAGGGTTGACGTTGTCCTTGCACCCCTTGAGTGCGAACGAAACCATTATGCATCTATCTTTAGCGCTATTTTACACTATTATTGGCGTGGTGTTTTTATATTGGGGATATGCTTCTAGATTGGGCAACGAAATTGGGCAACGCTTGCCCACTCCGGGTTTGCTGTTGTCAGGTGTCCGCATGCGGGTGATCGTTCTTGGTTTTTCTATTATTGGCATTTTGTTCTATTTACTTCTCATGCGTGGTGCAGGCGGAATCGTCCATTTCATCACCAATATGGCATTTCGAGCTGAGCTATTGAGCGGCGGTGGCAGAAACTTTTTGAATTGGGGTGCATCGTTAATGCCACTCGCGACCGTGATATGGTATGTACATTATCTGACCGTGAAACGTAGTAAGCTGTTTTGGGTGCATTTAGTGACTTCTTCACTCATGCTTATGTCCCTAGGGGGTCGAAGTGCTGTAATCCTTCTCTGGCTAGTCCTCGGAGTGTTGTACCACTACTTGGTGGCACCCATTCGTTTGCGTACCCTGATCGTCCTTGGTTTTGTGTTTATTATCGTCTTTTCTTCGGGGATGCTAGCTTTTAGAACTTCCACTTTCCAAGGTTTTGATGCAGAACTCTTTGCCACGACAGTAGGCACAACGTTCACTCTTCCAGGAGTGATGCGAGTTCTGTCCGGCGATTTAAATAGCATTGACCGCTTTATCATGATCATGCGCGGTGTTCCAGACGAGCTCCCTCTGCAGTTTGGAACCACTTTTGCTACTTTCCTCGTGATGCCGATTCCAAGGGCAGTATGGCCGAGTAAACCAGTCAACGCAGATGGGTTGATCGTGCAAACTTTTTTCCCTGGTTGGGGCGGCGGCGGTATCCCTCCCTCGCTACTCGGCGAATTTTACATGAATTTCTTGTTTCCAGGCATCATTTTTGGTATGTTCGTGTTTGGCTTGATTTGTAGGATGATGTATTCTTATCTCACTTCTAACAAGAACAATGCGGGTGTTGTTTTAATCTACGCTTTTGGCTTAACCTATGTTTTAGGATTTTCCCTCAGCGGTAACTTCAGTCTCCTCATGGTGCACCTCTTAATGGAGATGATCCCAATAATTGGGTTCCTTATGTACGCCAGTAGAGGCCGTATATTAATGAGACGTCACCTGAACGCCCGTCAACAACGGGGGGTGATCTGAGTCCGAGCTCGTGCTAAGATGCTTTTTCTAGTGATTTGGGCAAATGTCAGAGTTCGGATCTACTTAAAAAATGATTCATGCTTCCTGACAGTTTGCGCCCGGTGACACTCTTCGCGCCCATGGGGATTGTCACCTAGATTCCGCCAACTCATTACGAGGCAGGTGGCTCTGCTCCGAAGACAATAGGGTCGCCTTAGGTGGAGTCTCTCTTCGAGATTACCAAAGGCCTTCTCTACGAAGTCCTTGTTGCGATAAAGCTTAAGCGCAGTGATAGCAATCATGGTTTCATTGCGTTAAATCCTAAGATTTAACGGAGGTGATCAGTGCGAGTGGAATTTAAATAAACACTGAAATTCCCCAAATAGCCGAATTAGCGCTTAGCCTTGCGGGTAGCTTTTTCTTTGACAATAACTCTTGTGCCTCGTTTAGGCGTCGTGAGCATCTCAAGGTATTTCTTGTACTGGTCCTCATGTTCGGGAATGCCTATCTCAGACTCTAGTTCGTGACGCAGTTCCGTTAGCTGTCGATCAAAGGCTTTCTTATGTTTCGTCGCTTCGTCGATGCTGTAGTAGTGATGCAGGTAGACACGGGGGGGATTCCATTATGATGTCCCCTATATACGGCCGTTTCTGGGTGTATTGCCACGTGATCTGAACGCTCCGAGTAGAACTGGTATGTATCGTTGTAAACTTTAAAGCTGCGGAAGTCTGCGTAAATGTCGTCTATCTCCCCGCGAACCCAAGACAAGCTATTTTGCCAGTAATAAGAAACTTAATATGCTCAGTGAACAGGGCATTGAGTCAGTTAAATCTAAAGATTTAACGCGTTATCTTCGCTATAGAAGCCCCGATCCATCACCAGCTTCACTTTGGTAAACCCGAACGTATCTAGGTCGGCTAAGAGATGCTTGACCGTTTTACGTCTGGGATATTACATGCTAGCTTCCGGTAGTAAAACGGGAGATTAGAGATCTCACCAAAAACTAGCGCCAGATTGAACTGGGGGAGATGGTCGCCTTCCTTGTTGTTGCCGTATTGAACGTGGCGCAAGGCTCCCGAGTAGCTAGAAAACGAATGGGATTACCTGGAACAGGGCAATTTCCTAGTTAATATCGTAAGCCCGATACTCTTTCTTGCTGCGGCGCTTGCCTTGAAGTCGGAAGAACTGCTGTTTTATCTCCTCGGTGATGGAGGCAATCAGCTCGCTGCTTCTCTGCGGTAGGGATGATGGTGCAGCAGCCTCCTCTTTTCGAACCGATACAGTGGATTTGGGCCTCCAAAAAAAGGTATTAATGGGGGCTCATAGTGCACTGAAATTGCCTAACCTATGGACAGCACCTGCCGATAGGTTTAGGGGAAGCATAGTTTCAAGCCATCGGTTATGCCGAACTTTTCGCCAATGGCGTCTAACAGGTTAATCGCGCCGCAGAAGGTTCTGGTGGGCTTTTCGCTTGGCACGGGTCCTCGCCTCGCCGCAGACGCGTGTTGTTCCTTTTTACCTCGTCCGTCTGTCGGCACAATCTCCCCGGTTTCTTAATCCAACCTGCCAATCAGTCTACGCTTAGAACGAGATTGCTGTTCCCCTTGCCCATGCAATAGATAGATTTATTGATGTAGGTGAGCCCCGAGCGTGTATCCGTCTGCCGAATAATTGGCACCATGCCTGCACCGCCTCGTTATGTGTTTTGTGTCACATAACGAGGAATCACACAAGCATTAGAAGCTCAACATATAGGCATTCTAACGACGTTAAGACTTGCCTTAGGCCAGCTCGTTAGGTGTAGACGGGAATGCAAGTTGTCAGCGAGCCTTCGCTCTCAAATCAGTGCGCTGAACGCTGGTTTAGGCAGATAGGTGAACAATAACTGGCTCTTCACTGATCAATAATGGGGTTGTCGTCCATCAGCGGGGGAGCACATAAGGCTGGGTTGACCGAGGGGTATGGTCGCCGCATCCCAACGGCTGACGGGAGCGAAGCAGGCACCTCCACGGGTCGGATGGCACCCGTGAGGCATCCTAACGAAGTGCCCAAGGACAATCGCCGTGTCAAGTCACCCGAACATAGCGGCGAATATGTCAGGGAAACGCAGTGTAAAGGAAGCGTACTAGCATATTCAGTAGGCTGTGTCTTGGCGAACAAATGTGAGCTATGGCGCGCTGTTTAAGGAGTGGGATAAATGGAATATCTGATACGGAAGATTCGAGACCGCACAGCAACACTAGGAGTCGTCGGGCTAGGCTATGTAGGACTGCCGCTAGCCGTAGAAAAGGCAAAAACAGGGTACAGAACTATCGGATTCGATATCCAAGAGGTCAAGGTTGAAATGGTTAATTCCGGGCACAACTACATCGGCGACGTGGTCAATGCTGATCTGAAGGATATAGTAGATGCGGGTTTGCTTACTGCCACCACCGACATAGCTCAAGTTGCGCAGGCGGACTGCGTCTGCATTTGTGTGCCTACTCC
>Ga0209616_1000328_pt1 | contig 14062 bp, 16 predicted proteins | sample FlocCalmetaG_FD_184153 | JGI IMG/M metagenome (GOLD analysis project Ga0209616, IMG submission 184153) | Freshwater bacterial and archeal communities from Indian Creek, Illinois, USA - Floc-Cal metaG (SPAdes) (version 2) | ecosystem: Environmental > Aquatic > Freshwater > Unclassified ...
ATCCCGCTATTTGTCAATGATATCATAATATTCTGTTGCAAAAACTCATTTGAAAGTGGAAACAGTCTATAGAAACGGAATCGCAAAAACAGATCTGTCCCATCGATAGAACCGTCCCCATTATTAGGCGGGATTTATGTGGACTACCACGTCGCCCACTTTTTTTTCTTTTTTGAGCCTCTCCTTTATCACAGCGGCAACGGCGTGCCCCTGGTCAACACTCATGCTGCCATTGACCGACACCTTCACAATAAAAATAAACCCTACTCCTATCGGTTTTGCCAGTATGCTGTCCACATGATCGACACCTTCAACCCGCTCTACAATTTTCCAGATACTATCTTTAATTGTCATATCAATATTAGTATCCATAAGGACCGAATACGCGCTGCCAAAAATTTTAAATCCGGTAACGGCTATCCAGACCGCTATCAACATACCGACCAAGGCATCTACCCACATAACCCCATAAACGCCCGCTACAACGCCAATCAACGTGCCTGATGCCACAAACACGTCGTTTCTGTGATCTTCGGAATTCGCGATAACTAAAAGGCTGTCATGCTTTCTTCCAACGCTTCGTGTATAAAAAAATAAGGCCAGTTTTAAGGCTATTGTAGCTAATGCCACAATCACAAGTCCCCAGGAAAAAGCTGCCCTTTCATTTTCAAGAATTGCGTCAAGCGCACTTTTAAACACAGTATACGCTATCAAAATCAGCGAAAAGCTTATTATCATCGAAAATATGTATTCAGCCTTGCCATGGCCGTAAGGATGCTCTGAATCCTCAGGGCGGCTCGAGATTCTATTACCTAAATATGTCATAAAAGAGGTAAACACATCTCCGGCGCTGTTAAATCCATCGGCTATCATTGCCTGGCTACGAGCCGCAAATCCGACTGTTAGCTTAAGCGCAAGAAGCAATATATTAATGCATATCCCCCATAAAGCCACCCTTTTTATAGTGCCGTGCCTGTCGGACAAATCCGTTTCTCCTTATAAAATTCTTATCAAATACGTCTATATTCACGATCTATAAATTCCGCGATATATTCGCCTGTAGCTGCCGGTGTGGTTATTTGAGCATTGGGTACGAAAAGCGAAACATGCCTTTCATCTAAATCCCATTCCTCGGCGATCATTCCGAAAAGTCCTCTTGCTCTTTTGTCTATCTGCATAAAAAGCCGAATTCCGTCGCGCTCAACCTGATAGACCACCTCAAGCTCATCTAACTTTCCTGCCATAAAATGTGCGGGCCTGTACTCAAATTCCTGAAAACGCCCGTTATACTCGCCTGTTCGCGGTTTGCGCCTGAACCCGAGCTGCTTTTCGATAGCTTGCATAACGACAGCCTGCCTTGTACCGGGCAGAATCTCAATTACATCAGTATCCTTCGGATCTAGAGCAGAAGCTATGTCAAGCCCTGTCACGAGAAAATACCTTGTGGCATACGCACTCACAGGAATCGCTTCCGGTATCATAAATCTCACCGGAAGACTCTGCATCTGACTGCCTGACTTTACTTCAAAGCCCTCGGCAATGGATGCGCTTGCGAATTCCCTTGTGACATTTTGCATATGGTCGCCTTTTTTGAAGCTCGATGACAATACAAGCCTCAGATTGACATTATCTACCTTCTGGTCGATCATGCCGCCTTCTATCCTAAGCTGCCCGTTTATGGTTTCTCCTGCAGTAAATCTAGCCTTTGAAAGTTCCAAATCAACTCTTGCCGCACCTATTCCGATGCTCGCCAATACTTTCCGAAACATAAAATCCCACTCCTTCCGTTATCTATACAAAATAAACATAGCCGCCAGACTTGACACTATAGAAAATCCGTAAATAACGAGCACCACCTGCCTGTGGCTTAAACCGAAAGCCAAAAGTCTGTGATGCAGATGTCCCTGGTCCGCGTTCATTATCGGCTTTCCGTTAAAAAAGCGCCTTAACATAGCAAATGCGGTATCAAATATGGGCACCGCCAAAACCAGAACCGGAGTGATAACAGTAATCGCCGTCACGCTCTTTAAAAGCCCCATGACAGCAAGCGAAGCTATCATAAAGCCTAAGAACATCGCGCCGGAATCACCTAAGAAAATGCTGGCGGGATGAAAATTGTACCTTAAGAATCCAAGCACTGCGCCTGCTAAAGCTAATGTGAGCATTGCAACCACGACCTGATCCGTGCGGTACGCCATTATGGTAAATGTAGCAAGCGCGATAAGCGATATGCCGGACGCAAGACCGTCAAGCCCGTCTATCAGATTTAAGGCGTTTGTTATCCCCACTATCCACAAAATCGTCAATGGTATGGCGAATGCGCCAAGACCTATGTACCCATCAAATGGATTATCGACAAACCTTATTACCGTGCCTGTCGTCACCACGACCGCAGCAGCGGCAATCTGCCCTAAAAGCTTGTATCTTGCCGGAAGGTCATATTTATCGTCTAAAATCCCTAAAAGAAGTATTATGCTTCCTCCTGCCATTATCCCTAAGACCCTCGTGTCAAAGCCGTAAAAAATAACCGAGATCGCCATAAATCCGGCAAACACAGCCAGTCCCCCGAGCCTTGGCATAAGCTTCGTATGAACTTTTCGCTTGCACGGCTTGTCCACCGCACCGATTTTAAACGCAAGCTTTGAAACCCAGGGCGTCAGAAAAAGACTTATTCCGAAAGCCGCCCCAAAAATGATCAAATATTGTGCCATCATATTCCCCCTCTACATCTGTAAACAGGCACAAACATACAAGACCTCACCTGATCTTGTCCCGATTCTATCATGGTTTTCAAATTATGGCAACCATAATTTCCGGTTCAACTCCGAGCGTTCTTACTCGAAAAATTCTCTAGACAATCCTGACTGCCTAATAATAGATTGAAGCGTCCCTATGCGAATTTCATCGTGATCCGGAACCGGAACAGTTACAGTGCTCTTAGGAAGTTTCTTTTGCATAACTATATGGCTGCCTCGCCGACGTACTTCAATAAAGCCGTGTTCGGATAAAATACCGCACACCTCTTTACCGCTAAGTACGCGCAGTTTACCCACGCGCTACCTCTATTTGAGTTACAAAAACCTCTCCGTGCAAGCGAGAACTTATCTCTTCAGAAGAAGCTGTTTCGAAGAATAACTCCACTGCTTCCATCAGATTTCTCCTGGCTTGTTCCACTGTATTTCCCTGGCTCGCTATATCAAGTTCCGGACATAGCGCTACATATCCGCCACCTTCGCGTTCAATAATAGCCGTAAATACCATAACACAGTCACTCCTGCATTTTTTGCTTGTCAAGTCTTGCAATTACCACTTAATCTCTCGGGGCACTCAATGCTTCCCAGTATCGCAATCCTATCACTTTTTAAGAATCATAACAATCATAATTTCTTGAGCTTACTGCAATAAGTTTGATATAATTGGCATTGAAGCAAAGTATTCGCAAAAGTCATGCTTATCCAGAGAAATAATATGCGATAAATCATAGGGAGGCGATAATCCGTGCAAAGCTTAAACCGGGAAGATATTTTGAAACAAGTAAAAGAGTTGGTTTTAAAATCGATTGAAAAAACTCCTGCCCGCGTTTATCTTTTCGGATCGTGGGCACGAGGTGATGAACGAGCTGCGTCAGACATCGACATCGCCTTTGAGCCCATTGGAGTTGTTTCGCCTTTCCTTCTTCAGAATCTGAGGGAAGAACTCGAAGAATCCCATATCCCTTACAATGTAGATGTAGTCGACACAAGGGAAGCGGATTCAAAGCTTATCGATAACATAATGAGAGAAGGTATCCTATGGAAAGATTGCTAGAAAGACTGGCAACGGCGAAAAGAGCGCTAGAAACTCTTGAGGAGCTTATGTTTCTTACAAACCCTTCACAAATAGAAAAGGATGCATCGCTTCAGAGATTTGAATATACTTTTGAAGCGGTATGGAAAACAGCGAAACTATTTCTTTTTGAAATCGAAGGGCTTGACGAGGGTTCTCCTAAAAGCGTGATTAGAGCCTGCCACAGGATAGGAATTTTAAGCAAAGAAGAAACAATAAGGGCTTTACAGATGGCTGATGATCGCAATCTCACCGTACACACGTATAACGAGCCTTTATCATTGGCAATATACGAAAGGATCAAGGGGCATGCGCCCTTGTTAAGGCACTGGCTGGAACTGATGGAGAGCACAGACGATCAACCCTAACCCCTTTTTCCGGCAAGCCGCTCCCACATCACCAATCCCAAAAACAGCGGCAACTTCAAAAGTCTCATAGCCCTTTTAGGCTGCTTAAGCGCCCTGTAAAGCCATTCTACATTTAAGCGCTGCCAGATTTCCGGCGCTCTTGTAAGATTTCCCGATATCACGTCAAACGAGCCGCCTACTGCCATCAGAACTTTAGCACCTGTAGCTTGCCCCCACTTGTGTATAAAAAGCTCCTGCCTCGGGCTTCCCAACCCCACAAACACAATATCGGCATTGGATTTTTTTATAATTTCCGCAATCCCTTCTTCCTCGTTCTCCTTAAAATACCCGTGGTGCGTACCTGCAATCACAAGTCCCGGAAACTTTTCCGCAAGTTTCTCCCATGCAGCTTCCGCTACGCCGGGTGATGCGCCTAAAAGAAAAACAGCAAATTCTCGTTTTGCGGACATCTTGCATATTTCAAGCATAAGGTCGATGCCCGTAACCCGTTCTCTTATATTGCCGCCCTGGAGCCTTGAAGCGATAACTATCCCTACACCATCCGGAATACCTATAGCGAATGCCGACAAAGCCTCTTTTAAAGCCGGGTCATCATTTGAAGCAACACAGATCTCAGGATTTATCGAGGCTATGGTGAAAGCGTCAGTCCCACTTTCAAGCTTGTCTTCAACAAGCGAAACGGTCTCCGGCATCGTAAGCACCACAGCTTTAAGCCCTAAAAATTTCTCGGTTCTGAATTTTAGTTCTTTTATCATATATTTATCCTGCTAAACCTCTATATACCAGGTTATTACTGTCGTTTTAGTATCCATTTATGAACCATACTGTCGTTAACAGTTCCTTCGGCAACACTGTTGCCTAAAGCAATCAGTTCATCATCAGAATAATTAAGAACAATTCCATTAAGCTCCAAAAAAGTTAGCATGGCAAGAATTCCAATTCTTTTGTTGCCATCAATAAACGGGTGATTTTTAATTAATGTAAAACAAAGTCGCGAAGCTCTCATTTCGAGAGTTCCATATACATACGCTCCGTCAAAAGTCTGAAACGGTGAATTAATAGCAGAATCAAGCAAGCTTCCATCACGTATCCCATGGATACCACCGGTTTCCTCAATTAAAAGATCATGCATCCTTTTAATTTGTTCGCCGCTTAGTCGCTTCAATTTGCGAGTTCTTCAAAGGCAAATCTATTCTTTGCGATGATCCGTCTAGCGATATTTTCAACGTCATCATTTGCTGCGATTTCTTCGCTTTGAATTTGACTAAATTCCATAACAATATAACGAGGCACATTGTTTTTTAGTATAACCGCCACGCCGTTTTTATCAACCATACGCGCCACTTTTGAAAAGTTCTGATTTGCCTCAGAAATTGAAATCAAAGCATTTATGTTAATATTCATCAATATCTCCTCCCGCATATAGTATATGTCGGTTCTAGGTAAAATTCAACCTAATTTTATTTAGTTTTCATGTCCTCATTCATTAGCGCTTCAACTACCAAGTCCGCGAACGCATAAGCTTCATCTCTCAATTTTGCCGACTTTTCAAGAAGCATTTTTCTTAAGTTTTCACGATCAAAAAAAAGCGCTATACCCTGTTCAACCAAATCTTTCGCCGAAGTAAGGCTTACAACGGACGACAGAGGCATGTTGACCTGAGCCAGAAACGAATTTATCTTCGGATCGTATCCTATCCCCAGCATAGGCACTCCCGCTTTCGCAGCAAAAATAAGCGCGTGTAACCTCATACCCAGCACGAGGCTGAAACGGTCAAAAAGCACGAGCATCCCGGCCGGACTCATATCGTTTTCTATTATCAGGGTATCGGCCTCAATAATATCCGATAATGCCCTGCACACTTTCATATCACGGCTTTTTTGCATAGGCAAAAGGACAATGCTTAAATCCAGCTCTGTTGCGAGCATTTCACATGCAGTCGCAACTTCGCTCAAAACATCCCCTATACCAGGCCAATCCCTCAGCATCACACCCAGAATCGGCTTATTGGGCAGCTTTTCTAAAGCATCGCGCAATGAAACAGAATCTCTGTCAGGCAATAGGGCAAACGTCGGGTCGGCTGTCAGATGTATGGAATTCGCATTGACGCACAGATTGCGCAGTTTAAAAAGCGACTCGCTGTCCCTTACGCTTAAAAGGTCCGCCTTGCGGGCGGAAATAGCTGTCAGCGTCCTGTTTAGTGATCTTTTTAGCGGTCCTATCCCCTGAGCGTAATAAAAAACCTTTTTGCCCAGCATTTTTGCCAAAAGACTTATCCCGGCGTAGTAAGAAGGAGACATCCCCATTCCGGTCGTATCCTGAAACAGGCTCCCTCCTCCAACAACTAACGCATCGCACTTATTAAGCGCCGATATAACATTTTTTATGCTTTTCCTGTCTGTCGCGTTTACATTGCATCTTTTTCGTGTTGCATCGGGATCTGCAGACAAAACGGTAATATTGAGGTTCTCATCTCTCTTAGCTGAAGCGCGGTTTAAAGCGTATACCATCCCGTCGAGCACAGCCTCGTCCCCTGTATTGTCGTATCCGTAATAACCCAATATGGCAATGTTTTTGCTCAATTATCCCTTCCTCCATACGGCAAGCCACTTCTCAGCCACCGGCAAAGCCAATACAGGCACCAACCCGATGGCAATACCGAGCCATAACCCATGCAACGAACGTATAGACGCACTGGATAAAAGCATCGGGTTAGTAAAATGCATAAACGTATTCAGCATCGATATGGTTCCCATGCCCCCTATAACGATAAGCCCATAAGTTATCGGTCCCCTGTAACCCTTTGCGGCAAGAGTCAACCCTAAAAGCGCCGCCGGATATGCAACCAAAAATTCCTTGAACCGGGGGCGCACCATTAAAACTTCATCTAAAAACCATCGCAAATATATCTCCAATTGCGCTACCGGAAGCTCCATCTCATGCCCCGTTCTGCCTACATAAATAAACAACACAACTGCTCCTGCCGCCATAAAAATCAAGTGCATGACAAGCACGGGATTTTTAAGAAGCGGCAAAGCATGTTTTACCATCTCTTTTATCGTCCACGTAACTTTCGGCGCGAAAAGCGCGGCATATGCCGCAATCGCCAACGGTATAAAAGGTAAAACGTGCATAAGCTTAACCCCTCTGAAAAGAGCCGTTCCGCTCGTAAAATACGGAGTCGAAGTCAGTCCCGCGACCATAATTCCGCCTATGATGCCTATTGCAAACGTACGAAGCATCGCAAAAAGCGCGAATTTTACAGGTTTTTCGATCTTACCCGCAGGAATCCTTAAATACTGCTGCGTCACCACCGCCAGCACCGGGAATACCATAGCCGCGGCAAGAGATGTAAGCTGAAGCGCCATACCTTGGCGCAACACATAAAGTCCCGCCAAAGCAACGAACAAACCTATTCCCGCAGCTAAGACAGCCCATCCCATTTTTATGGACATCATTTGCGCCGTAAGAATCGCAGCCGCCGCCACTCCTAAAATCATAAGCAAATGAAGCGCCGCATTGCCCCGGTTTGGCTGTAATTCATAGACCTCACCCGATATAAAGCCGTAATCTCCCATCTCATCCGTTATGTTCCCGATGGTTTCTAAAGCATCTTCAATGTCAAACGGTCTTCTGTCGACGTCAAAGCTTATAAGAAGTACCTGTACGCCTCTCTCCATAAAGGCATTCACCGCTTCTTCAACAGGCCTTACCGTCAATAGCGGATGCATCCTGATACTTCGATAGCCTGTTAATGGGAGAAGCCTCTCAATCCCCGAATGCCTTTCGGCAAACTCAACTATGCCGACTCTTATTCCGGCTTCGTTTATGACTTCTGCGGCTTCCTCAATATAGTCCGGATACCCTGCGGCCTCAGTCCAGTCAAAAAATATACCAGAAAGAAGTCCTTCCGGTAATCGAGCATATTCTCCCATTACCTGCCTGACGGCTTCTTCGCTTCCCATGAAGTGGTTGTTAGGCCTCCCGACCAATCGAAGACCAAGCCTTTGCAGCATAGCAATTATTTGAGGGTCGATGCCGACATTAAACGACTCCATTGTTGTTCTTATCGCCCCGACCTCGACTATAAAAGGTCTTTCGTTTATAATGCGCGCCTTTCCGCCAAAAGCTACCTTTCCCCTTTCGTAAACCTGACGCGCAATGTAAGTGTCATCAGTTATTACGTATGAATAATCCGCAACTATTTCTCCCTTTTCAGCAAGCGATCGCAATATAGGGTCAATATCCTGCCTAAGAAGCAAGGCGTTTTTTATCTCGCCCCCCTGCATAAGAGCAAGCCTTCCTTCAATCATATAGCGCCTCACCGTAGCTTCTCTCATCCACACTGCGGTAGCGCCCTTCTCCCTGAACAAGGAAAGTACCTGTTCGGTGGTTAATCCGGCATCTTCTCCTAAAAGCCTCGCCGAATCAAGATTAATCGCAAGTTCGACGCTCCTTTGCCGCCATCCGGCTAACTCGTTCGGAAGTGCGGACAAAAACGCCGCCAGTACTCCCAAAGCAACCAGTATCAGAAGAATTTTTTTCATATAAAAGCGCACCAACTTCATTTCAAAATACTTTTTATTATACACTGTATTTTGAATAAAGCACAACAAGAAACAGAAAGAAGTCATGACAATTTGAATTGACACCGCTTAAGAATGTGACATTTTATTTTTTAATTATTGATAATAGTTATGCCATAGGTTAAAATATCCACAGGGAATTCAGGATCTAAATATCCTGGTGGTCGATATAAGGAGTGGAACATGAGCAAACACAACATAAACACAAAAGAGTATTGGGAACACAGATTCGCATCAAAAGATTGGGAGGAAAACAAAGGCAGATGGCAGACAAAGAGTTTTGCAAAAGGATTCATAAAATATTTAAAGGTACCATCTGATTTTTCAGGGACTCTCGTTGATTTTGGCTGTGCTCTTGGTGATGCCATGCTCGTCTACAAGGGGAGATTCCCTAATGCGAAGCTTATTGGTGTCGACATAAGCAATAATGCCATTAAGATTTGCCGTGAGAAGTATTCTGAAATCGCAACATTTATCCAAAGCGAACACAGCAATGTTCCGGAATCCGATGTAATCATTGCATCAAATGTGTTTGAACATTTGAGCGATGATCTCGATGTCGCGAAAATTCTTCTCTCCAAGTGTCGCTCTTTGTTTATTATTGTACCATACAAAGAATGCCCATTGCATCCGGAACATGTAAATACATACGATGAACATTACTTCTCATCGCTTGGCGAATATGATTACAAGATATTTCCTTGGGCCGGCCGGACACTCTATGGCATACTGACGCTTTGGTATGTTTATTTTAAAAATATTATCCGCTTCTTGCTGGGGAGAAAACCTTATCATAGACCTATGCAGATTATGTTTAGTTTTGTAAACCACGCATCTAAAGAAGCAAGCGCTAAATAGTCCGAGTTTAACAGTTAAATAAAGCAATCACATTCGGCACAACAAAAAACCTCCCGTAGTACGGGAGGTTCTAAAATCACGATCCGTTAAAAATCCACGCCGTCTATAAGCCAAACCACCACATTTTGTACCCCTTCACGCGATCTTTCATTAAAAAACATCAAATCGGCGACAAGCTGATTTACTTCAGCCGCTCCCTGCCCCGTGGCTGTCATATTTATGATGCTCTGCCTATGCAAGTCAAGTATTCTCTGATAATCCTGCGTTATGTCAACTCTGTCCCTTTTAACCTCAACAGCGCTGCCTACCGAGCTTACGTGAGTGACAAAGGAATTAACCTGTGAATTCGGAACCAGATAAGATCTCATCGCCACTATCGCGCCGTCTGAACTTATCTCAACAGCTTCAAAATCCGCCGATATCCCAAAAAACTGTTCCCTTTGCTCAAGGATAACCTTCGCTTTGTTAATCGTCCCGACACCTATATTGACCGACACCGAATCTATAACCCGTCTGCGTGGCATAAACACCGAAGCGTCGGGTATATCGGCTTCATCTACTATGAACGGTGTTACTTTCTCCGCTAAAAGTTGCGGCAATAACGAAGGTTCTGACACTGCACCGCCATTATCTTGCGAAGCAGTCACAAGCCGGACAGCAACAGGAGAGTCCTGCAACGGCGGCGAAGGAATCAAAGCAGGTGTTTCCTGATCCACGGCAGTGTCAGGCAAACCATCAGCCTGTCCGTTTTGCGCCAAAGGCGCATCTGCGGAAGGTGCGAGCGGAATTACAGGAAAAGGTATGACTTCCGGTTTCTCTGACGGTTCAACCATCACAAAAGGGTCATCGCCGTTTACGTAAGGAATCTCCCCTTCAAAAGGGACTTGAACGACTTCACGTTCATCTATAGAAGGAACACCGGGCATAATCATATTCGAAAGGTAAAGCCCTAAAAGGAGAATAAAACACGCCGCTATGGCAAGAGCGGGTCTTAACCGCCTTAAAAGCCGCGAAGAAGTATTTGACGGCAGAGCCTGAACCGATTCAGACTTTATCTTAAGCATAACGCGCACACTAAATCCGTCAGGTGCTTTTACGTCCTTATAAATCATTTTAAGCTTCTCACCGATCATCTCGTTATTCATCAAACGTCCTCCTTTCTGCCTAAAGTCAATCTTATTCCTCATATCCGTTAAGGCTTATGCGCAAAGCATTCCTTGCCCGAGCTAACCTTGATTTCACTGTTCCGACGGAGCAACCCATCATCCTGGCGATCTCCTCATAGGTGTATTCCTCTACCTCACGTAAAAGAAGTGCTGCCTTCTGATCTTTAGGGAGGCTCTCAACCGCCTTTTGAAGCTTCTCATTCATCTGGGAGGATAAAAGCACACTTTCAGGATCCTGCGACAGATCGGGTATCTCGCGCTTGATCTCTGCGTCATCCGAATATATCGGCTCGTCCAGAGAATACGCCGCCTGAGTCTGCCCTTTGCGCTTTTGGTTGAGCCATGTATTCACGGCAATACGATGAATCCATGTGCCGAAATCCGAATCGCCTCTAAAGGAAGTGATGTGGCGGTATACCTTAACAAAAACCTCCTGCGCAAGATCCTCGGCGTCCTGCGCCGAACCGGTCAACCTTAGTGAGAGCGAATAGACTTTATCCTGATACAAAAGCACTATCTGCTCAAACGAGCCAAGATCCCCGTTAGCGGCGCTTTTAACAATGTCGGCTGCCTTTTGCCTTAAAAGCTCCATATATTCTTATATCCTTCTTAGACACAAAATTGTGGGGTAAAAGTTCCGTAAACCCTGCGAATATTATATCACTTCAGCGCATTCTCCGCCAGTAAAACGTCCAAAAATGGGAAACCCCGAAGGGTTTAGCCTTCGGGGAGGAGCAAGTCTTTATAGTTTAAGTTTTATACAGTGTTAGTTTACGGTTACGGTGACAGTTTGCGCTACGCCGTCCCAAACAACCGGAACTCCGAGCGCAGTCGCTACCCAGCGTACCGGTACGAGCGTACGATTTGCTATGAGCGCAGGAGCTACGTCCATGTTCATCGCAACGCCGTTTACTACCATAACTCTGCTGCCCAACGTAAACTGAACGACTCTGTCGCCGCGGATTATTGTAATCACGCCTGCTTCAAAGAAGATGTTTTCGTTAGTCACGCCTGCTGCGTTAGCTGCTGCGCGAAGGGGCATCATTGTTCTTCCGTCCTGTATTACAGGAGCTACGTCTAAAGCAGGTTGAGATACTCCGTCGACTGTGAACGCTGTTTGTCCAACAGTGAATACGGTACGAGCGGCTTGCCTGCCTACGAGGTTAGCAACGACTAAGCCCTTCGCGATATCTTCGCCAAGCGCTTCGGCGTGCTCAATATGATCGTCTTCAGCAAGTCCCACATCATAAATGTCTCTATGCAGAACTGAATCCCCTCCAATGTCTACCGTAACAGCCCCTACAGCAACTAATGGAAGAAGCTGCGCATTAATCCTTATGTTTGAGATAGTTACAGACGCAGGGTTAATGGGTGCTGTAGCCTCTGAGACAGAAATTTCTAAATTTCTTTCAGCTGTCCTAATAACTCTGGCTGTCGGCTCTCCGCCCGCTACATCGGAAACCGAAACTGTAGCGCCTACAACCGATACCCCAAGAGGAAAAATTACATCTAAACTGCCATCCCTTAAAGCGCCGGCATAATTTTCGGTTATAACTATATTGCCGACAACCTGGTTTAGCGAATCAGCTCTTATATTGGGAGTCGTTGCAACGGTAACAGTGACCGGCCTTCTCGATGTAGCCACCACTGCCGTACCGGACACTCCGGCGTTTCCGCCGATAGTCACAACCACATCACCAGGGGTTGCGTCTATACGGGCATTTATTCTCCCGTCCTCCAGATCGAAGTCAGTGCGGCTATTAGTGGGTTCTTCACGTGTCCAGTAGGTAAGGGTACGACCGCGGTCAGACACTATGGGTTCACCTAAAAACGCACCATCTGGGTCTAAAGGCGCACGATTCCATGTGTAACCTACGGGAAGAGTCAATGTTACGGTGCGTTCTTCCTCCAATGCTCCTTCCATAGCTTCGGCAAGCCTTATGTCAGCGATCTCTCTGTTCAACCTGCCTAAGTTCCAAGCATCGGGAAGATCGCCTTGCCTTGATACCGTCACAGCTCCGGCGCCAACCGTAGCAACGGTTATTCTGGCACGTGTAACTCTGGCTCTTGTTGCACCTGGAACATTATCAATCTCGACAGTCACAGGTCCGTCAGCGACTCCGGGAGATACATTCACTCTTAAACGATTAGCACTATTCCCTAAAGTAATAGTGTGCCTGGGAGACCCAACAGGAGAAGTTACCCTTATTCTCAATTCTCTATTGTTATCCTCACGGGGTAGCCAAGCAGCATTTGTAATAGGTAAACCCGCCGGGTCAGCAAACGTAACTCCATCGGGCGCAATAAGGCGAATAGTCTCGCCAAACGCCAAAGAATCGACAGTATCTTCTTCGATTTCAATTATGCCAATTTCTTGATTTCCAGCACCGCGCATTATGTTTTGGGCTCTTACCGCCCTAGATGTCGTACCATCGGCAGCTACTTCGGCTATCTCGACGGTTTCGGTGCGTTCCCATATAAAGCCCCCCTCATGATCCCTTACGGTAACACGAACTTCAGCGTTAAGATCTCCACGGAAACCATCGGGAACATCTACGTTCAACCTTCTGAAAAGCACTGTACGAATAGGCTCTGTTGATGTAACCGTAAAAAACGCATCGCGCCGGTGCACGATATCACGTCGGAAACCTGCTATTGCAGCTGATCCTAACGTAACTCCTTCTACATCAACTATTCTGAGGTTTTCAAGTCTCGGATCTGCTACCCACTCAAACTCCAAAGGTAGCCTTATTCGGAACTCGGCAAACTCGTTTGCACCTAATACCCATTCGTTTGCCGGCGCCGTTATAGAAATATCTCCGACAGACTGAACTCCCGTCTCAATTCTCCCACCTGGGCTTCCAACTCTAAGATCGACTTGCGCCTGAGCTACGCCCGCAAATAGCGTCAGTACCATCGCCATTACTAAAATAAGCGATAAAGTCTTTTTCGTTCTTCTCATTTCTTTCCCTCTCTTTCATTTTGTACAAGTTTTTAAGTATTTTTTACGCCGTATCCTTTTTTCGGTCTCCCAAACCTGCTCCCAACCTATTTAAGTATACTCGTTAAAGCCTGACGGGCAGGTGTTCCCCTTGCCCTGTCTTTTATTTAGACAGCCGCATTTAATAAAAAGTTCCCTGTCTTGAAAATTTTTATCAAATATTGGGGACGGTTCTATCGAGGGGACAGATCTCAAAGCAGAATTTCCCCATTCATCAAAGATTTCGGAAAACATTCGGGAAAGTTCTTCTGTCTAACC
>Ga0209616_1000329_pt1 | contig 14062 bp, 15 predicted proteins | sample FlocCalmetaG_FD_184153 | JGI IMG/M metagenome (GOLD analysis project Ga0209616, IMG submission 184153) | Freshwater bacterial and archeal communities from Indian Creek, Illinois, USA - Floc-Cal metaG (SPAdes) (version 2) | ecosystem: Environmental > Aquatic > Freshwater > Unclassified ...
TTAGATTTTTATATTCCATATGGTAATGCGTATCATAACAAACTAGCTACATAATCAGCAAACAAGTAAATTTCCCACAACGAGAAATTTTGCGCTTTTAATCTTTTAATCTTTGTTTTTTGGCTTTTAGTCTTTGCAATAACTTATCCACTAGCGGATTCAGAACACATATGCTATACTTTCTATCAAGATGCATAAAAAACTCGTTAGCAAACTCATAAGGGATATTGTCCCTACTTCCAAGCGTCACATCATTAGTCGCACACCATCAACTGTCAAAGGCTTCACTCTCCTCGAAGTCATGGTAGTTACCACTATCTTAGCCACTCTCGCAACCACAACTCTTGTAGCTCTAAACCCCACTGAACTACTCGCTCAAATGCGAGACAGCCAAAGAATCACAACTATTGGTATGTTAAGGGATGCTGTGTCTTTGCTTGTCGCAGACAGACCTGCAACTAATCTTGGAAATACAGCTTTTGTACATATCTCTCTGCCAAGCATCCATCCAGACTGTCTAGATCTTCTTCCTAACTTACCCACTCTACCAGTAGGCCAATCTTATCGTTGCGTAACTGCTGAAAGACTCACAAACATTGATAACACTGGCTGGATTCCTCTGGACTTCAGAGGCATTACAGACGGCTCTCCATTCACTCATCTCCCAGTAGACCCAATAAACACATTTGCTTCTTTCTATTCCTATATCCCATCTCCAGGAGGACGAGCTACCCTAACTGCAAGAATTGAATCCATCAGACAAAGAACACTACATCCAACTGAGATATTTACTACTCACTTCACATCTGCTGTTGACCGTCCTCCTCTCGGCACAGGTCAAGTTACTGTGCCCCTAGGCTCTGTAGGCGCCCCGTCATACACATTTATAGGGGACTTAAACACAGGTATCTTTAGCCCATTAGCTGACAATATTGGCTTCTCTACTTTCGGTGTAGAGAGAATGAGAATCAATGATGTGGGTAATGTTGGTATCGGCACCCTACCATCAGCATCCCGCCTTACAGTAGCAGGAGAAATCCACACTACTACTGGAGGAATCAGATTCCCCGATAATACCGTTCAAGTTACCGCAGGAGGAGCAACTGGTCCGGGAGGAGCTCTCCCTGGAGGCACTCTTGCTGGCCAAACACTGCGCTGGACTGGAACTGCTTGGTCAGCAGACAGCAACTTATTCAATACAGGAACTAATGTTGGAATCGGGACGACTGCACCAACTGCAAGATTACACGTGGCTGGGACTAGTAGATTTGACGGGGTAGTAGATATGACTAACCACAGAATAACAAACCTTCCGCCGCCAATTGCGGCAAGCGATGCGGCGACACGGGCATATGTGGATGCGGCGGGCGCCGCTATCTCATTCGAGCTATCCTGCGGCTGGATCACCACTGGCAACCCTCCTGCTGTAGGCACCTGCTCGCCGCCTGCCTGCCCGGCTGGCTTTTCCGCCGCTCCCGTGGGCTGCATGGTTAGCGCAATCATTAGCCCACCAGCCGCCGCGCTTGATGGAGCCGCGCTCAACAGGGCTTATCGGCCTTCCGGCTGGTGGTCCGTCACGGGCGGATCCGGAACTTGGGGCGCCGGCGGTGCCGCGGGGTCATGCGTTGTGGTATGCTTCCGCTAAATCTCATTAACTTCGCGCGCTGGCCGTGCGCTTGCTTGCCGGCATTCGGCTAAAGAAGTTCTTGGATTGGCGTTTTATCGGACACCCCTTGCCCAAGGGTCAACCATTGGGGACAACTGATGACGATGACTATGACGAACGATGACGATGACATATGATGATGAGGAACAATAATAATGACAATAACGATGACAATTTCGGTTTTAGGTTTAGAGAATGGGATATTTATAAAGACACAAGAAGTTTTAGAGTTGAAATAAATAAATTTATAAAGATTTATCCGAAGGAAGAAAAGTACGCTTTGATAGACCAAACAAAAAGGGCATTAAATTCAATAGTTCTTAATATCGCAGAAAGTGCTAACAAAAATACGGATAAAGATATGAGAGTCTATATTAACAGAGCACATTGTTCTTTAGATGAAGTCGTTTCCTGTTTAGATTGTGCTTTAGATGATGGATATATTATTAGAGAGCAATATATGGAAGCGCTGGAAAAGGCAAGCAGCTTGGCAAAAAGATTAAGGGGTTTTACAAAACACCTGTCATAGTCATAGTCATCGTCAACAGTCATAATTAATTTACCACTTTCTTTTCCAGGTTAGCAATTCTTCTTTCCAGCTTTTATGTATATTGAAGTTGAACTTCCATATATTAACTATTGAAGTTCAACTTCCATAATTATTCTAGGGTTATTTCTTGAATTTAACTATTGAAGTTCAACTTCCATAGATTAGATAATCTAAGGACCAGGTCTCGCTACGCGAGACCCCCCCTCTGTCATCCCCGCCAACGAGCGGGGATCCAGGTTTTGTAACTATTGAAGTTAACTATTGAAGTTCAACTTCCATAATCAATGAGTTTATTGAAGTGACTTTATTGATAGGGTTATGAATTTAACTATTGAAGTTCAACTTCCATAATCAAAAAATTACGATTATTTTTCTGATTTTTCCGATTTATTCTATGCTTCCCTGTAACTATTGAAGTGTAACTATTGAAGTTCAACTTCCATAATTATTCTAGTTCCAATCTATGGAAGTTCAACTTCCATAATCAAAAAATCACGATTATTTTTCTGATTTTTCGGATTTATTCTCGTTTACCACTTTCTTTTCCAGCTTAGCGATTCTTTAATTCTTACGAAGCTCAACTTCGTAAACACTTTATTTTTCGCTTTACGCTTTTAAAATTTGACTTTTGATTTTTAAGAAATATGATTAGAACATATGGTAACTATCACTATTCCTAAAAAGTTAATAAAAAATGATGATTTGGTAATTATTCCCCGCAAAGAATACGAGAAATTTTTAAAATTACAAACGCAAAGAGAATGGGAAGAGAAAGATACTGATGAGGCAATTAGGGTTTTTAAAAAGGAGAAAAGGGAAAACAAGCTTCTTAAAATAAAATCATTAGCAGGGCTAAAATAAGCTGTTTTATGGATATTTACCTCTCTTCCAAGTTTCGTAGGGCTTATAAAAAGTTGCCAAAACAGGTGAAGGAGAAAGCAGAAGAAAAAGAAAAAATTTTCAGAGAAAATCCTTTTAATCCTCGTTTAGAAACCCACCCCCTCAGCGGGAAATATAGGGGTTATTGGGCTTTTTCAATTGATTATTCTTATCGAATAATGTTTAAATTCTTAAATGCCGCGAAAACAAAGGTGGCTTTTATTAATACTGGAACTCACGAAATTTATAAATAGCGCAAAAGGAAAATAGGGTCAAGACTATTTTTCTAGACTTATCTTACGTTGATATTAGCATGTTAATAAATAAAAAAATAATTATCTCGCTTTTTTCTTTGTTAGTTATCGCTGGCATAATAGTCGGAGCAAGTTTTATTTTAAATAAAAAACAAAAACCGATTATTCAATATCCAGCAGAAGATCTTTCTTTTAAGCCAGCGGGGGACAATTACATCCAGTCAGTAGAAAAAGTTGTAAGAGGTAATTCTTTAGCTGGCCTAATTGAAGACGGAGAAACGATTAGGGCTTTTATTAATTATTACAACTCTAACGAAATAGAACGAAATGACATTATTCTTTATTCTTTTGCCGGGAATGATGCTCCACTCATAAGGGTTATTAGGGGCATGCCTGGCGATCGTTTTGAATTATCCGCAACAACAAATGGTTGGTATATTTTAATCAACGGCAAAATACTAAAAAACTCAAAAGCCGAACCCTATATTATAAATGAAAGAGGACACAGAATGATTTCTTTATTTGTAGAAAGTTATCAAGGAGTTATTCCAGCTGACGCTTACTTGATATTAGGCAATTTAGTAGGAGGAGGAATGGACTCTACCCAGTTTGGACTTGTGCATAAAACAGATATATTGGGGAAAGTACAAGAACCATGAATTTCCGCCACTACCTTTTAAGCTTTGAAACTTTTATGTCTTTTTTGACTTTTGAGCCTTGAATTTCTAATATGTAGTCATGTTTGTAAAACAAATTGGGATTGATCTTGGAACCACTAATACTGTTGTTTACACTCCCAGAAAAGGATTTGTTATCAATGAGCCAACAATAGTTGCCCTAAGTCTCCCTAGTAATAAAGTTTTAGCTGTCGGCCATGAGGCCAAAGAAATGATAGGGCGAACGCCAGGCGATATTTTAGCTTATCGTCCACTAAAAGATGGAGTCATCGCTGACTATTATATCACGAGGGCAATGCTCACTTATTTTATTAAAAAAGCTTCTGGTAGATTTAATTTTTGGCGACCAGATGTAGTTATTTCTGTGCCTGCGGGCATTACTCCCACTGAAAAAAGAGCCGTTTTAAATGCCGCTACCGAAGCAGGCGCAAAAAATTCTTATGTTGTAAGAGAGCCCTTGCTTGCTGCTTTAGGCGCTGGTATTCCGATTAATTCTTCGTCTGGCAATATGATTATTAACATCGGTGGCGGAACAAGCGAGGTCGCAGTTATTTCTTTAGGAAGCGTTGTTTGTTTTTCGAGTCTTCGGGTTGCTGGTAATAAATTTGATGCCGCCATTATAGAATATGTAAAAAAGAAACATTCTTTAGCAATTGGCGAGCAAACTGCTGAAGCTGCTAAAATTGCCGCTGGCTCAGCTTTGCCTCTAAAAAACAAAATTGAATTTGAAATACGAGGAAGAGACTTAATTAAGGGGCTTCCTAAAGATGTCGTCATTACTTCAAATGAAATTGCGGAAGCCCTAAACCCCTTACTTTTGGATATCGCCGCTTCCGTTCAAAATGTATTCAATGAAACCCCTCCTGAGCTTGTAGCGGATATTATGGAAAAAGGACTAATTGTTTCAGGTGGTGGCGCGAACTTAAGAAGTATAGATGAATTTTTTAACAGAATATTAGGCGTAGAATCTTATATCGCAGAAGACCCTCTCCTTTGTGTTGCGAAAGGCTCTGGCGCGATTTTGAATCACCTCGATGCTTATAAAAAAACTCTTCTTAACAAAAATAATTAATGCTTTTAGGCCGAGACAAAGAAAGTAAAATAATAAAACGGCTAAAAGAAAAAAATCTTTTAGCGGGAAGTTATATTTTCTTTGGCGAATCGCAAGTTGGAAAGTTTACTTTTGCGGATGAGATTACTCGCGAACTAGAGGGCAATCCTTTTGTTTGTCAAGAAAGATTAATTATTCGTTCTGGTGAGTCTAAAATTGGCATTGATGCAATAAGAGCAATGAAATTATTTCTTCGCAAGCGCCCAGTGATGTCAGCTTTTCGCACAGTTATTATTAAAGATGCGCATAAAATGACTCCCGAAGCACAAAACGCTGCCTTAAAAATAGTAGAAGAGCCTCCTTCTTACGCTTTAATAATTTTTATTACTCGAGGAATTGATAATATTTTACCAACTCTATCATCGCGATTAAGACGGCTTTATTTTCCATGCGTTCCAAAACATGATATAATATCTTGGCTTGTGGCAAACCATAATGTTCCCGAAAAAGAAGCGACTCACATCGCAGAAATTTCTTTTGGCGCCCCAGGCTTTGCTCTTCAGGTCATAAAAGAAATAAACGCAAAAAAAACAAAATCTTTTACTATTCCTAAAAAATTCAACTCTACAGAAGAGTATGACGAATTTATGAAAAAATATCTTGTGAAGTTATATCATGATAAAAATAAAAACTCGGTTATTCTAAAAAAAGTGTTGAGAAGAATAGAGCTATCGTCGAAATTTAATACCAATAAAAAACTTCAAATACAGTCGGTTTTTAATTTTTAATTAATCAAAAAAAACACACTATGGAACCATTAAAAGAAATATCCGTAAAAATGGACGAAATAATCGCTTTTGTAAAAGATGAATTTTCTAAAATTCGCACAAATAGACCAACGACACGACTAGTAGAGCATATTAAGATTTCGTACATGGGCGCTGAAATGCAACTTATTCATATCGCGACTTTAAGCATTAATCCTCCGCGAGACATTATTGTCTCTCCTTGGGATAAAAGTGCAATACCAGCGATTACTAAATCAATTGAAGAAGCAGGCGTGGGCCTTGGTATTTCGGCTGATAGCAGTGGGGTACGTCTTACAATGCCTGATCTTACTGGAGAAAGAAAGCAAGAGTTAATTAAGCTTATTAAAATCATCGCTGAAGAAAATAGAATTAAGATGCGAGCAGAGCGTAATAAAACCGTGAAAGAGCTAGAGTCTTTACCTGAAGATCAAAAATTTAGAGGGAAAAATAATCTTCAAAAGCTTGTAGATGATTTTAATGAGCAGATTGATAATTTAGTGGAAGCAAAGACCGCAGAAATAGAATCTTAAAAATATGGAATTTATCTTCACAGCGATACTCGTCATTATTTTTTTTGCTATTTTAATATTAGGCCACGAAATCGGCCATTTCGTGGCTGCAAAACTTTTGAAATTTGAGGTTCAAGAGCTTGGTTTTGGTTTGCCGCCAAAAATTTTCGGACGCAAATGGCGAGGCACAGAATATTCTCTAAATGCCATTCCTTTTGGTGGATTCGTGAGAGTTCCTGCGCTTGATTATTCAACAGAAGGGTCTTTCGCAATTCCTTTGTGGAAAAAAGCGATCGTCTTTACTTCAGGAGTTTTTATGAATTTTATTATTGCATGGGTGGTCTTTTCAATCATTTTTATGATTGGAGCCCCTAAAGGAGTATATGTAAGCGCTATAATGGATAATTCTCCGGCGCAAATTGCCGGAATAGAGGCGGGCGATAAATTAATTGATTTTCAGTACCTTGCTCCGCTTATAGATACGATAGGAAATACTGAGCCAGGAGATTCGCTTATTCTTCGCGTAGAGCGCGGAAGAAAGATTCTAAATATCGCGGTAACTCCAATTATGGACGAAGGAGTCAGTCGCATAGGAGTAGAACTTATGGAAACTGGCTTTCCTAAAGAAGGATTTTTTCAAAGTTTTAAATCGGGAATAGAAACTACTTGGTCTTTTATTGTAAGGATTATCGAAGCACTTATAGCGATGCTGCGTTATCGTAATTTTGATAATACTGCTGGCCCAATAGAAGTTTTTGTTGCTATTCAAGTTACAGAAGATATGGGAATCATCTATTTTCTACAACTTTTAGGAGTAGTTTCGTTAAATCTTATGATAATCAATCTTTTGCCCTTACCCGCGCTTGATGGGGGACATATGCTCATTCTACTAATCGAAAAACTCAGGAGAAAACCAATTAGTAAACAATTGATTTTACGGATAAACTCTATATCTTACTCTCTTTTGTTACTTTTAATGTTTGTTGTTACAATAAGGGGCATAATCAGACTTTTTTAAATATTTTTTATCTATGAAACAAAGTGCATTATTTGTCAAAACCCTTAAAGAAGACCCTCAAGGAGAAGAGTCGCTAAACGCTAAACTACTAATCCGTGCTGGATTTGTACACAAGGTTATGGCGGGAGTATATGCCTTTCTGCCTCTCGGTCTTCGCGTGATGAATAAAATAGAATCTGTTATTCGCAAAGAGATGGAATCGGTCGGCGGGCAAGAGCTACTTATGAGCTCTCTTCAGCCTAAAGCAGATTGGGTAAAAACTGATCGATGGAATAATTTAGATGTGCTTTTCCGATTTACAAGTCATTATTCTCAAAACGAATATGTATTAGGACCTACTCATGAAGAAGAAGTAGTGCCTATTTTAAAACAACATATTTTTTCATATCGTGATTTACCAATTTATGTTTTTCAGTTTCAAAATAAGTTCCGTGATGAAAAAAGAGCTAAGTCCGGACTTTTGCGTGGCAGAGAATTTTTAATGAAAGATTTTTATTCTTTCCACGCTGATGGAAGTGATTTAGACAATTACTACGATATTATGGCGGGCGTTTATAAGCGCGTTTTTGACGTTCTTGGTATTGGAGATAAAACATATTTTACTTTTGCCTCCGGTGGAACTTTTTCTAAATATTCGCATGAATTTCAAATGATTGCTCCATCTGGAGAAGACACTATTTATGTTTGCAATAAATGTAATATCGCTATCAATGAAGAGGTGCTTGAAAGCATGAATAATGCCTGTCCGGAATGTTCATCAAAAGAATTAAAAATAGAAAAAGCAATTGAAGTTGGCAATATTTTTAAGCTAAAAGATAAATATTCCGCTCCCTTTAATCTTCAATTTAAGGATATAAGTGGCACAACAAAGAATGTTCTTATGGGTTGCTATGGAATAGGTGTTAGTCGTCTTATGGGAACAATTGTTGAGGCTTCATACGACAATAAAGGCATTATTTGGCCTGAATCGATTGCGCCTTTTTGTTACCATCTTTTAGAACAAAACCCGGGCGAAGCAAAGCAAATTTATGAAAAAATGATAGAAGACAAGCATGAGGTATTATATGATGATCGTAAAATTGGACTTGGGGAAAAATTTGCCGATGCCGACCTTATGGGTATTCCTATAAGACTTCTCGTGAGCTCTAAAACAGCAGGAAAAATTGAGGTCAAGAAAAGAAAAGAAGAAAAAACAGAAATTATAAACTATGAAAATATTTCAAAATTTTAATCACAGCATTGGTGTTGATTTAGGAACAGTAAATACACTTATATATTTAAAAAGTAAGGGTATATTGGTAAATGAGCCAACCGTAATTGCCGTAAATAACAAAACTGATCAAATTATAGCCATTGGAGATGAGGCTAAAAAAATGCTTGACCGCACTCCTCGTCATATAAGCATAGTGCGTCCTATTGTAAGCGGCGTTGTTTCCGATTTTGAAATGGCAACGGAAATAATGAAGTTTCATTTAAAAAACCTAGATGATAGCGTTTTTAATCGTTGCGGCCTTGCTGTTTTGGGCGTGCCTACAAATCTAACCGAAGTTGAGAGAAAATCAGCGGAAGATGTTTTGATTTCAGCGGGAGCGTCAAGAGTCTATCTTGTCGAAGAACCAATTGCTGCCGCACTTGGATCCAGGCTTTCTATAGAAGATCCTTCCGCTAATATGATTATTGATATTGGTGGAGGCACCACTGAGCTTGCTATTATTTCGATTGGAGGGACTGTCGTATCGAATAGTTTAAAAATTGCCGGCGAAAAATTTAATGAAGATATAATCAGATTTATTAAAGAAGAATTTCAACTTGCGATAGGCGAGCCAACTGCTGAAGAAATTAAAATAAGAATTGGCTCAGCTATGCCGATTGAAGAAAAGCTTGAAATCGCAGTACGCGGGCGAGACTTAAGTACTGGCTTGCCAAAAGAGATAGTCGTTAAAAATTCATATGTGCGACTTGCCGTCGCTAAATCTTTACGCATTATCACAGACGCTGCAAAAAATTTAATAGAAAGTGCTCCACCCGAGCTTGTGGGAGACATTTTAGATAAAGGCATATATATCTGTGGAGGAGGCAGTCTTCTACGCGGTTTTGATAAATATATTGAGAAAGAAACAACTGTTAAAACAAACTTAATAGAGGACTCTCAAACTTGTGTTATTAGAGGACTTGGCATCATTGTTGAGGATTTTGCAAGATATGAGAAGCTTTTAAATAGTCAATCTAGACCAAAAGAAATAAGTCTATAAAAATATGAAAAAATGGCTATTAACGCTCTTAATAATCGCTCTCGCTTACATCGTTTTTTCAGGTGAGTTTTTTATAGAGGCCAGGGGAGCTATCTTTTCTTCTATGCAAGATAGATTAGCTCATAAAAATGAACTTAGTTATATTCGCGAAAAAAACCAACAACTCGAAATAGAGGTCTTAAATCTTAGAGAAGGACATCTGTTAGTTGATAATAAAAAAGGGATTAACGCTAAAGTTTTTTCAGTATATCCTTTCGCGGATCGATCAAAAATAATTGTAAATGCTGGGAAAGAGCAGGGCGTAGAAATTGGCTCTGCTGTGACAAGCGGAAATATTTTAGTAGGAAGAGTGATAGAAACAGCAAGAAGAACTAGCGTTGTCCAGACCGTTTTTGATTCTCGATTTCAAATTCCCGCGCGAATAGGTGAGGCTGAAATAGACGCCCTATACACTGGGGGAATGCGTCCTAAATTACGCATTATTGACACGAACGATCCTCCTCAATACGGAGAAATTGTTGTTTCCGCTTCGCCCGAATTACCGTATGGCCTAGGAATAGGTAAAATACTTTATGTTTCGGAAGGGGTAATGAAGGAAGCAGTTATTGAACCATTTTTAGAAATAAAAAAAATTAGAAATGTTTTTATTATCGCTATTTAATATAGGGAATATAGTTCTTTTTATTGCGCTTATTAGCGTATCTGTAACAAAAAATATTTTTATTAAAGGAATAATTATTCTTGTCGCGACGCTTTTAATAAAATTTCGTCCAATAATTGATATCGAAAATATAGCTTTCTTGCTTTCTTTAGTATTCGGAATGATTTTACAAGAAGAATTACCATTTACTAGAAATATTAATATTTTATTATCGCTTGTTATCGCACTCGTTGTTTTAAATACATATTTATGGTTCACATAAAAAATCCAAAAAAGAGAGAAATATCTTTTGATGAAGTAACCGCTAATGTCTTAGGGCATAGAAGCATGAGTTATCGCGAGCGCCCATTAAGTAGCTTTATTTTTTTTATAACTGTCGCTATATTTATTTTTTTTGCCATTATTGTCCTTTTGCGAATTATTTATTTAGGTGGCATAAAAGGAGAGTTTTATCGCGCGCGAGCAAGCTCTAATGTTAATAGAATAACCACTATTATTGCAGATCGTGGTTTTATTACCGATAGATATGGAAAAAATATAGTCGCCAATATTCCCATCTTAAGCCTAAGACTTCGCCCCGCAGAGCTTGTTAAACATGAAGAAGAGAGTGCAGTTAAGTCTATGATTGCTAATTTTGGTATCACGGAGAAAGATTTTAATAAAATTCTTGCTGAATATAATTTAGAAAAAAGCGATGAAATAGTTCTTAAAAGAGAAGTTTCAAAGGCGGATGCTATTGTTGTGGAGGGTTCGGGATTAAAATCCATATATATTGTAAAAAATACAAAGCGTGCGGTAACGCCCGAATTCTCTCACGTTGTTGGACACGTTGGTTTTCCAACGAGAAGCGCAATGAGAGAAAGAGGGCTTTCGTCTTTAGATGTTGTTGGCAAAACTAATTTAGAAGCAATTTTTGACGAAACTCTAAGAGGCATAAATGGACGGACAGTAGCTTATCGCGATGTAAGGGGAAATCCTTTTGGTGCTGAAACTTTTAGCGAGCCTCGCTCCGGAGATAATTTAACAACAACAATCGACGCCGAATTACAAAGATTTTTTTATGAACGTTTAAATCAAGCCCTTAACGAAGATAACCCCGGAGGAGTAGGCATAGTGATTAATCCTTTGAATGGGGAAGTTTTAAGCCTAGTTAGTCTTCCTGGATTTGCTTCTACTGATATTGCTGAAGCGTTAAATAATAGAGCAAGGCCGTTGTTTAATAGAGCAGTTTCTGGTCTTTATAGTCCCGGTTCAACCATAAAGCCTATTGTGGCAGTTGCTGCTCTTAAAGAAGGAATCATAAGAGATAATGAAGAGGTTCTTTCGGTTGGCTATCTTGAAATACCAAACAGATATAATCCGGATAATCCGGCAAGATTTGTTGATTGGCGACCACATGGTTGGGTGGATGTTTATTCTGCTATTGCTCGCTCTTCTAATATTTTCTTTTATGCTATTTCTGGAGGATTACCGCATAATGCTCACTTATTTAGGGGGCGCTCTAATATGTCGTTTGGGCTTGGTATTGCACGACTTAGACAATATTATGATATATTTGGCCTCGGAAAAAGAACAGGCATTACACTCTCTTCAGAGTCTATTGGAATTCTTCCATCTCCAGAAGACAAAAAAAGAAGAACAGGCGATGACTGGATGTTGGGGGATACCTATAATACTTCTATTGGTCAGGGATATATGCTTGTAACACCAATTAGTCTAATAAATTCTATTGCCGCGATTTTTAATGGGGGTATTCTTTATAAACCAAATCTCATTTTAGGTAACGAACCAGAAAAACTTTCGGAGTTTACGCATCTTGCTGATGAACTCAGTAAGTCTAAAGAAGGAATGAAAGACGCTGTTCGCAAGCCATATGGAACGGCAACGATGTTAAATCGTCTTCCTTTTGAAGTTGGTGGCAAGACAGGTAGCGCACAAGTTACGAGAACACAAACTAACGCTTTTTTTGCGGGATGTGGGCCTATACCACTTCAGTCTGAAAATTATACACCAATTTGCGTACTTGTTGTTGTTGAGCATGCTGTGGCGGGAGCATTAAACGCTGTGCCGGTAGCTTACGATGTTTTTAGATGGTATTATGATAATAGAATAAATATCAATAATGAAAACGAATAATAAACTTATAGTAATGAACTGGAAATGTAACCCTCGCTCTACTATAGAGGCTTCTGCTCTTGCTGCTGTGTCTGATAAAAAAGGAGTAATTATTTGTCCACCAGCAGTTTTTTTGCATATCGTTGCATCGAAACTTAAAAAAGCATCTCTTGGCGCTCAAAATGGATTTTGGGCAGAAGGAGCATATACTGGCGAATATTCTTTTAATCAACTTAAAAATATCGGCGTGAAATATGCGATAATTGGGCACTCAGAAAGAAGATTTTTATTTAATGAAAACTCTCAAATTATTTCTAAAAAAATTATTTCTGCGCTCGCGGCAAATATTTCACCAATCGTTTGCGTTGGTGAAAAAAAAAGAACAAGCATTTCTAGTGCTATAAAAACCGTTATAGCAGAACTTAATAACTCACTCATTGATATTCCAAAAGAAAAACTTGGAAAAATAATTTTAGCTTACGAACCAGTTTGGGCAATAGGAACAGGGAAGAATGCCTCTTTAGCTGAAATCTTACCTATAATATCCGCGATTAAAAAAAATATTATGGACTTATCGGGCAAAAAAATAAAAGCTATTTACGGAGGCTCGGTAAGCCCAGAAAATGTAATGGAATATGTTATAGATCCATCTATTGATGGCGTTCTTGTTGGAGGAGCAAGCACAGACAAACAAAAAAGCGCGAAAATAATTGATAAGATTAGAAATATATAACAGCTTTGCAAGCTTTCAAGTCTTAAAAATTTTAAGTTTTCCTTCGCGAAGCAGGGCCTGGACTTGCTTGCGAAGCAAGCTTTTCTTTAATTTGGTTGATAGTGTCTTGAAAATTTTCTACTCGCTTTTTTAGATTCTTTTCTAAATTTGAATTAAGCTCAACTGCTTTAATTTGAGCATCAATTGAGCTTATAAAATAATCAAAAATTTTCTTTTCATAATCTGATGGCGGTTTATCAGCTGAAGAGATAAATGCCTGAACTCCTTTTCGGACATGTTCTGGTGATAGGGCTAGATAAAAAATAGGTATATTTTGAATAGCTCGACTTGGCACGATTTGTCCATTCTTAATAGCTAAAGCATATTTTAAGAAAATACCGCCTTTATTGTTTTTATGTAAGACTTGCGATTTTTTAGCTTCAAATCTTGCTCCCTTAATCTCTCCAACTTCATCTAATGCGCAAACGAGGTTCCCGTTTAGGCGGTCAATAATTACATTATCAGCTCCGTTTTTAATATCATCAAATCTAGAAGCGCGTGTAGTTACAAAGTTATCAGGCAAAAATTTATTAAAAATGCCTGTTTTTAACATCTCTAATTGCTCGCCTAATCGTTGTTCCGGAGTTATTTTTTTAGTATCAACCAAAGATTCAATTCTCGAAACTTCCTGTTTATCTCTCTCAATTTCCTTAACATTATATATGTCGCTAAATTCATCCATTTCAATACGACAATTATCTCGCACAGGAATTCCTTCTTGTTTTAGTTCTTTTGCTACCAATCTTAAAAGCTCTTTTAGCGTTTTGGCGTCTTCTTCTGCTTTTTGATGCTCAATCTCTTTATCTTCTTTATGCAAAAAAGCTGTTTCTGGTTTTTTAAACATTTTAT
>Ga0209616_1000331_pt1 | contig 14027 bp, 15 predicted proteins | sample FlocCalmetaG_FD_184153 | JGI IMG/M metagenome (GOLD analysis project Ga0209616, IMG submission 184153) | Freshwater bacterial and archeal communities from Indian Creek, Illinois, USA - Floc-Cal metaG (SPAdes) (version 2) | ecosystem: Environmental > Aquatic > Freshwater > Unclassified ...
TTGCCAGCGTGCGCGGGATCGGGGTCGCGCTCATCATCAGCAGGTGCGGCTCCACGCCCTCGCGCGCGCTGCGCAGGGCCAGCCGCTGCGCCACGCCAAAGCGGTGCTGCTCGTCGATCAGCGCCAAGCCCAGCCGCGCAAACTGCACCTGCTCGCCGATCACCGCATGGGTGCCCACGACCAGCGCGGCGCGGCCGTCGTGGATGCCTGCCAGGGCCTGCGTGCGCTGACCCTTGTTTTGGCTGCCGGTCAACCAGGCGATGTGCCTCCCTTGGGCTTGCAGCAGCGGCTGCAACCAGTCGATCAGCTTGCCAAAGTGCTGCTCGGCCAAAATTTCGGTCGGTGCCATGAGGGCGCACTGCCAACCGGCGTCGATGGCGCGCGCCGCTGCCAGCGCCGCCACCACCGTTTTGCCGCTGCCGACATCGCCTTGCAGCAGCCGGTGCATGGGGGTGCGCCGCTGCAGGTCGGCGTCGATCTCGGCGCCCACCTGGCGCTGCGCCGCCGTGAGCGCAAAGGGCAGGCGCGCCAGCAGTTGCGCGTGCAAACCACCCTCCAGGGGCGCGATCTCGGGGGCGCAGCGCGCCGCCCGGTGCTGGCGCGCCTGCCACTGCGCCAGCTGCTGCGCCAGCAGCTCCTCGGCCTTGAGGCGCTGCCAAGCCGGGTGGCTGCGGTCTTCGAGGCTGGCCAGCGCCACCTCGGGCGGCGGCTGGTGCAGCCCGAGCAGGGCCGCGCGCAAGCTGCCCCCAGCCAGCCCCGGGCAGTGGCCCCAAGCTTGCGGCGGCACGGTCTCGCTCAAGTCGGCGCGCTCCAGCGCGCTGGCGATGGCGCGGCGCAAATACGCCTGCGGCAGCCCGGCGCTGGCCGGATAGACCGGCGTCAGGCTGCGCGGCAACTCGCCCTCGGCGCGCTGCCACTGCGGGTGCAAGAGCGTGGGGCCATGCAGACCGTGGCGCAGCTCGCCCCGGGCGCGGATGCGCGTACCCGGAGCGAGCGTCTTGTGCAGCGCGCCGCTGAAGTGAAAAAACACCAAGGTGCAGCAACCGCTGCCGTCGTCGAGCAGCACCTGCAGCTGCCGCCGGCCGCCGCTGCGCACCTCGGCGCTGCGCACCGTGCCCTCGAGCTGCAGCGTCTGCCCCGGCTGCGCCTGGGCCAAGGGGGTGATGCGGGTCTGGTCTTCGTAGCGCAGCGGCAGGTGCAACGCCAGGTCGATCGGGCGCAGCAGGCCGAGCTTGCGCAGCGCCTTTTGCGGCCCGCTCAGGGCGGCGGCGCGCGGGGCGGGATCAGTCACCCTTTGGCCACCTTTGGGCCGCCCGGTGCCCAACCTTGCGCCGCCATCGAGCCCGCCGCACTCCGGGTGCCTCAGTCCGCGCTGGCCGGCGCTTTGTGCCGCAGCAACACCACCACCAGCGTGACGATGGTCAGCGGCACCACAAAGCCCATCATCACCATGCTGAAACCGTGCAGGGCGGCGTGCTGCTGCGCCGCCAGAATCAAGTACGTCACATAAGCCACGTAGTAGCCCACAAACACCGCGCCCTCCCAGCGTGCGATTTCGCGCCCCGAGATGAACACCGGCAGGCAAGCGAGCGCCACCGCCAGCATGATCCAGACGTCGAAGGCCAGCACGGCTTCGGAAAAAATCAGCCCAGCCGAGCCAAACGACACCATGCCACCCAGCCCGATCACGCCCAGCAGGTTGAAGGTGTTGCTACCCACCACGTTGCCCACCGCGATGTCGCGCTCGCCCTTGAAGGCGGCGGTGATGGAGGTCGCCACTTCCGGCATCGAGGTGCCGGCGGCGACGATGGTCAGGCCGATGATCAGTTCGCTGACCCCAAAGGCGCGCGCAAAGGCGATCGACGAATCGACCAGCCAGCCCGAGCCCAGCACCAGCAGCACCAAGCCGATGACGATCAGCACGATCTGCACCGGCAGCTTGCCATCCCAGTCGCTGGCCGCGGCGGGTTGCAACTCGGCGTCGAACTCGGCGCTTTCGGCTTTGGTGGCGCGGCGCGACTGGATCACCAGAAACGCGGTGTAACCCAGCAGCAGGCCAAACAGCAGGCCGCCTTCGAGCCAACTGATCGCGCCATCCAGCCCCAAGGCCAGCACCAACAGCGAAGCGCCGATCATGATCGGCACCTCTTGGCGGATGAGCTGGCTGTTGACCACCAGCGGCACGATCAGCGCGCTGAGCCCAAGGATGAAGAGCACGTTAAAAATGTTGCTGCCGATCACGTTGCCCACGGCAATGTCGTTTTGCCCCTCGAGCACCGCCCCCACGGTGACCGCCATCTCGGGCGCGCTGGTGCCAAAAGCGACGACGGTCAGCCCCACCACCAACGGCGAAATGCCCACCGACAGCGCCAACTTGGAGGCCCCGCGCACCAGCGAACTGGCCCCCGCGACCAGCGCCACCAGACCAGCGACGAAAAAAACGATGTGCAGCAGCATATGTAAATACCCTCGAAGGAAAGGCGCGTATGTTAGCAAGCGCCCGCCGGCGGTTTCATCCGCCAAATGGGAACATGGTACAGGGAAAGCAAGTGGTTGCCGTGACGGCAAAGGTAGCGCAACGCGCTCCAAGGGCTGTGGGGCGATCGTGCACGCCCAAGTGTGCGCACAAAAGCACAGCCCATCAGAGCAGCCGCTGATGCAGGGCCAGCAAGGCTTGGGTGAGCGGGTGTTTGGGCTCGAGGTGGATCAGGGGCCGCGCCAACTGGTGCGACTCGCGCACCTTGACCGAGGCCTGCAAGTAGGGCTGCAACACCGGCAAGCCCTCGTCGATCAGCTCCTGCACCAGCTGCTGCGGCAGCCGGGCGCGCGGCTGAAACTGATTGACCACGATGCCCTTGACCTGCAAACCGGGGTTGTGGTCGGCGCGGATCTCTTGCACATTGGCCAGCAGCGTGTAGAGCGCTTGGCGCGAGAAGTCGTCGCAATCGAAAGGTATCAGGCAACCGCTGGCTCCCATGAGCGCGGAGCGGGTGTAAAAATTGAGCGCCGGCGGGGTGTCGAGATAAATCTGCTCGTACTCGTTGCCCAGCTGCGCCAGCGCCTCGCGCAGCTTGTAGATTTTGTGGCGCGCCTCCAGCTTGACTTGCAACTCGTCCAGCGCCGGGCTGGCGGCGAGCACATCCAGACCGGCAAAGGGAGTGCGCTGCACGAAGTGCGAAGGCGGCAGTGGGTTGAAGGTGTAGCTGAGCGTCTGCGCGAAAAAACCCGCTACGCCGACCGTGCCAGTGCCGCTCTGGGCGCCGCTCTCGACACCAGCGGCACCGAGCAGGTAACGGCTGGAATTGCCCTGCACATCGAGATCGATCAGCAACGTACGGCGACCCTGCGCCGCGCTGATGGCGGCCAGGTTGCAGGCGATGGTGGACTTGCCCACCCCGCCTTTTTGATTGAATACGACCAATGGCATGTCTGGGCTCCGGGGGCTGTGTTGCCTGCGCATCATAGCGCCGCCGGCGCCGGCCCATGGCCCTGCGCCATCTTCAGGCATCCAGTCTTGGCGCTGCGAGGCCGATATAATCAGCAAGGAATAAAAAGTTCGTGCTGATACTTTGGCACCGCTTCCGATTTGTATATGCTTGCAAAGGCTCCCATGAGTGACGCAAAACCCTCCTCCGCACAGACCCCTTCAGGCTTCAATCTCAAACGCTGGATTCTGCTTTTGGGTGTCTTGGCCCCAGTCGTCTTGAGTATTGTGCTGGTCACTTGGGTGCTGCAAAAGCCCTTTGCCCCGGCGCCCGATCTGGCGGCGCAGGAGTTGGCTGTCGCTGAGCGCATCCAGCGCGTCGGCACGGTGGCTCTGCGCGAGGCCACCCGCGAACTGCGCACGGGTCAGCAGGTTTATCAGGCGGCTTGCATGGTTTGCCACGCCGCCGGCGTGGTCGGCGCGCCCAAGTTTGGCGACGCGGCTGCTTGGGCTCCGCGCATCGGCGCCGGCCTCGAGCGCTTGGTCACCTCCACCCTGCAAGGCAAGGGCGCCATGGGTGCCCAAGGGGGCGGCGCCTTTAGCGACTTCGAGATCAAGCGCGCCGTGGTTTACCTGGCCAATGCCAGCGGCGGCAGCTTCCCCGAGCCGGTCGCTCCGGAAGCGGCCGCTGCGCCGGCACCTCAGCAATAAGCCTGCTACTTGGCTGCGCGCTGCACGCGGCCGAGGCTGTAAATGGGAGTAAGCGGGAATAAAAGCCTACTGACGCCAGGTCTGTTTCTATCCTCCTTGCACCATCAACCAGTTGCAGACCGCCTGCGGCAAACCCTGCAACTGCAATTCGGGCCGACCAGAGCGCCAACTGATCTGTCCCGGAAACCCCACGTGCCCACCGCTACCGGGTTGCCACAAGGTGACGGCGGCTCCCGCTTCATCCAGTTGGGGCAGGCAAGATGCCGGCACCAGCGGATCGTTGCGGGCGTTGAGTATCAGTGTCGGCATCTCTGTGGCCGCCAACCCCGGCTTGGCTGAGGCGCGCCGCCAGTAGTCCTCGACCCCGTCAAACCCGTGCAACGGCGCAGTAAAGGCGTCGTCAAACTCGCGCAGCGTCTGTGCGGCCAGGGCACGCGGCAAGTCGAACAATCCCGGAAACTGCTGCGCCTTGCTGCGCGCCTTGCGCTTCATGGTGCGCAAAAACAGCTGCGCGTACAACCAGCGGTTGCGGCTGCTGTCGATCGCGTCGCCAGCGGCGCGCAAGTCAAGCGGGGCCGATACGGCGGCCACCGCGCTCACGGTGCGGCAAGCCGTGCTGCCCGCCTCCTGCACCCAGCGCAACAACGCGTTGCCACCGAGCGATACGCCAACCGCGTACAGTGTGCAAGCAGGCCCCACTTGAGCGCGCACGCGCTGCAGCAACCAGCCGATTTCTTCGTAGTCGCCACTGTGGTAAGCGCGTGGGGCGAGGTTGATCGGGCCAGAGCAGCCGCGAAAGTGCGGCAGCACGAAACCCCAGTGGCGCTGCTGCGCCTCAAGGGCAAAGGTTTGGGCATAGTGGCTGCTGGAACTGCCCTCGAGGCCGTGAAACAGCACCAGAGTGGTCTTGCCACCTGCAAAAGTCGCTCCGACGCTGGCGCTAGGCGCGCCGCCCAGCCAGTCGGCGTCGATGAAATCGGCATCGGGGGTGGTCCAGCGCTCGCGGCGCCACAACACACGGGAGCGTGCCAAGTGCCGGCCCCACAGAGCGCTGATTATCGTTTGTGCGTCCCCACCGGGGAGCCAGAGTGGTGCGGTGTAGCGCCAATCGGAGCCCATCAGCGCCACCCTGCCTGAGAGGCCAGGAGGAAATGGCTCAAGCCCGCCCTAACGGTCAATTGCCTAGTGTCCTCTGAACGCCTGAGCACACAATCGCAGAGGAGCTTGTGCGTAGACGGTTGGTCGAACTGCTGTTTAGCGCTTCTGGCGGTACTTGCGCAACGCGGCGATCTGCGCCGCCATCACGGCCAGCTCCGACGTGGCCTTGGCCAGATCGATGCCGCTCTTGGCGTTTTTGAGCGCCTCTTCGGCGTGCTTGCGCGCGTCGTTGGCCTTGGCTTCGTCAAGGTCGTGGCCGCGGATCGCGGTATCGCTCAACACCGTGACCAAGCGCGGCTGCACCTCGAGGATGCCGCCGGCGACGAAAACGAATTCCTCATCGCCGTCGGCCTTTTCGATGCGCACCGCGCCGGGCTTGATGCGCGTGATCAAGGGTGCATGTCCGGGCAGGATGCCCATATCACCCATTTCGCCCGGTATCGAAATGAATTTGGCCGGCCCACTGAAAATCGACTCTTCGGCGCTGACCACCTCGACTTGTATCGTGCTCATCTGTGTTCCTTGGCTAAAGTCCAGGCTTTGGTGCTGCGTGCCTGCACCCCGTCAAGCTGACCCCGGTGCAGGCCATGCAGCGCAGCTGCATCAGGCCATTTTCTTGGCTTTTTCGAAGGCTTCGTCGATGGTGCCGACCATGTAAAAAGCCTGCTCGGGCAGGTGGTCGCACTCGCCACTGCTGATCATCTTGAAGCCGCGGATGGTTTCCGACAGCGGCACGTACTTGCCGGGCGATCCGGTGAAGACCTCGGCCACGTGGAAAGGCTGCGACAGGAAGCGCTGAATCTTGCGCGCCCGCGACACCGCCAGTTTGTCCTCCGGGGCCAGTTCGTCCATGCCCAGAATGGCGATGATGTCGCGCAGCTCTTTGTAGCGCTGCAGCGTGCCCTGCACGGCGCGCGCCACCGCATAATGCTCGGCGCCCACCACCAGCGGGTCGAGCTGGCGGCTGGTGGAGTCCAGCGGGTCCACCGCAGGGTAGATGCCCAGCGACGCGATGTCGCGCGACAGCACCACGGTCGAGTCCAAGTGGGCGAAGGTGGTGGCCGGCGAGGGGTCGGTCAAGTCGTCGGCCGGCACATAGACGGCTTGGATCGAGGTGATGGAGCCCACTTTGGTCGAGGTGATGCGCTCTTGCAGGCGGCCCATTTCCTCGGCCAGCGTGGGCTGGTAGCCCACCGCCGAGGGCATACGGCCCAGCAGCGCCGACACCTCGGTACCGGCCAAGGTGTAGCGGTAGATGTTGTCGACGAAGAACAGCACGTCACGGCCTTCGTCACGGAACGATTCGGCAATCGTCAGGCCGGTGAGGGCCACGCGCAGGCGGTTGCCCGGCGGCTCGTTCATCTGGCCATAGACCATCGCCACTTTGGATTCGGGCAGGTTCTCGAGATTCACCACACCGGAGTCGGCCATCTCATGGTAGAAGTCGTTGCCTTCGCGGGTGCGCTCGCCCACGCCGGCAAACACCGACAGGCCGCTGTGCGCCTTGGCGATGTTGTTGATGAGCTCCATCATGTTCACGGTCTTGCCCACACCGGCACCGCCGAACAGACCCACCTTGCCGCCTTTGGCGAAGGGGCAGACCAAGTCGATCACTTTGATGCCGGTTTCCAGCAGCTCTTGCGAGGGCGAGAGTTCGTCGTAGGCCGGGGCCTTGCGGTGGATCGGGGCGGTTAGGGTTTGGTCTACCGGGCCGCGCTCGTCGATCGGCTGGCCCAGCACGTCCATGATGCGGCCCAGGGTGGCTTTGCCCACCGGCACCGTGATGTTGGCGTGGGTGTTGCTCACCCGCATGCCGCGGCGCAGGCCGTCGGAAGAGCCCAGCGCGATGGTGCGCACCACGCCGTCGCCGAGCTGCTGCTGCACTTCCAGCGTCAGCGCCGTGCCTTCCATTTTGAGTGCGTCATAGATGCGCGGCATCTGATTGCGCGGGAATTCCACATCGACCACGGCGCCGATGCACTGCACAATCTTGCCCTGTACCGCGGTGTTCACTTCTGCGTTGGCTTGAGACATGTTGGATACCTTTTAATGCTCTGAATCTTTGAAGGGCAGCCTCAAACGGCCGCCGCACCCGCAACAATTTCCGACAGTTCTTTGGTGATGCCGGCTTGGCGTGTTTTGTTGTAAATCAGCTTGAGTTCGCTGATCACGCTGCCGGCGTTGTCGGTCGCGGCCTTCATGGCCACCATGCGCGCCGACTGTTCGGAAGCCATGTTCTCGGCCACCGCCTGATAGACCTGCGATTCGATGTAGCGCACCAGCAACTCGTCGATCACAGTCTTTGCGTCGGGTTCGTAGATATACTCCCATTCATGGCCCGGGGCGCCGGTTTCGAGCGTTTCGACGCTCAATGGCAGCAACTGCTGCACCACCGACTCTTGGCGCATGGTGTTGATGAAGCGCGTATAGCACAGCTGCACCGAGGCGAACTGCCCCAGCATGTAGGCATCGAGCATGACCTTGACCGGGCCGATGAGCTTTTCTAGGTGCGGCGTGTCGCCCAAGGCGGTCGCGTGCGACACCACTTTGGCGCCGATGCGGTTCATAAATCCCAGCCCTTTGTTACCGATCGCCACCACCTCGGTGCTCAGGCCCTGGTTTTGTGCCTCGCGCAACTGGTTGGTCGCCAGACGCAGCACGTTGGTGTTCATGCCGCCGCACAGGCCCTTGTCGGACGTGACGACGATCAGACCGACCACCTTGGCTTCGGGGTGCGTGAGCATGAACGGATGCTCGTACTCTGGGTTGGTGCGCCCGAGGTTGACGGCGATTTGGCGCACCTTTTCGCTGTAGGGCCGTGCCATGCGCATGCGCTCTTGCGCCTTGCGCATTTTGGAGGCGGCCACCATTTCCATGGCTTTGGTGATCTTCTTGGTGTTTTCCACCGATTTGATCTTGGTGCGGATTTCCTTACCGGCTGCCATTGATGCTCCTTATCGGGTTGCGCCGCAGCGCATCAGTAGGTGCCAGACTGCTTGAACGCGCCAATCGCTTGGCTGAGTTCGGCCTCGGACTCTTTGCTCAAGGCCTTTTCGCTCTCGAGGTTGGCCAGCAAGGTGGCGTGCTTGTCTTTCAGGTAGCCGTGCAGACCCGCCTCGAAGGACAGCACCTTTTTGACCTCGACGTTGTCCACAAAGCCCTTGTTGACCGCAAACAGCGTCGCGGCCATGAGAGCGATGGACAGCGGGCTGTATTGCTTTTGCTTGAGCAGCTCGGTCACGCGGGCACCGCGGTCGAGCTGCTTGCGCGTGGCTTCGTCGAGGTCGGAAGCAAACTGGGCGAAGGCGGCCAACTCGCGGTACTGCGCCAAGTCGGTGCGGATACCACCCGAGAGGCCCTTGATCAGCTTGGTCTGCGCCGCACCCCCCACACGCGAGACCGAGATGCCCGCGTTGATGGCGGGGCGCACGCCGGCATTGAACAGGCTGGTTTCGAGGAAGATCTGGCCGTCGGTGATCGAGATCACGTTGGTCGGCACGAAGGCCGAGACGTCGCCAGCCTGGGTTTCGATGATCGGCAGCGCGGTGAGCGAGCCGGTCTTTCCCTTGACTTCACCCTTGGTGAAGGCTTCCACGTAGTCGGCGTTGACGCGCGCGGCGCGCTCGAGCAGGCGGCTGTGCAGATAGAACACGTCGCCGGGGTAGGCTTCGCGGCCGGGCGGGCGGCGCAGCAGCAAGGAAACCTGGCGATAGGCCACCGCTTGCTTGGAGAGGTCGTCGTAAATGATGAGCGCGTCTTGACCGCGGTCGCGGAAGTACTCGCCCATGGTGCAGCCCGAGTAGGGGGCGAGGTACTGCATGGCAGCAGATTCAGAGGCGGAAGCGGCCACCACGATGGTGTAGTCCATGGCCCCGGCCTGCTCGAGCGCGCGCACCACGTTCTTGATCGACGAGGCCTTCTGGCCAATCGCGACGTAAACGCAGGTCATGTTCTGACCTTTTTGGTTGATGATGGCGTCGATGGCCACCGCGGTTTTGCCGGTCTGGCGGTCGCCGATGATCAGCTCGCGCTGGCCACGGCCGACGGGCACCATCGAGTCGATGGACTTGAGACCGGTCTGCACCGGCTGGTCCACTGATTTGCGCGCGATCACGCCGGGAGCGACTTTTTCGATCACGTCGGTCATTTTGGCGTTGATCGGGCCTTTGCCGTCGATCGGGGCGCCCAAGGTGTTGACCACGCGGCCGATCAGCTCGGGACCCACCGGCACCTCCAGAATGCGCCCGGTGCACTTGACCGTGTCGCCTTCGCACAGGTGTTCGTAGGCACCCAGAATCACGGCACCGACCGAGTCGCGCTCGAGGTTGAGTGCCAGACCGTAAGTGGGCTGCCCTTCGGAATTGAGCGGGAATTCGAGCATTTCGCCTTGCATCACGTCCGAGAGGCCATGGACGCGGCAAATGCCGTCGGTCACCGAGACCACGGTGCCTTGGTTGCGCACATCGGTGCTGGCCACCAGCCCTTCGATGCGCGACTTGATCAGTTCAGAAATCTCTGCGGGGTTGAGCTGCATGACGCTATCCTTTTATGTGTGTGCGGGCGCAGGGGCGGCTTTCAGGCCGTCAGCGCCACCTTCATTTGATCCAGACGGGCTCGGACGGAGAGGTCGAGCACTTCGTCTCCCACCGACACCCGCACCCCACCAATCAGTTCTGGCTGCAATTCAACCTTCAGCTGCAGCGGACGCCCAAATCGTTGCTCCAACGCCTGCCCCAACTCGGCCAAGGCAACGGCATCGAGCGGGTAAGCGCTGCGCACCAAGGCATCGGCTCGGCCGCGCTCTGCGTGGATGCGCTGGCGCAACTGCAGCGCCATTTCGGGCAACACAGCCAGACGGCCGTTGTCGATCACGGCGCGCAAAAAGTTTCGCCCCAGCTCTGGCAGCGGCTCTTTGAACAAGCCCACAATCAAGTCGAGCACCTGCTCGGCCGTGACTTTGGGGCTGGAGGCCCACTCCAGCAACAGCGGGTTGGCAGCCACTGCCGCCAAGTCGTCGAGCCACTGCGCGGCGCTCTCGGCCTGCTTTCCCGAGGCTTGGTACAGCGCTACGGAATAAGGGCGGGCAATGGTAGCGAGTTCGGCCATATTGTCCTCTAAGAGCGGATCAAAGCTCGGTCTTGAGGCGCGCCAGCAAATCGGCGTGCACCCCGGCATTGACTTCACGGCGCAGGATTTGCTCCGCGCCCTGCACCGCCAGCACAGCCACTTGTTCGCGCAACTGCTCACGCGCCCTCAAGATAAACTGCTCGGCCTCGGTTTCGGCTGAGACGCGAATTTTGACCGCCTCCTCCGTCGCTCGGGCCTTGGCCTCTTCGATGATCTGCTGCGCCCGTCGTTCGGCATCGGCCAGCCGTGAGGCCGACTCGCTGCGCGACCTGCCCAGCTCTTCTTCGACGCGCCTGCTGGCCATGGTCAGTTCGATCTTTGCTTTTTCGGCAGCGGCCAAGCCCTCGCCGATTTTAAGCGCACGGTCATCAAGCACCTTGGCCAAAGGCGGCCAAACGTACTTCATTGTGAACCAGACCAAGATCGCAAAGACGATCGCCTGAGCAAACATGGTTGCATTGAGATTCATTGCAACGCCTTTCAGTGGTTTACTGGGTTGAATGCGCTTGCGCGCACCGCGTCTTATTCACTGCCGCCCTTCGGCCTGCGGCAGCACACCCACAAATGCCAAGCCGTTAGGCCAGCACGAATGGGTTGGCGAAAGCGAACAGCAAGGCCACGGCAACGCCGATAATAAAAGAAGCATCAATCATACCAGCCAAAACAAACATTTTCGTTTGCAACTCACCCGTCAACTCGGGCTGCCGTGCCACGGCCTCAAAAAATTTGCCGCCCATCAAGGCAATTCCAATTGATGCGCCGATTGCACCAACGCTGACAATCAAGCCACAAGCCAATGCGACGAGTCCAAGGGTGAGTTCCATGTTGATTCCTTTGTTTGAGAACGAGGTTGAGGAGAGGAGCGGAGAAAAAAGTACTTGCTATCCCTAAGGCTCAATGCGCCTCATGCGCCTGACCAAGGTAGATGATAGCCAACGTCATGAAAATGAATGCCTGCAAAGTGATGATCAAAATGTGGAAAATGGCCCAAGCAGATCCGGCAATCAAGTGCGCAATGAACAGTCCGCCGCCAAGCACTGTCAGCGCCGCGTGGCCGCCCAGCAGTGCTATCAGCATAAAGATCAGCTCACCGGCAAACATATTGCCAAACAATCGCATGCCGTGTGAAACGGTTTTGGCAATGTATTCGACTATTTGCATGGGGAAGTTAATCAGCGCCATCAGCACAGCAACGACAGGGTTTTTGCTGGTGCCAAATGGGGCCGAGACAAGTTCGTGCGCCCATCCACCCAAGCCCTTGATCTTGATATTGTAATACAAACACATGAGCAAAATCGCACATGCGATACCCAAGGTTGTTGAAATATCGGCCGTGGGCACAATACTGAAGTAATCAGGCATGCCAAAGAAAGCATGCAAGCCGTCGTCGGTATGGTCGTGCACAAATGGGATGCCGTAGGCCCAGATGAAGGGAAACAAATCAACCGGGATCAGATCCATGAAGTTCATCATGAAGACCCAACAAAACACCACCAGCCCCATGGGCGCAATGACTTTGCGGCTTTGCGGGTTGTGAATCAAGGCCTTGACTTGGTTGTCCACCATCTCAACCAGCAGCTCGAAAAAGGCTTGGAAACGCCCCGGTACACCAGCGGTGGCATGCTTGGCAACGCGTTGCAAGACCCAACACACCAAAGCACCGAGCAAAATGCTCACACCCACCAAGTCGATATTGACGACCGAAAAATCGACCAGCTCGGTCTGCTTGTCGCTGGTCAAGTGCCCCAAGTGGTGCACGATGTATTCACTTGGCGTTGGGCCAGGGATTTCTGTTGTCATGTTTGAATCGTTAGATCAAAAAGTTCGACTTTCTTACTGGGCAGACGGCTGATTTCTCAGCCAATGCGCCACCCAATACGCCTTCAGCACTAACACCAAACCCAGCAGCAAGCCGAGCCAGCTCAAATCAGGGATCAGGCGCGGCGCCAACACCAACATGGCGATGGCTAGCGCGAGCTTGACCCCCTCCCAAAAAAACATTCCGGCCAACAAAGCCGACCCCTGCCCCGGCTGGGCGGCGCGCTTGCGCGCACCGCGGCTGGCCGTCACGCCATACGCCATCAGCGCCGTGGGCAGCAGCACACACAGCCCGCCGTAAAACACCGACGCCACCCAAACCGGCTGCCCCAAAACAAAGGCCAGCGGCACCGTCAGCGCAGTCGCCAGCAACAACAACACCACCTGCCAGCGCACCACGCTCCAGACCGAAGTCTGCGGCTGGCGCGACCGCCACTCACGCGCCTGTTCGGCCGTGAGGGGCTTGAAATCTTCAGACTCGGCCGCAGCTTCTGCATCAGGGCCCTTGGAGCGCTCACGCTCACTTGCGGGCTCGCGCAAAGAGTGGGGCATAGTCTACACCTCGAACGACTGATTGATGACGAGCTGCCAGCGCACAAACTTGGGGCGCCAAAACACCGCATTGCTGCGCGCAGGTGAAACCTCAAAACCAGCGCATTATACGTAGAAACCCGCAGCCCTTCCCGTTTTTTGCACGCATTTCACGCAAGCGTCATGTTTGAGTCACACCCGCCCGCATCACACCCACCGTCCTGCGCCGCGATAATACCGCCATGCCCACCCCATCCGACTCGCTGATTGAATACCCCTGCCAGTTCCCGATCAAGGTGATGGGGCACAACGTGCCCGGCTTCGTCGAGGCCATGCTGCAACTGGCGCAGCAGTTCGATCCGGCGCTAGACCCGGCCACCTTGGAGCAACGCCCGAGCAAGGCTGGCAATTACCTCGGTTTGACGCTCACGGTGCAGGTGCACAACCGCGAGCAGCTTGACGCACTCTACCGCGCCCTGAGCGCACACCCACTGGTTAAAGTGGTGCTCTAAATGCCCGATGCACTTCCCGGCTTGCTGCTGCGCCCCTGGGGGCAGGTGGATTATGGGCCCACCTTTGAGGCCATGCGCGCCTACACGCAGCAGCGCGGCCACGATAGCGCCGACGAAATCTGGCTCTGCCAGCACCACCCCGTTTACTCCCAAGGCCTGGCCGGCCAAGCCGCGCACCTGCTGCAGCCGGGCGCCATCCCGGTGTTTCAGTCCGACCGCGGCGGCCAGGTGACCTACCACGGCCCGGGGCAGCTCGTGGCCTACCCGCTGCTGGACTTGCGCCGCGCCGGTTTGTACGTGAAGCAGTATGTGCACCGGCTCGAAGAGGCGCTGCTGCGCACGCTGGCGCAGTTGGGTGTCACGGGGCACCGCATCGCTGGCGCACCGGGTATTTATGTGCGCCTAGCCGACCCCTTTGACCACGCCGCCCTGACCGGGCCACGCCCGGCTTCCGACCCCTTTGCGGGCTTGGGCAAGATCGCCGCCTTGGGCATCAAGGTGCACCGCCACTGCAGCTACCACGGGCTGGCCTTGAACGTGGCGATGGACCTGGAACCCTTTGCCCGCATCAACCCCTGCGGCTACGCTGGGCTGCAAACGGTTGATCTATCTACAATCGGGGTAGCGGTTGAGGTGGCCGAGGTGGAGCCGCTGCTGCTGCGCCACCTGGTGGACTTGCTCGGGTACAAATAAAGCCCCCCGCCCCACTTTTCCGCCGCACCCCCTCACATGCGCCCATGAACACC
>Ga0209616_1000335_pt1 | contig 13993 bp, 15 predicted proteins | sample FlocCalmetaG_FD_184153 | JGI IMG/M metagenome (GOLD analysis project Ga0209616, IMG submission 184153) | Freshwater bacterial and archeal communities from Indian Creek, Illinois, USA - Floc-Cal metaG (SPAdes) (version 2) | ecosystem: Environmental > Aquatic > Freshwater > Unclassified ...
TCGGAAAGATTCATCAAGCTGGTTAGTATCTGTCTGTCTTTTTCGCCCTGTGCCAACAGTAATTTATATGACGGATTATCAAGTATGGCTTGTCCGTGCCGTTGTATCTCCGGCGCAAGGAAATCAATGACGTTTTGGCTTATCACAATCAGACTGCCCATATATTTTCTGATACGCTTGCTTGTATCCCTCAAAAACGCCATTGCTTGGGGAGTATGCGGATCGGCTAATATCCACGCCTCATCAACAACAAGAATTGTTTTTTGTGACCGATCTCTTTCGACCATGCTCCACGCATATGAGAGAATGTTAAAATACTGCGCCCTTCGAACCGATTCTTCCGCATCTTTGAGATCGTAAATATCAAGCACAGTAAAGTCTGATCCCGTACCTTCAGGTTCATCAATAGCCCATAGTTCCGAATCAGCGCCATCAGCGGCACGTCTTAATAGAACAGCCAGTCTGGAGTAAACAGAATTGTTCCCCTCATTCTCAGCCTTGTCTGAAAGGTGCTTGTGTAGGTGTTTAATGGTTGGATATACATTATTACCATGTTCTTTTGTATATGCGGCATACGTTTCAATCAAGGCATCCTCAAGTAAAGCTTTTTCTAAATCACTCAAATCTTTTAGATATAATCCAAAGAATGTACGTAATGTACGCAAATGTAAAGATACTGATGCCGTTTCAACAACTGTATCGTCCTCACCGGGTATACTGCGTACTCTTAAGGGATTAATTCTGCCGTTTCGTCCGCAACATACCCATTCCCCACCAAGTAACACACACATCTCTTTATATTCCCGTTCGGGATCGATAACAATAATTCGACTACCCATTAAGAATTCTCGCATTATAAGCATTTTAGCCGCAAACGACTTGCCCGCTCCGGGTTTAGCTAAAATCGTCATGTTGGAGTTTGTTCTATCGCCCTCTCTTCTCCAGATGTCCAGCATGACAAGTCCATTATTTTTGTCCCGACCCAGTATAATTCCGTTACCGTCATTTAATCCTGCAACATTAAAAGGATATGCCGCGGCAACGGTTTCAGCGGGCATATTGCGCGAAAAAGAGTCTTTTATATCGTTGTCTAGTTGCATCCAAGGTCCAATCCCACGCAATCCGGCCTCCTGTCTAAACATCAACAAGCGTATACGGATTCCGGAGGCGGCCAGCATCCCCTCAAGTGTTCTGACACGTTTATTTAGTTCCGGGATGTCACGTGCCGTAACAAAAACTAATGCTGTAACGTGAAACACTTGTTGCTGTTCTTGATCAAGTTTCCGAAGTAGGTCTTGTGCGTCTTTAAGAGATTGCTCAAGTCTCTGAATTGTCAGCGCATTACCGCCTAGTTCCAGCCTCCCACCGTATTCTCCTACGGCGCGATTAATATTTCTGATCAGCGCTGCTGCTTCGGTTGGTTCAATGTGTACGGATAATGTTACACCGGGAATAGACGCAAGACGTGATAAAAACGCCGCATTTACTTTTGGTGGGTAGGCGACTATAGCCATAGTGCGGAAAACCTGATCCCCCATTTCAATGTGCTTAGCGGCAAAGTTAAGAGCCGCGGGCAATGTTATGTCAAGCATATCAGGTAATGAGTTTTTTATCGGCATACATCCTCCCTTTTTGTTTTTGTTAAATCTTGTTCGATATCATATAAACATTCTATAAAACAGTCGGTATTGTACCAACCAGAAGAAAACGTTTCGTCCCTGTCATATTTGTTCACAAGCTTGCGAATATCATCCGAATGAAAAATTCTTTGGAAAAGGCTATCAGGGGTTGTAGCGTCATGTATTACGAAATTTATATCATCATTTACAAATTCGTCACGGTTGTTGATATATCCACGGACAAGATAATCATAATAATCTTGAGCGGCCTTCTTCATGATGTAATAAATTCCATTGTAATAATCATCATCATAAGATCGCTCGTAATAACAACGCCATTCCCCGGCGATAACCGCCAGCCCTTCATTCTTCCAGAATATTAATGTGATCTCTTTGTCTTGACTCATTGCTCAACACTCCTTTAATATAAAATAAGGGCAACTATCTGTCGCCCGCTCTCCTGTCATGTTTTACTTGAAATAAATCGTTCTCTCGTTTCATAATTCTATTTGCCATTATGTTGACATAGCACGGATGCGCATTAAGATAGAATTTATGAATATACGGTTGATCAACTGATCTGCCGGGTGGTTGCGGAAAAGCAGGAACGGATTCAGCCCATTCTTTGACCGCAGCGCTATATCTCCCGTCCCACGAAGCATGGTCAATCGCTGATCTGACTAAGAAGGAAATACTGTCGAGTTCATACTTCTCTAATAATTCTTCGATAAATTCATCTAGCCTCCTTTCTACGCAACTGCGCCCTAACCCTTGATCAATAACGTCCCGCAATTCGTTAAGTATGTTCAGATTGTTACTCCATGCATCTAATTGTTCTTTTAAATTATGTTCCATTTCGATCTCACCTCCCCCTCTTTTTTTCGTAGTCCCTATGGGCTATATAATTTTCAATAACGCTCTGTATTGCACAATGCCAATCTAATGAAATCTCAGACCTGGCTTCTTGTACTATTTCTCTCATCTCGTCTTGGGTTAAATCTTCAAGCAAATTTAAGTCCTGCATGACGTCGAAAACATCAGTCGCGCAAAGCTTATAAACAGGTTCATCACGAAAATCAGACATTTGAAACATATGATCTTTAGCAAATTCAGGTAATTCAACAAAGTCTATGTTGTCAACATAATGAGCAGATATATGATTTTCTTTTTCTATGACAATAACATCACTAACCGAAAGAGATCGTTTGTAAAATCCTGCTGGCTTGATGTCACTATTGAATTTTTCAAATATAGAATCAAGAGAATCTATCAAAGGATTATCTGTTGAAAATCGATTTGAATAAACAAGGTTATAAAGATTGTGTTCTGGTTTTAAATCGTAATCAGATAATTTGCTAAATTTAAGATATCTTAAATCCTCAGTATTCTTATCCTCTTTTAGCTGATAAATAGACAATATTGCAGTATTACTCATTTTCTTTGCCTCCTATTTGTTTGAATAAATTGGTGTTATTAAATCTGTGCCTTGTTATAGCAATACAAAACGGATCTATCTCGCTTGCCCATCGAGCAGTACCGCAACCATTAAGTTGTTCCCATAACAAAGGAAAACCTCCGATCCCATCAAATAACGAGCCGAGAGTTGCATCTCGTTCATAAAATGCAGATATGCGCTTTAGTACCCACTTCCAAGGCGGGAGTGCTATTGAATTACCTAACACTTTGTATTTGGCGGTATCAGATGCCGGAGTTTTTAACCAACGTTTTATTGCCGCATCGCTACGTTCATTTATTTGTTTTTGTTTCGGTAGCCGAAATATCTCATCGTATCTTTTAAAAACTTCCTTCCAAAAAGTTATTTCCTCAATAGTCGGATTATCAATTGTCGGTATATTCGTCCATCCATCTTCATACCCTTGGAGCCTCTCACACTCCAAAGGAGTTAACCGGCGTATTATTTGCGCCTCTGTCTCAGCATCATTCTTATACATTATTGAGGGAATATTGCCGTGCATTTCTGCTCGAAGTGTTGGTGAAATGCTCGCTCTTTCTTCGGCCGAGATCACTGAACCGCCTTGGTCATTCAGGAGACAAATTGCATCCGGAAGCTTTCCAAAAACCGTAAATGCTGTATCGGTTTCCGCATCTATGCTCATGTTTCTTTTGGAGTTTAACCCAACATTATACGCTTCTTTACTTAAAACAATTGTTGTGTAGTCCGTTATTCGGTTTTGGTGGTCGCCTATAAGCGTTGATGAGATAGTTCCACCTTCATTGCCACGGGCATCAAATACAGCGTGATGGTCTATCGTATTTAAAGTGAATGATACACCATCATTAATTCCATCGCCTTGCGGACCGTTTTTATCCTTGCGTCCTATCATGCTTCCCTGTAAGCACATTACCATTGAGTTTGCTTTGTTTAGCGTATTGTGCTTTGTAGTATTAAGGCCTTTAAAAGAGGTTCTGGCAGTTCCTTGCCCCTGCGCTCCGCTCTCCGGATAATCCCCAGACAAGCCTTTGCGGATAAATAGTATTTCTGGTGCGGTTGATCCTCCAAAATCTGCGACAAGTGCGATTCTACGGCGGCGCTGGGGAACTCCCCAAAACTGTGCATCAAATACTCTCCAAGCAATTGACCATCTTCCATCCACGTCTTGGAAACATCCGCATTTTGGCCATCTCCCTTTATTAGGCACTTGAATATCGGGCGCATCCGGTTCAATGATTTTGATTGTTTCTTCAAGCACAATTCGGAAATCTTCCCCTCTATTGCTTGAGAAAGCACCGGGTACGTTCTCCCAGACCATATATCTTGGTCGAATAGCGTTAACTGTTCTGCCTCTTGCCTCATCTGCTTTTCTCATCTCCTTAATAATCCGTATTTGTTCAATAAACAATCCCGATCTTGTTTTTGTGATTTTTACATTGCAATTAGGACATATATTTAAAGTGTTTATTGCGTTAAAGTACATGTCACATTGATTACAGAATTGTTTTATTCCCAATCTTTTCCCAGCAACGCTCAAGTCTTGACAAGGGCTACCACCCGTCACAACGTCAACGGGTTCAAGTTCAAAGCCATTGATTACACTAATGTCTCCAATGTGTTTCATCGTCAACCTCATAATTAAGACAAGGATCTTTGTCAATCATTTCAATTTTTCCTCCTTGTTGAAATAAATCGGTGGTAATAGAGTGCCGGGTGATACAGCCTTTTCTGTTGAGATCTTGTCGGGATTAAAAAAACAGAACAGCAGATCCATAATCTCTTGTCCCTCGCACAAATAGGATTCAAGTCCAGCGCTTTGCAAGTTATTACTTAGTTCATGAGCGCTGCTGATTACCGATGCCTCATCCGTTTTGGAAATGATGATATAAAAACGCTGTTCGTGCGCTTCACCTTCGCTTACCAATCCTGATGAATAACGGACGTATTCCTTAAGCAATCGCTTTTTGATTATGTTTGTTTCATCGTCAATTCCTTTTCCGATGTTACGGATGTACACATCGAGATCAATCGGTCTTCCAATCGAAAATATCTGAATAGGATCTCTTACTCCATTCAAAACCTCATGAAAGGCAGAAACAATTCTTCGTTTCTCGTTTTCGCTCTTTAAGGATAAATTCATGGGAGAAATACGCAAAAACGCCAAATATGCACCGTTTCGTGATTTAACTGTTTGTCCGCGTATGTCCGTAATCGGCAACCATTCTTTAACGCTGTTCTTCTGCGGTTGCTGTTTCTTGCTTGCTTTAGCTTTTTTTAGTAATAGATTTAAAATCTTCGCCACCTCCCTCATAATAATTTAGATAAATCTTTTTACGGAATGACCACGCCCTGTAATAACCCAGTAAATCAAATAAGCAAACACCGTTAATTCCCGGTTGAGTAATAAAAAACATAACCCCTGTCGGGACAACGACCAATGCTAATCTAATCGAAGCCGGAAGGACCAAAGCACCTGCTATAAGAGCTAGTCCCCCTCCAATCGCCAATGTACTTCCACACAGAATTAATTCTTTTAGCCCAAATCCGGGAAGTATCTCAAATCTTGCATTTACGTTTTTGGGTACAAAGTACATAGTTCTCACGCCCTTTCTAAAAAAATAAAAACAGCCTGCATCATATACAAGCCGTTTAATTATCGGGAATTACATCCCAACTCACTTTGAAAAAGTATCAAGGCGCTCTTTATAGTTTAAAAATCATATGACATCGCGCATCTCACTTTCCACTATGTTAAATCGCAAGAATTCTGGTATAGATTCGCGCAAACTTTCCTCTTTATACCTTTCATTCCCTGTAAAAGCAGCAAGAGCAAGAATACTTGATGGGAATACAATGGAATTAAGCTTACAATTGCGGATATCGTCATAATTAGTACATAACGGAAGGTCGTTTTCATGACTCAGATAGTCAACCATAGCAAGCAAATACAAAGCTTCCGGATACCACCTCATATTGAAGTACTCTTGTATTAAATCGGACTCAAGCGTTTCAATGATGAATTTAATATCACCAATGTTTTTTACCCTGTGACACACATTGCTCTTAAATATTTCAAAACTGAAACGTTTTTGCATCTTATTTCCCCCTGTCCTTACTGATTCAAAAATCCCGCCTCTATTAAAACCACCATTAATACTACAATATTACACTCAATAAAAATTTAGTCAAGAGCAGACTAGAACCAAAACAAAACCTAGCAAGTGCGTTTTTTTAACCTCTGAAGTATATATATCAAGCCCTTTCCAACAAGGCCACTTTAAGTAATTCACTTCCGACAGCCTCTTCCCATTCGCGTACACCTAAAAAACTAATAACAGGAATACCAATTTTAGCAGCATGAGCAATCTCACCCGCCATCCCGTGAGTAATTTTATCCCCGAACACCCATACTTCATCAACAATCTCAGTTAGGGCCAATCCTGCGGTTAAGCCCTGTTTTCTTTGTATAGGACAATCATCAATTAATATTTTGTGTAGCATCACATGCGAAGCCACCGGAATATGCCCTTCCTGAACAACCCACTTGCAATATTCAACCGCATTTTCATAGTTTTTTTGAAGTCCCCCGTAGGGGGAGCATACATATATTAGCATTGCCAAGCCTCCCTAATCAAAACTAGAATTCTTTTGCCATCTGCTTAGCATATTCCTGATCTGTTAATTCCTCAATTTTCGAAATCAGATTCCTTAAAAAATCTCTTACGAATTCATCATTTACGTCCTGAATATTGCCTTCAAGCCTCCGTATACAATCCTCAACTGACATTGATATTAGATCCATTTCCTCCAAAACTTCCAATTCTTCAATAGTAAACATTATCTCTGTTCTCCTTTCTTATCTATCAAACGCATAAGCTTTTTCGTTGCGCCTTTCGTTCAAGTGGTCTGTCACGCTAGTAATTATAGCATACGATTCCTTGTTAATGTTGTGAAGCGATTGCTTCAATTCTTTGGCATCTTTGGATTTGCACCATGAAGCAATATATTCAAAAGATGATTGCTGGCAATCAATTCCCAAATATGTGCTAACAACATATGCACAGCTTTCTGCTTCAACTTCACGGGCAGGTTTATCTACCCCGATTTTAATTTCAGGACTATAGGTACGCGCATGAGCTATCTCATGAATCAGTGTTGAAACAGATTCTTCCTGGCTTAATCCTTTTAAAATATGAATAGATTGCTTAGTGTGACAACAAATACCTTTCGATCCGTTTATGCTTAGATTCTCTTTAAAATCAACGGGATAGGGACTGGATTCGCATAATGCATCCCATATCAGCTCAAAGTCTTGCATATCACCGCCATAATTACCCCCAAGCTCCGGTATAGGCTCACCATCAGTTTGACTGACATCAAACACATGAGTCGGGAAAAACCCCGAAGGATTTATATTTTTATCGATCATCACCGGTTTCCCTTCGCTGTCTGTAATGGGATTGTTGTTTCCGTCAAGCTTATGTACTTGCGCCTTTTTAAAACTCGGAGCAAGTATAGTTATTCCTTTTTCTCCCTTTTTAACAAATCGTCCCATATCGTTCCATTTTTTAAACCCAGCGACCATTGTTGCGTCCGGATTTTGCACCATTATCAGGATCACGTTATTATAAGAATACCTGTGGAATTTTGCAGAGAATTTCAGATAATTAATAAATCGCTCACTTGTAAAAACATCTTTAACTCCCTGCTCAAGTTTTTGTAATAAAGCTTCGGTTTTTTCACTCATGAATCTCTTCCTTTCTATCTGCCTCCCGAAACTGCTCTCCGTATTGCCGGAGAAACATAAGTTCTAAAAGCGCCTGATGCCACTTGTCCCACCCCTGTATGATGAGCATATTGCTTAAGCATTGCAGGCGATTTAAAGGCAACGTACAGCCATGCTATCGGTAGAATAAGGCTAGACAAATGCAGATCCGCTTCAAGATGCGCTATTGCAACCATAGCCGAGAAAAAGCCTGTCAGGAAAAACATCTGCACAGCCTGAGCCATTGATAATACAACCATTTCTCGCCACCACGTAGCCCAGATCCCTTCATTCTGGTCTGTCAGCCCAACGGCCATTATTGGCGCTGATATAGATATAAACGCCAGTTCCACGGCGCGGATTACGGTTTGTATCAACACGATGAAATAAAATATTAACGCAAACATAACAACAATAACCACAGCAAAATTTACAACGGTTCTCAGCAGCATAGCATTGATTATGTTTTCGAACGGATTAATTTGAGCCGCAACCGGAGTCTGCGCGATCATTATTGCCAATTGAGCGCCCCATGTGAACACTTCCCGTGCAATCCAAGGGCCGCCCGCAATCATAGCCCCTGCATATATGGTACGGCGAATCGTCTTTAGCGGACTAACATCGCCGTCACCGGATGCAAACATGATATATTGCCGTGTAACATCAACTGCTAGTTTTATGGCTAATAAAAATCCTGCAATGATTTGTGTGTTATGCGTAAGATTTATAACAAATGCAGAATCCAAAATATTTACCGCCATCTCGTGTTCATTCGCTATAAGCCCTCCCGCAAAAGCTACAATATCAATCAAAATCCTACTCAAAAACGCTGAAATGCCGCCAAGCAAGAGATCAATAAAAAAACCCAATTGGATCACATCCGTTCATAAAATAAAAAAAATATATTGGCAATCATTGGTTTAGCAATCTGCTCTATCGTGTTATTATTTGGCTTCTTCAGGCTTTCATTAGGCGGTGGCTTACTATAAAGCCTGCTTGTATCCGGATTAAAAGGAGAAATGTTTTTCACTTTATCGTTTCGGCGGAATCATATTATGTCGTCAGAGGTTTTCGTGGCTTAATAACGATATAATCTAATCAAAAAGATGTTCAAGAGGTATATGCTGCAGATGCTGAGAAGTGATACTACAATTCGGGATTTTGTTTTAACCATTATATAGAAGATTGTGCTTGAAAAAAAGACAGATATGAGCATTAATCAAGCTTTTGCACAGAGGTTAATAGGAATTTATACAGGAGGCCACGAGTATGAAATATACAGAAATCAATGCAAAAACGATTGATAAATGGGTTGAGGAAGGCTGGGAATGGGGTGTACCAATTTCTCATAATCAGTTTGTTGATGCTCTGAATGGCGAATGGTCAATGCTTCTAACACCGACTAAACCGGTTCCAAAAGATTGGTATCCGGACTTAAAGGGTATAAAAGTATTGGGTCTTGCTTCTGGCGGAGGTCAGCAAATGCCTATTTTCGCCGCACTCGGCGCTGAATGTACTCTCCTCGATTATTCTGAAAAGCAAATAAGGAGCGATTTATCCTTAGCCGAAAGTGAAGGATATAAAATCAATGCCATTCGCGGGGACATGGCACAAACATTACCTTTTGACAACGATTCATTCGATTTGATTTTTCACCCCGTATCGAATTGTTATATTGAAGATGTGCTGCATGTATGGAAGGAATGCTACCGTATTCTTAAAGTAGGTGGGACATTAATGTCGGGTTTGGATAACGGTATAAATTACATATTTGATGAGAATGAAAAAGAAATTAATCATAAACTCCCGTATAACCCCTTAAAAAATCAGGAATTGCTAAAATCATTAGAAAATACAAATTATGGAATTCAATTTTCACATACACTAGAAGAACAGATCCGCGGACAGCTCAAGGTTGGATTTAAGCTTCTTGATTTATATGAAGATACGAACGGAGCCGGCTTGCTGCACGAATATGGAGTTCCAACATTCTGGGCTACCTTGGCTGTTAAATGAGTAAAACGATTGAAAACTCTTTTCGATATCCGAGGATGGATGAACGATACTATAAGTACTGAACAAATTCTTTATTTTATCACAAATGCCGGTTATTTCATCTCGTTATTGGAATATTGTGATATTTTTTTTCCAATAAAGTTTTGCATGTGACAGATTATAAGCTTTTACCCCACTGGTGCATAAACCTTCTGACAAGGTCGCTTTTGTCATATAGTTTTTTGCTGTATGGATCACCGTAGCGCTTCGATAGCTCGGCCAATGGTATCGTTCTATTGGCTTTCATGCCCGGCGTTGTCTCGTTGCGATAAGCTTTCAATATTTTATCAATTCCATCCGCTCTCAAATTACCAAGCCTCCACCACTCAGCTGCTTCTGCAATGTTCGGATAGACATCGTAATCGGCATTAACTGAAAGACAAGGAATATTGGCGCAAATACCCGGTGGATTGTAATTATTCCTCAGATCGTCAATCAAGGTACATTCTGGATGTCCAAGCATGTTTATCCCTTCGCGACATATGGAAATCAGCTCTTCGGGTATCTGGTAAAGATCACTTACATCTACCCGGATATTATCAAGTTCGTAACCGCTACCTTTCGGTGACATCCCTCCAATAAATATCTCAAATTTACCACCGATTTCTTCACATCTTTTATGCAGCTTCAAATCGTAAATAAATCGAAGAAAATCACCTAATTCATGCAAGCAACGCTTTGTTAAAAATAATTGCCAACGCGGTGTTATACCTGCGTCAATCAATCTATCAGTAGCAATAAGCTGATCACAAAAAGCGCCTTTTCGTCGCATAAACCAGTCGGTGTTATCCTCCATACCGAAAAAAGTGATCTGGCAAGCCTTCGGAGGCAGTGTTGCAGCCCAAAAGGCATAGCTTTTATCCCGTGCAAGCCGCCAAGTGGAAAGAAGCTCAAACCGCTCCGCACGGCCTGGCGATGATAACTGCTGCTCTAGCGCCCATAACTCACGATAATCACCCCGATAATCCGGTTCACGCCACCAGCTTAAAAACGTAAATTCTTTAATCCCAATCCCGTTTTCGTCTTGCCAATTTTTGAATAGCGCTACAATATTTTTGAACTGCTCAATGCCTATATTTCCGTTTCGGTGATTACCGATCCAGCAATGGCGGCATCGATTCGGGCATCCCGCCATATCTACACTAATAGCAAGATAAGATATATCCCAATGCTTATTCATGATGTCCCTTTCTGCGGATACTTTTAGGGAATGGCACTTACACACTAAGATTTGGTTTCTTTGGTTTCAGCATAATGCGCTATCTTTTCTCATTGTCAAGACTATGATGAATTCGTCAAAGCTGAAGCATGAAAATTTAAAACAATGTTCAGCAATGCGAAAATCCATAATTTTGTATCACCAATACATCCATAGACGTTATACAACACCTTGCCATTCAATAAAAAGAACCTGTTTTCAACTTATAGGGACAGGAAATAAGCCTCGTAACAAGATTGCTCTTTTGTAAGAATTTTCCCTATGATTATGTTTCAAGATGCGGGTACTAACCTCCATTGCCGCAGCTTGTCTGCAGCATTTAAAATACGTTCATGATCAAGGTAACCAGCATTGCATATTATCCATAATCTTTTGATAAATCCTCGAATCCCAAGTTTCTCAGCTTGTTCGTTCAACAATTCACTGTTAACGGCCATAACATTGAGAAAACGACCGATTTTCATCAGATAATGATATCCTTCCATAGCTCTCCATGTATAGGAATAGCAATGTTCATAGAAATAGCCTTGGTGCTTTTCTGTTAGAATGTTATTTTCGATTTTCCAGCGATATCTGCCCATTTTCGTACAACGCTTAAAAACATTACTTTGATTTAACGGAGTGGAAGAAAGCCATGCATAACGTGTGTTGCGTCCTTCTACTTTGCCTGTGCTTCGGCTATGGTTTTCAATCCATGATTCATAGCAAATTACAACTTGGAGCTTCAATCTGCGAAAAGCATTATTGTTATCCCTATATTCGTATTCGATGTCGTTTGCCCATGCGTAGTCTTGGATACGATTTCCCCACATTACCCGAAGACGATTATCTTTATCCAGCATCATGATGCCTAGTGCATCATCCCAAACAGATCTCATGGCATCCGGTTTCAGGACAATCATATATCCCCACTTGTTTCTGGTGCACAGTTGAATGACAGGACCACAAGCATACAATCCATCAACAACGATGGAAATCGGAGTATTTCTGAAAAGCTCCTTGATTTTTGCCGCCAACCTGCGAAATGCCTTTCGTTCGCAATCCTGCTTTTTTGCATCAATGGTAACGGGGTTTTCCTCTGTACTAGACATGTCCGGATCTGAAACCATATCCTGGCCTGCCAGAAATTCGCTAAGTAGAGGTAGGGTAATACCATTATCCAATATGACAACGGATTCCAACACATATACATAATGTTGCTCTACTCTTTCTTCTCCTACATGCCGTACCAAACCTGCCTTCTCAGGATCCCATTGGTAGTTCCGATAGAATTTCTGCGTACCATCAATGGCTATCAGAAGTCGATTGTTATGCAGATAGTTTCGAAACTTCTTGCGTCGGATCAGATCTTTCAAAAGCTCAATCATACTCTCCTGTATCTGATTGATATCGATATTCTCCAATAAACGAGCTAATGTATCTGCATGAGGTAAAGTCTCTAATTCGGGAAAAATAGTTTTCAGGTTTTCAAATCCGATGTCAGTCATTTGCCTGTTTATCTCTCGTCTGGAACCAAGCTGGAACACAAACATGATAATTCCATACAAAAGTAATACCGTGATCTTATGTTTGACTTTATGAGGCGCTCTTGTGTCCTTAATTCGGTTGAAACTCTGTAGCAGACAAGGTAGCATCCGTCGGTAGACTGACGTAAATCTTTCTATTGTATCCTGATCCTCTTCCATTTGTTTCTCTACACTACCGCTCATATTCAGACGATTTGGTAATGCATGTTTCTTTTCTTTTTCTTCATAACTAACCTGAATTACACGACCGGTACGAATATCCTCTTCCAGCTTTGCTTCCCGCACACGTTGTCTTTCTAGCTGTTTCTTCCTGATACTACTCATCGGGATTCACCACCTTGTATGGCTGCTCCCCTTTAAGGCACGCCTGAAAGTTTTTTTGAAGGGGATATGCGTAGATATCCTTCCGTGATAACAATGGAGAATCGCTTTTAAATGTCCTGCCTTGTCCTTTGGTTTTCCCAAGGCAGACCCAATTCGCCGCTTTGTAGCATGTCCCTTTGAAATGTTCGCTGTCCACAAATGTCTCCAGCAATACAGGAGCATAACAGAATTCTCTCAGCCAGTCCTCCTGTAGTTGCCTTGCTGCCAAAGATAATGCTTTGCTAGCCAAATTCTTTATCTTCACCCATGGGAAAATCAGATATCGGCTGTTATTGACTATCAAATGAAGCCTCTCTTTTTTATCTTCCACGCTCCAGCCTATCCACTTATCTCTCTCCTCCAATGCCCAAGACGATGCGGAAAACTGTATACAACCAATTTCCTTATTCCCAGACTGAATAAAATACTTCAGCCGAGATCCAAACGTCTTTTTATATCCAAGAATATGATATTGGTTGACGTAAGCCCTCCATCTTTTATGTTCGTCAGAGGAACGAGCTATTGATAAACTTATGGGCTCATAACAGCCTATATCCCCGGTTATCTCCTTTGTGTCAAATTCAATAGCCGCTATCTTAGACATTCCTTTTCGTACCTTGTTCATTTGCTTTGCGGGCAATTGTATTATATTTTCTGACTCCAATTCACGCATGAAGGCTGTGCATTGTTGCACTTTGGGCATGCCTGACGGTGTTGTCCAGTTAAGTAACTCACATACCGTTGCGGCTAATTCACTTCTGGACAGTTTAGAATATGTCTTGCTCAACCATTGGATCAGTTCAATATCTTCAGGACCGAACGTCCTGCCGGAAAATACCCTGATAGTATCGTCCAAGATGTGTCACCCACCTTTCCAATACTATCATACCATTTGCCTTTCCGTTTGTCCAGCCCTTTTTAGAGAAGAAATTATTTTAGCAGATGCTCTAATCTCTCATTTTGTCCTGTTTCCATTTTCATGCTTCAGCTCTG
>Ga0209616_1000336_pt1 | contig 13984 bp, 12 predicted proteins | sample FlocCalmetaG_FD_184153 | JGI IMG/M metagenome (GOLD analysis project Ga0209616, IMG submission 184153) | Freshwater bacterial and archeal communities from Indian Creek, Illinois, USA - Floc-Cal metaG (SPAdes) (version 2) | ecosystem: Environmental > Aquatic > Freshwater > Unclassified ...
TTTTTTCATCGCTTGTCCTATACTCATAAGCTAAAAAGTGGGAAAACGCTGATACAGCATATCTACGATACACATTTTGAAGGGGTGCAAAAAGTCAAGGATATGAAAGCCAAATGGGAAAGCCTCAAAGGGAAAATTGACGAGCATAGGTTTGAGCACATCCTCGCAAGGCTTACCGCGCAGGAAGAACACGCCAAAGAATGGTGCGACGTGATAAATTCATATTTTTATAGAAAGACCGGAATTTCCGATGTTAACGGAAGAAATATCTACTGATTGAAAAGGCGTCTTTAATATTATATACTTTGATGAACAGGAGAAACGAATATGAGATTGCAAGGTAAGACGGCGTTGATAACTGGCGGTGCACGCGGAATAGGCGGAGCGATAGCACGCAGCTACGCTAAAGAAGGCGCAGTAGTGATAATTGCTGATCTAAATGAGGAAAACATCGAATCGCAACTTTCCCGCATACGCTCAGAGGGTGGCAAGACTTTTGCCGTGACAGGCGATGTTTCAATTGAGAGCGACGTTAAGAGATTGTGCACAGAAGCTTTTTGCTTTACAGACAAAATAGACATACTTCTAAACGCCGCAGGCATAACGATGGTATCCCCTTCCGAAAAACTCTCTTTGGATAACTGGAACAAATGCATGAATATCAATTCAACCGGAACATTCCTCATGTGCCGTGAGGTGGGGAGTGCTATGATTAATGCGAGAACCGGAGGAAAAATTATCAATATAACCTCCGTAACCGCACATGCCGGAATCCCTGAGAGAGCGGCGTATGCCGCAAGCAAAGGCTCGGTAAAGCAATTGACCCAGGTGCTGGCGGTCGAGTGGGCGAAGCACAATATTCAGGTTAACGCTATTTCACCAGGTTTTATAATGACTGAGATAGTACGGGATCTTATCGAAAAAGGCGTACACAACCCGAATAAACTAGAAGCAAGAATCCCCGCAGGCAGAATGGGCTTGCCCGAGGATATAGCAGGTCCCGCCCTATTCCTTGCATCCTCCGATTCCGACTATGTGACGGGTATCGTTCTTGTAGTTGACGGAGGATGGATGGCAAACGGGTATCTGGATATAAATCCATAATACGGATAACATACTTTTTCACGTCTTACTTAGTTGTTATTCCAATGCTGGGTAAAAGCCATCGCAAAGCGATTTCGTTCTCCGAGCGTTACTGGGACGCAATGGAAGTGACGACGAAACTGTCCCTGTGGTGTAGCTATCTTGATATGCCCTTTTAACGGAGGAGACGTGAATTTAGCACAAGAACCTTGTTTAACGATGGATGAAAATTTGCTAAGGATCTCTCGAGCGCTAAAGCCCTAACAGCAGATGATATTCAGACGCTAGGATATACCGAAACATACGGCTTTAAGTAGTTTTTAAATATAACGGGAGTTGTGCATGGAGCGAGAAAAAATCACACGAAACATATTTGATGCCGACAGGATATTTTTGCCTCGAATTGAATATTTTGTAGAACGCAAAGACATGCCGAATTGGACTATTATAAAGGATGTTATTAATTTTTACGATTTGACATACATTTATGGCGGGAGCGCGGTTTATAGCGTAGATGGAAAGGACCATTGCGTCGGTAAAGGAGATCTGGTTTTCGTTTCCAAAGGTCAAACCAGACAGGCGTGGACGGATCCAAATAATCCCGTCAATTCCTACGCCTTTAATTTCGTTATTTATTCACCTAACGACGACTGTCCTCTTCACTTTCCTACGGTTTTTCATATAGGCTCCGATCAGTACTTTTTAGATATAGTGACAAAAATAAATAAGCTATGGCTTGAACGTGAGAAGGGATTTATGTTTGAGGTTTCAGCGCTATTAATGCTTGTGCTAAGCCATGTTTATAAAACATGCGAAGCCTACGAAAGGAAGCAATCCCTTGATGACAGTCGTATAGACGTTATCAAACAATACATTCTGACTAATTACACCAAAAAAATAAGCCAAAGGGAGTTGGCTGATTTGGTAAAGCTTCATCCCGTCTATATGGGAACTTTGTTTCATGTTCTAACAGGATACACGATAAAAGAATACATGAATAGAATACGAATAAACAAAGCTAGTGATCTTTTATTGGAACAGGAGCTAACTGTAACGCAGACAGCTCAACGATGCGGCTTTGAAGATGTTTTTTATTTCAGCAAGGTATTCAAAAAGTATACGGGTCTTTCCCCCACCGGGTGGAGAGGTAAGGATACAGGATTCTTTTACTAAACACAAATGTTTTAAGATACATTTATATTTGCATTCACACCCATTTTCCCCGGAAAACCAGGAATTCCTGATATTTACGAAAAAATATTTATCCTTTCACCCCACCTAGAGTCAATCCCTTCACGAAATATTTCTGCAAAAAGGGATATACAAAAAGCACCGGCACAGTCGCAACAATAGTCATGGTAGCTCTTATGGACGTGGGAGTAACCATTCCTGAGGCTCCTTCCTGCATACCGGCCCTTGTAAAGTCTGGTGTGGAAATTTGTTGCGAAGCCGCTTGCAACACCTTTTGCAGTTCAAATTGAAGAGTACTCAAGTCCTGTCTTCCCGGTGCGAACAAAAATGTATCAAACCAGGAGTTCCAATTCCCTACGGCTATAAAAAGTGCAACTACCGCCAACACCGGCAACACTAATGGGAATATTATAGTAAACAGTATCCTGAATTCTCCCGCTCCGTCTATTTTCGCTGACTCCACAAAGCTGTCAGGCAATTGACTTATATAACTTCTTGTTATCATTATATTAAAAGCCGAAGTCATCCCGGGTATTACATAAACCCAAAAATTATTGAGAAGTCCCAAACTTCTCATAAGAAAGTATCCCGGTATCAAGCCGCCGCTTACATACATCGTAAATAAAAACATAGCAGACACATGTTTCCTAAGAACGAAATCCTTGCGACTTAAAGGATAAGCAACCATTAAAGCGGTCAATACTCCTATAAAAGTACTTAAAAGCGTTCTCGCAACCGATATTACAGCTGCATTATATATCTCGACTCTGCTAAGAACCGCCCTGAAATTGGATGTGGTAAATTCTCTCGGCCATATGCCAATCCCTCCTCTTATCGTATCAAGCGATTCATTCAGCGAAATGGCAATCATATTAGCAAACGGATACAACATAACCACTATAAGCGCAATCATAAAAAGCAGATTAGTAGTATCAAAAACTCTATCCTCTAGAGTCATCCCAAACGTATATCTTTTTGATTTCATAAGAATACCCCTTAATAGTTAAGTTCTATATAATCCTGTCACTTCCAAGTTTTTTCGCTATAGCATTAGCCGAAAGCAACATTGTCACACTCACAACAGATCTAAATACACCAGCCGCAGTCGCAAGTGAAAACCTACCCATGCTAATTCCATATCTTAAGACATAAATGTCTATCACTTCAGAAACACGCATATTAAGTGGATTCGTTAGCAACAACTGCTGCTCGAAGCCTGCGTTCAATATCCAGCCAAGATTCATTATAAGCAATATCGATACTATCGGCATTATCCCCGGAATCGTAATGTGCCAGATCCTTCTCAGACGTCCTGCCCCATCGATACTCGCAGCCTGATACAGTTCAGGATCAATTCCGCTCATTGCGGATAAATATATAATCGAATTCCATCCGACGTTTTTCCACATATTCGAGAAGACTACTATCCACCAGAAGTAACCCTCTTCACCCATAAAAAGCACAGGCTCTTCCAGTATTCCAATCGCCATCAGCATCCTATTTATAATTCCATCAACAGGTGACAAAGAGCTTATGACCAGATTCGCAACCACAACCCATGATACAAAATAAGGCAGATAGGATATTGTCTGCACCAATTTTTTAAAAAACTTGTTTCTAAGTTCATTAAGCAGTATTGCTAAAGTTATTGCCGAAAGAAATCCAAAAACCAAATTCATGCTGCTCATAGCCAGAGTGTTTCTTAAAACTGTTATAAACAATTGATCTTGAAACAATGTAATAAATTGGCGAAAGCCCACAAACTCAGAACCTGTTATCCCAAGGTGCGGTCTAAATTCCTGAAACGCCATAATCCATCCCCAGATCGGGATATAGTTAAATATTATTATATGCAAAACAAAAGGAGCACACATTAATACAAGCGCCTTTTGCACACCGAGTTTTTTTAAGAAATTCTTAACAATTGCTAACTTTTTAAGTATCATCGCTCCAGTTTTCTTTGCATCTATGCTAACTGAACCATTCATGCTTTTCCTCCAGGTACCGGAATTTTAGAATAAAAGCAGGCAGCTATGCCGCCTGCTTTTAACTGCCTGTCAAATCAATCCAATAAACCCCAGTTTCTTACTCTTTCTCTTATCGCCTCAGTCATAAACGCTTCGTAATCAGCATAACCACTTTCTTCGAAAGCTGCTACGAAAGCTTCCCATTCGGCATCAAACTCTGCTTGATTCGCAGCCATTACCATTCGCGGATAATGGAATCTGCGTAAATCTCCTATCCTCACATTGGCGAGCTGGGCCGGGCTTCCCTCGGGGGAGTATTACATCCCAACCGAATCCATATGGAGAAGGAATCGCTTCCGGAGCTAACTGAGCAAATGTCTCTACTCCAAACCCCTCAAGCATTTCCAACTCGATGTCATCATATCCCGCTCTTATCTCAGAGCTGGTTAACCCAGGGATTTTATTACCATCCGAGAAAGCATGGATCATCCGTGGAAATCCCCACCAGTCAGTGCCTTGTGTTCTTACGTATTCAGGATCAGCAAGTCTATCGCGTTGTTCCTGTGTTCTGTAAAACAGTCCATCAGCGTCGACATTGTGGTCTTCTCCCTCAACGCCCCAGTAATGAAGCCTCTGAACTTCCTCGCTTAAATAATCCTCAAAAAACTGTACAATCCCTTCAGGATCATCCGCAGCTACCGATATACTCATACCGTCTCTAACTACCGGAACAGCTGCTCCTACATACTGTCCTCTCTCCACTCCTTCATTAAGCAATTGGAATGGGAAAAATCTTCTCCAGCCAAGATCCTGATCTTCAAGCGCTTGCAGAGGCGCTCCGGCAAATTGCCATCTCTGTGCGGTCAACCCTACAACCCTTCCTGAAGAAATTTTCTCTAGCCATTGATCGTGAGTCTGCACGAAAACTTCCCTGTCAAGCAGACCTTCGTTCCAAAGTTGATTCAACCTTTGTAAATATTCTCTTGCGCTATCGCTTGTAGCGTAAGTTCTTGCCACAAAGTCTTCCGGGCTATCGCCTCTTGCGACTTGTACATCACCGTCATTAGGATATCCCATTAAGAAATTCGGAGGATTTGTCAGTTCAAAGAATCTCCAGCTCTCTGCCGGGAAAGTAAATCCTATTGTCGGTGCTCCGTTGAATTCCGGATTGCGAGCTACATAATCCCTAATCACGTTAAAATATTCGTCAATGTCTGTAATCAAGGGAAAATCTAGGTCTCTGACCAATTCCTTGGTTAGCCAAAACCCTATGCCTATATGAGTAAGATCCGGCTCTCCCCTGTAAGGAGTTAAAAAGTAGGTATTGCCATCGGTAAACCTATGCATATCAAGTATATCGCCGTAAGCTCTCTGGATATTGGGCTTATCAGCTATCATATCCTGAATCGGAACGAGAGATCCCGCCTCGACGAACCTGTTTTGGTGTTCGTGTCCCCAGATAATATCCGGAAAATCGCCGGAAGCTATCATCGTACCTACTCTTGTAGCTACATCGCCGCCAACCACAAACTCTATATCTAGAGTGACTCCGGTCTTTTCCGCTATAAGTTGACCTATTCTTGTTTCGCTAAGCTGATATGGATCTCTTCCGGGCATACCATAAAACATTGTGTATGTCCTCTGTACGGGTCTTTCAGGTTGTTCAGGTTGTTCAGGCCTCGCTGGGGTATCTGCCGGCTCTTGTTCCTGCGCCCTCGGGGCGCATCCCGCCAGAATCGCCGCAATCATAGCTACAACCATGATCACAATAATGGTTTTCCTTGATTTCATGCAAGTTACCTCCTTGAAATTTGTTTGATGAAATTATATAACAAATTTTTTTTTAATTGACCTAATAAACTAAAGCCAAAACCTTAAAAACTTTACCTTTTGTACTTTTTATTTCTGGCTCCTTAAACCGGACTTCCGACAGTTGGCAAATATTTGCGCTCCTCACTGATGGCCTTGGGCCGTAATGCCCCAACTACTCGATTATTGACACAAAATCATGTTTTCCTTTCAAAATTTGTTGCGCTGCCAGTACTAAGAACATAAAATGCGAAGAACCACCTCCAATTACATATTCCACTTGCTGCCAAAGATAAGGGAAAACCAGCAGTTCTGGAAAATCGGGGCGTATCAACGCAGTACCCGAAATTACTCCGCCGGGAATATACGACCAATCGGCGCGATTTAGTCCATAACCTACAGTTGCTGATTTGACGCCGACTCCCGACGCAAACGACATGGTATTGGAACCGGGATGACAGCCCAAGATAAAGTTAAGCGCATTGAAAATCATCTCGGCATCAAAGATATCAGGATAAGCTTCATGCAGGAAATAATATTCACAGCCTAATTTCTGGATATCCCAGCCCGCTCCCCATATATGCGGGCGATACGGAATACCGTACGGCGTTTCGGCGCTTTGCTTCGCAAGCTGTTCTTTTAAAGCAAGCAAGGCATCGCAGATAGTTTTTGAGTAGGCGGTGTCATTGATTGTTTTTTTAGCTCGGACAGTAAACCAGCCTATCTTGTCTATTGCGCTTGCTATGAATTCGGTTTCTGCGAGCAGAAAGTCCTTATATTCCTTTTCGCCGGTGGTTAGTAATAATTCCGTTGCAGCATGAATTTTTGCCGATCTGGCTCGCCCTGCTCCATCAGCGGCTTTAAAAATCTCACAAGCGGCTTGTAATGCCTGAACACTCAATGTATTATTAAAATCTTTTAAGGCGCGGGAAGCGGCAGCAAGATGAGCGGCGGTTGTCAATTCGCGCACGGGATTATCTTCGGTAAATACTAAGCGATCGTCAGCATTTCCTTTGATACCGTCTGTCATGGCAGCGCTATCGCCAAGGTGTACATATTGACGAAGGTCGCTGCAGATAATACCTCGATAAATCCGTCCCAATGAGAGATAAGCACCAATCACCGACAAGACTCCATGCTCGATCTGCTGCAGGATGTCGTTTTTGCCGTCAGGCTGATGGATTTCGGTTACTTTCAGGTCTTGGTCGATGGTTGTAACGTCGTAATTGATCTTAAAGGCTTCATATGCCAATGTTAATATATAAAACTCAGCTGATTGTGATTCTACGCGAAGGTCAAAATCGCCGGCATCATGCCAACCGCCTTTATTAAGCCCCGGAACGGCATCGCCGGGTTTGTATTTGGTCAAAGTAGAAGAGCCTTGTTCATATCCGTCAAAGTGATTATAGTTAAGCGGACTCATTCTGGCATCGTCATCATGACATAGGCCATGCCATACCCGGTATTTTTCATTTACCCGCATATGACACATCTGTATGGGGAGGAAATACTCGAGCACAGGCTGCCAGACCCCCCGGTCGTACACATCACCGGCGATGCGGAATATGGATGATTCGGATGAAGCATAATGAATTTTATACAAACCTTCTTCTTTTATGTTTGAGAAATCAAATTTCAGGTAGTTGTAGCGGAGAAATTGACCCCACTCTTCGCCGGCATCCGAACAAACCTGTATTTCTCCAGTTTCTGTTATTTTGCAAAGAACCGGCTTTGCTCGTTTGGTTTCACGTTTGTCAAGTTCAATAATTGCTGTTTTTGTTTGATTGGGATGATATCCTACCTGCGATGTTTGAACGACTGCCGGATAAATCCAATTTTCTACTGCATTTGGCGTGATAATCCATTGGATGGCATTTTGGGTTGCATTAGCAGGTACTTCGCTGCTTATAACAAACCATCCGTTGTTGTGGTTCATGCGCCCGTCATACAGCTTTAGCTGTGTTCCCAAGCTTTCAACAGTAAAGCGGTTGTACGGGTCATCAGGGCGAACAGTGAAACGTTTACCGACAGCATACGGCTCGGCGATGATGTCATCGGCAATAATCGGGTTGTACTTTTTATTTTCGCCTGTTAGAAGATTTATATCCGCTTTTGCATCAGGTTGACTGAAATTTCCGATATGCAAATAATTAGTCGGTTGCGACAGGACAGGGCCGTTGGGTTGCTCAGGAAAGATTCCTTGTCTGTTGTCCATAATCCATGGTTTCCCAAAAAGTGCACCGGGAAACAGCTCCAGGCCAAAACATATTTTGCCGGCAAATCTGTCCGGTATCGGTCTATCCAAGTCCACAGTAACTTTGATAGATTTGCCTTCACCCTTGACAATGACCTTGTAATTGAAATGAAAATCCGGATATATCATAGGATTAAAGCCTTTTAAATGCCTTGATGAGTCGGGAAAACTGAGCGAAGTTACGATTGAGTTGGAGGTATTATCAAGTTCGCGCGTACCTTGCTTTGGTACCGGCTGCCATTGCCCGGGTGTTTGTTCAAAACGTATATCTCCGTTTGTAGCAACACGATTGCCATGCATAATGATGCTTATGCCGGATTGATGTCCTTCCGGATATATGTCGTCAAAGGCCATGACATCCACGCCCATGTATTGAAAATAGCCGGATGCGGAATTTAATTTAAATCCTTGCTCTTTACAAGCGGTTAAGTCGATTGGTTTTTCCATTTTTATCTTCACTCCTTTTCTATCTGGGGGACAAGGGTGTGTCAACGTAGAGTAAGCGGATCACATCACCACGCCCGCTTCTCTTAGAACCGGATTTACCCATTAATGTATCTGGCTCTTCACAACAACCTTTGCATCTTTAAGCGTGGAATATACTTGCTCAAATATTCGGCGGTCTAATCGGATATTTTGCCATTAGTCGCTCAAACATGCGGAAATCGCAGGGCTATCCTGTCTTCTCCTGTTTATGTGCCGAAACAGCGCTCTCCTGATCACGTATGCACACTTATTAATCTCAGATGTGTTATCTGTGGTTCCATAATAATTATAGTGACCATCAAGCTTAACATTCAATTCCTTGATGAGTTCAATAACATGCTTCTTCATCATTTCCTACCCGCTTCATCAAATTCTCACTAAGATGTTGTCCGTATTCCTCTTGTACTCTTTCGGAAACTCGGCCACTCCTCTTGAAACCGGTGCCAGCTATATGATTTAGGATTGTTACCATCTGGTATACTGGAATTAGCTAGTAAATGAATCCACATAATTTCTTAATTTTATCCTTATTACGAAAAACGTTTATAAAATAGTTTGAAATTGCCATAATGATCTCCAAAATGCTTTTAAACAGGTGATTGTGGGTGACATCTTTACGAATGTCTTTCCATAAGTGCTCGATTGCATTTAGATCCGAACTGTACGGAGGGAGAAATTTGAGCGTTATGTTTGTTCCGGTATTAGACAAGAAATCCTTAACCCTGTTGCTATGTTAGAAAAAGCACACATTTCGTTAGCCAATGCATCAACACTGTCTATTTGTTTTTTGAACTGAGTTTTGCTGTCTCGCCTTTTCTATCCTGTAAGTATCGAATAAAGAATAATAAATGCTTACAGACTTTTTGCTGACAAAGATGCAGAAAGTAGTTATAACATTTAAGATAGGCTGCATAGTAAGATTGAAGCTATGTCATGTGAAAAAAGGCTGATTACGGCTAAAATAAGGCAAGAGTGGAATAAATGGGTACCCATAATGTTAAGCATTTTGTCAAATACGAATATATAGAACTCAAGACACCTGAAGAAACACTCGATATATGATTCTCCGCTATCGCGTGCATTTTTCATCGGAGATAAAAACTTTACTGAAAAGTTGAATAGAACATGCTCGCTAAAGCCAATATCTGACACAATTAAAGATCAGAACTACATTTACTTCATATATCTTTTCAGTTCATCATAAAAGTTTTCACGTGTCCCGACCAGAACCACGACCACCATTTGCCCGTCTTTGTCGTATATTCTATACGCAATCTCGTAGTTGGTTTTACTGTAGTGGACATCATAGCAGTAAACTCCGGTCAGATCACCTGATTTTAGCTCACCAACATATGGGTCACCGCTTATTCTTTCAAGAGCCTCGCGAAATGCTTTCTTGAGACCCTTTTCATTAACCTTTTTCAAGTATTTTTCTGCAGCTCCAGTGAAGCGGATTTCATACATTCACTTACCCTCAGCACCGAAAATATCTGCCATTGTTGCACTCTTTTTATCCCCTTGTGCAATGATATCCGCCTCACCGATCAGATTATTGATCGCAGGAGTAATTTTCTTGCTCATTTCCTTGAATTTTACAAGAAGCTCTTGTCCTGAAACACCTTGAGCAATCAAATCAGCTAGAATTTGTTCTGAAAACTCGTTCCCTGTGTTCTCCCGGATAGGACGGATGACAATTGCGTTGTTTTGCAAAATGCACTCGGCTTCACCGCTGAAGCCCAACACTTCGAAATATTTCTGTGGTATGGTTATCTGTCTTTTACCCGAAACACTGATAATCTTACGCTCCATAGAATTGCTCCTGACCGCGCTTTTTGCCATTTTCTTTCCTCCTCTCAGTATATGATCTAAGCATAATTTCATGCATATTTCTTTGATTTCATTATAACCAAGCAAATCGAAAAAGTCAAACCAACAACTTTATTTTTTTATCTCCTACCTACGCTCTCACTTTGTGAGCAAAGAATGCCAAGAAAGTGACAAAGAAACGGAGTTAGTGACACAGGATCTTCTTTTCATGACAAGTTTCGCGATAAGAATGTCTTTTGTTTTAGAAATTCAATATGTTAGTTTGATCTATTAATGTTCTTAAGTTAGACCAATAATAATACAATGTGACGCAATAGGAAGGACTGTGACAATAACCCCATCCCCTTGTCACCTAATAGCAAATCCTGCTTGATTTTTGCGGAAATTTTGATAAAATTGTGTCGATGGCTAAAAGCCAAGCTAATTTTAAGGAGTGACTGAAATGCCTCTTGTTACGTCAAAAGAAATGTTCAAAAAAGCCTACGATGGCGGTTATGCCATAGGCGCTTTCAATGTCAACAACATGGAGATAATACAGGGGATAACCGAGGCTGCCAAAGAGGTCAAAGCCCCTTTGATACTTCAGGTTTCCTCAGGCGCAAGAAAATACGCCAACCATACATATCTTATGAAGCTTATCGAAGCCGCACTTATCGAAACTAACCTTCCGATATGCGTGCACCTTGATCACGGCGATACTTTTGAGATTTGCAAATCATGCATAGACGGCGGCTTCACTTCCGTCATGATAGACGGATCCCACCATTCATTCGATGAAAACATAAGGCTTACAAAGCAGGTTTGCGATTATGCTCACGATAAAGGCGTAGTGGTTGAAGGGGAGCTTGGTCGACTTGCCGGTATCGAAGACGCAGTAAATGTCTCTGAAAAAGATGCAGCATTCACCGACCCTGCGCAGGTTCAGGAATTCGTTACACGAACCGGTGTTGATTCTCTGGCGATAGCGATTGGCACAAGCCACGGCGCTTTCAAATTCAAGGGTGAACCGAAACTGAGATTTGACATACTCGAAGAAATTCAAAAAAGACTTCCCGGTTTTCCGATTGTTTTACACGGAGCTTCCTCTGTCATACCTGAATACGTAGATATGATTAATAAATTCGGCGGTAATATGCCCGGCGCTCAAGGCGTGCCCGAAGCGATGCTTAGAAAAGCCGCTGCGATGTCTGTCTGTAAAATCAACATCGATTCGGACTTAAGACTTGCTATGACCGCGACTATCAGACAATATTTCGCTGAAAACCCCGGTCACTTTGACCCGAGACAGTATCTTTCGCCTGCGCGTGCTGCGATAAAGGCAATTGTAAAGCAGAAGCTGGTAAACGTTTTAGGGTGCGACGGCAAAGCGTAATAACTGCTGATACTACAGCGAAAGTTGTGTTATAAAGAATTAATGAGCGAAGCCACAAGGACGATTCAGTCGTTACCGGAATGAGGTTGACGATGAAATTGTCCTCGTGGTGTAGCCATGATAATGTATTTCGCCGTAATACTGATAATGGTGGTGTGGATTCTTTGGTTTTAGATAAAATGCTTAAATGGGATCATCCCGTTATTCTTATACCGATTGATGTTTTTACAAAACCAATCACGCTGATATTAAATCAAAGTACGCTGCACATGGTTTTATTTGATGACGCAAAAAAAGTGTCGCAGGATTTTGAGTTGCACGGCATTCAGTATGATATATCCGACCCTCGATCATATCAGGCAGGAGTTCAATTTTTAGAATATTTTGAAGGTAAAAGAACCGTATTCGATATGCCTTTAGATGTAAGTGGAACTGAATTCCAAATGCGCGTATGGAAATCACTTATCGAAATCCCCTATGGCCAAACTCAAAGCTACGCTCAAATTGCCAAAAAAATTCAAAACCCGATGGCTTATCGTGCTGTAGGCACAAGTTGCGGGGCAAATCCTCTGCCTATAATAATTCCTTGTCACAGAGTACTTGCATCAAATGGCAGCTTAGGCGGATACAGCGGTGGTCTTGAAATAAAAAGGGCGCTTTTAAAGCATGAAAATCTAATGTTAAAAAAGAGTATGAATCAGCGATAATGTTTTTAATCGGGCATCATACCCTTTTAGAAAAGGACAGTGTAATAATATTTGCCGGTCAATACTTTTATCTAGATCTAAGACATTCCCTTTGATAAATCTCTGAATAACCACACCAACCTTTGCGGCATTATACTGTGCTTGCTCCACTAGTTTTTCAGATAGATCTGCCAATTTGACACTCCCCATGCCTGAAGGCAGGGGATTCTTGGGTGATGAAACCGAAGTCCATTTCTGGTATCGAAGTATGACCCCGAATTATTAATTATTTACACTAAGTAGTATTTATCTGGTCTATAACCGCTCCCAGTAAATCCTCGTATGGTGACTTACCGTCAAAAATATTTTTATAAGAACACATCCATGCCGGAGTCAGACCGCTTCGATGTGCCACTGACTGAGATGGTATATTCGAAGAAGCTACGCCGTAATACGGTACAATTCCGCGCTCCAAAATCATAATTGCCAATTCTCTTACCAAAAACGATGCCAGCCCTACATTTCTAAATTGAGGCAGTACATCTATTCCTATTTGCCACATTGTTCTGCAGTCAGCTGATGCACCTGCCATACCTGCAATAGTTCTTCCTTTAACTGCGTAAATAGCGAGTGCATCTGGGCGTGGATGATCCGGATCATAACTTATAGCATTTTGAAATCCGGGAATTTGATACAACTCATGTATATCTGTACCTTCTTTAATATGTATAGAAAATTCCGCAGAACAGGGTATCTTTCTAAACACCTTCTCGTCAGGGATGTAATAAAGAGAGTGTCCGTACACAAATGGCGAAACAAAAATATCTTCTCTGGTTTTCTTACAGAGCGTTTTTTTCACTTTTTCTAATAGCGATTGATCGGCTGAAATGACAACACCTTTACCCATAGTAGCGATCTCAAGATAAATTGCTTGCCTTTCAAACGTTCTACATCCTTCGTTTAAGCGAGCTTCAGAGAACACTACTCCGTCATTTAGAAAGTCTTCGGCCTTGCAATTCATATCTATTGCTAATTGCTGACGCACCATATCCAAAATAATAGATTTTGTAAAAAGATCCATTTAGATCTCTCCTCAGAGCTGTCCAGCCTTTATTGTCTATCCTCACGGTTAATACGGCATTTTTCTTTGTATTAGTCATATCATCAACTTCTTGTATGAAAATCCTACATATCGGTATTGTAACCCATTTTTTTGTTTCAAAGTCAAGTTTATCCGAATTATCCTGAAAAGTTGTTATCAGAAAAGACAGTAGATAAAAGGCATGATCTAGGTGAAAAGCGATATTAC
>Ga0209616_1000342_pt1 | contig 13769 bp, 16 predicted proteins | sample FlocCalmetaG_FD_184153 | JGI IMG/M metagenome (GOLD analysis project Ga0209616, IMG submission 184153) | Freshwater bacterial and archeal communities from Indian Creek, Illinois, USA - Floc-Cal metaG (SPAdes) (version 2) | ecosystem: Environmental > Aquatic > Freshwater > Unclassified ...
GCGTGGATCCGTCACGTAACCCGACCCCCCTCCCCGGGGGGTTTTCCACATTATCCACACTGTCCACAGAGACTGGCATGTGCCGCCGTATTGGTTGACGTTAGAATTGTTACTAAGTGGGCAAATTGACACACGACTTCTCATGCCATTGGCGGTGAGAAACGCCACGCCAAATTGCGTGACTGGCAACAGGATTAGACGAGGCCGCGCGCAAGAAATGGGTATTGGCGTCGCGCACAATACCTTCCCAGCGCCACCCAACTCGGATTAACCGCAAGTGGTCAGTTGCCTTACGTTCTTCTCTGCGGGAAAACATAATTCCGCCTATAGCAGCGAGTATCAGAGCAATTACTACCGCGCGCTTTACCCATACCAGTTTCGTTCCCATCATAGCAATCTAGCCCCCCATATTAGTCTGCCACTGGTGGAGTATCGTAGGGGTAATGACCCAAATAAAGGAGCCATTAACCGAGGCCAAATACCATACTTTCGTCTGCACGTCGATAGGCCGGAATCCACTTACCCCTGTGTTGTAAGATATCCTAACAGATGCCCCCCCGCCTGTTGCTTCCTCGGAGCTTGATTTCGGAATCACTAGATCGTTAAAGTCAGCTTTGATGTTTACATTGAACATCCTCATCTCTATTCCTCCAGGAGCACTCAGTAGCGTAACCCGCAAGGAAGTAAAGAGATTGGCAACGGCGTTGGCAAGAAACTCGAGGTAGGCACCAACTTTTGGAATAAATCCCAAGAAAGGATGGGCTGCTTGAGTGGGCGCAAGCGGGTAGTGCGAATTTATGCCGATAAACGGGCTAGTAATACGAAATAGTATCTCATCTGCGCCAACATATGGCAACTCTCCGTTCCAATTGAGACCCAGAAAACGCTGAACTGCTACAGTATCAGTAAAAACACGGACGACAATGAATCCGCTGTTACTCCTGTTGACGAAGGGACTCCTTTCAAAAATGTTCGTCATGTTTACTAGGCCGTCAGGCGCAACACTCCATTGAGGCGGGTCGCTCCTGAAGTTGTTTCTCCCAAGCAATGACGTCCCTATGGTACGAACATGCCTGGTCTGAATGATATCTGGCATGGTTATGGCTTGCACGCCCGCTGCAGCGCCGTCAGGCGTGACAGCTGCCGGCATTCTTCCTCTCGCATTTCGCACGGCGTTCTCAACACCGTCATGTGGTTCTCCAAAGAGAAGAACAGTCATGTCGTTCTCTGCTCCCACAACGCCAATTGTGATGTTCATTACTGTGTCGTTAGGCTTCTTAGGGTCAAAGTAAACTGCGGCAGCTCCCTCCTCAGGTCCTAAGGGTGTGTTTATCACAGCATCTAACCTGCCCCAGAAAACGCCATCGGCCATGGGTATTTCCCCGGACAAGGTTATCTCCTGTACTGCAGATGCCTGCCGGATTGTGGCTGATCCGATTGTCAGTACATCGTTTTCGATGATTACAGTGGCCCGTAAAGTCAGGCTTGTGGCCCCTCTGGCCACGTCTTTGCCAAAGCGAGACTCATTGCCACGCCGGAAAACTTGATGCGAAACAGCAATGTCTCTCTGAGCATTACCAGTTCTAACTACGATAGTGTAAGTCTGTGCAGCGGGCCTAAATCTCGCGGCCGACACTGGTATAGAAATAGATATTACACTCAAGCACAAGACGATGATGATGATTTTGCGTAGCTTGATACATTCCCCTCTCTCAACCTTTGCGTAAAGCACGGATTCTTCACTTTTGCTGCACTAACAACCACCGAGCATCTAATTGGCTGTATTTTCTCCGCGCACTCCCCTTTCGTTTATCAAGATTATTTTACCAACTCCATTATATACTCATCACAGCATGTGGTACAAGTGCAATATTGTGACGTGATGACATAATGGGAGAATGATGCTACTTGTTGTTAGGAGCAAAGCTTCGCAAGGCGCGACGAGAAGCGGGACTAACCCAGGCTGAGCTTGCAGGCTCCGAGTTATCCCGCTCCTTCATCAGCGAGATAGAGCGCAACGAGAGAAACCCATCGATAGCGACAATTAGCCTATTTTACGGGCGATCTAGTGAAGTCCGACTACGATCGCGCACAGTTACTGATCAGCCAAGCGCACACTTGCCTAGAGTTAGGCGACAGAGACGGCCTTGCGTCTGCACTAGGTGCTTTGCGGCAAATCACCCCTTTACCGGATACGCTTAAGGCCCGTTGGCATGAGTTGATGGCGTGGTATGAACAAACAGTGGCACTGCTGTCATCTCGCTGCACACGCGACGTTTTCTGCGGGGCTCTATTTTCAGACGATAGCGATGTGCAACAAAGCACTGGCCATTCTCGCAACTTCTCGGGATATGCCCCCAGAAAGGCGACTAACCCTTTATCTCCTCGGGAGCGCTTATTTTGCGCTTGGCCAAATAGATGCGGCCAAAAAGTGCTATGAGGAGATTGCCACCCTACCCGGCCATGACTCAGAAAGCGAGATCTTAACTTACCACGGCAGAGCAATTTGTGCGCAACACTCAGGCAATGTCGAAGAGGCCATGGCTATCCTGCATACACTTGACGCTGATACTCGCTTCCCTGCCACCGCCGCGCATAAAGCTCGCCTCGAGTTTCTGCTCTTTTGGGCTGAACAAGATCCGTACTCTGTCGATATCTGCCTACCGCTTGAGAACTATCTCGCAGCCCTCCTGGACAGTGCGCCGGCAGATAAAAGCTACGAGCGGGTCAAAACAGAATGGGCGATAGCCAAGAGCCAACTGCGACGAGCACCAAAAAGCAGCGTGCTGCCTGTAATTCAACAGCATGCCGAGCTCTTTACCAGCTTAGCTCATCGCGGACGCGCTGCCGAGGTACTACAATTTGGCGCAACCCTTATGAACCGGCACGGTGACTGCGCCACAGCATACCGACTAATGAAAGAAGCCTGCGAACTGACCAGACTGGCTGTGCGATGACGGAGCGCTAAATGCCAACTGCGGGAGACTAGCGGAACGGTGGCATTACGATTTGGTGGTTTATAGGTCTACCATTTGTGCAGAAGCCTAAATCTAAACCCCCACAACCGCAGAAGTATGATACTGCGGAAAACGAAGAGATGATACTGTCAGCTCTGCCGTTTTCAGAGTCACTCCCAACAGGGTTCGCGTTCAGCCTGGCAACTAATGCACCCCTCGCAATGCACATGACGGAACCCCTAGCCCTCATCTTGCCCCCCGGCACGAAAATACAAAAACACCAAGGGCATAAGACCCTTGGTGTTACTGATTTTATTGGTGGAGCATAACGGGATAGAACTGTTGCCTTCTTGACTGTCAGCCAGGCGAGTGGTTCGAGTCCTCCTCGGGTGGGTTTTGCTAGAATCAGCAATATCAATGCTTTGCGCCACTTGTACGAACGTGTGTTACGCTTATTTACGCCCCTCTTTGCTGACTTCCGTTAGAACTTTTATTAGAACTCCTGTTAGAGCCTCCTGCTGGTAGACCGCTGATTACGAATTGTTTGGTACGTCCAACACCTCATGTCGGTGCGTGTAGGGCAGTGTCATGGAGTGAGGAAATACAAGGGTTTAGCGATTGCAAACACCTGCTCGTATACGCTCATTGCGCGTAATTCCCCAGCCGTTGCTGTCAAAACAGCGTAAACGGATCCTCGCCGCTCGTTAAACACAAAGAAACTCTACCTGATCTATTTTCTGGCTGCAACACTTTTCTAGGTGCGCTAAGCAGCCCATATGGTGCATGCATGGCTGAAACTGCCCTAGCTTGCCCCATCTCTGCCACAACGTTAAGAGATGCCCTAGTGGTCGCACCTTTTCAACTCTTGGGCTGCCTTCAAGAGGCGGTAAGCCTCTTGATAGTCAGAGTGACGCTCCATTAGACTTGCCCCGAACTCGAGCACTTCAGCTGCGCGACCGAAATGGCTTAGTTCCTGAAAGCGCTGTCTAAGATGCTGTATCGCAGGCAGTATGTCAGGCAGCAGTGCGCGCCTAAGTTGACTCTTAACTATCGCCCATTCTGTCTTAGTGGTCTCGTAGTCGCTCTCAGGCGCATGCTTAGAGGAGGCAAGATAATGCTCTAGCTCTCGGCACATCTGCTCGGGATACGGCTCTTGCTCTGCTAGGAACAACAAGTACTCCCGTCGTGCCGTGTGTGAGATTAGCGCAGGAGCGTGAGGTATGCTATCAATTTGACCTAGCAATTCAAAAGCGCCCGCGCTATTACCCATTCTAATCAAGGCAGAGCCCCATGTTGTCAGCACAGCGGCGTGAAGTGTTGCATCGCGTTTTTGTTCTGAGTGCTCTGCTGCTTTCTTTGACCACCTCAGCGCACCATCGATATCGCCTAATTGTTGTGCGCAGATTGCTCTGCCGTGGTAGGCGCGGATAACGTCCTCTTGGTCGGCACTGCCTTCGCAAGCGGCAGACTCCGCATAACACTTATCTGCGGCGGCTACCTTGCCGTGTGCAAAGTAGGCGCTGCCAAGGAGGTAGATCGTCAATCGACGCCCCTCCGTTTGCTCTGGTATCACGGCAAGTATATTTATCGCTCTGTTACACATCTCGATGGCCTGTTGATACATCCCTGCCTTGTAGGTGGCATACGCCGCCAGATAACAGCAATACCACTGCCTTTCTGGCCTATGCAGAGCCTCATATAGTACTTCAGACAAAAGGGAGTGATTGACGGCACTTAGTGGCCTTCCCTCCTGTTGCTCATGCCACGCCATGAGCTCATGAAACCGAGCCTTGATACTATCTGGCAAGGTGTGATACGCCTTCAAGGCCGTAAGGATATCCCTAAGGCCCTGATCATCACCTAGCTCCATACAGGCAAAGGCTTGGTTAAGTAGCAGCTCTGCCTGATCGCGGTCTGACTTGCGCTTATCAACCTGGAAAAACTCCCGCGGCTTGTTTAGCCGCTCAGCTAAGATGGCAATGGTCTCTGCCGATGGGTTCCGCGCGTTGCGCTCTAGTTCGCTAATCATGGAGCGAGACAGCAGAGTCCCTGCAAGCTCAGCTTGTGTTAGCCCTAGAGCCTTACGAGCACTCTTAATTTTATCCCCCAGTAACAAACCCTCGCCCCCTAGCGTTGTGTCATCGTGCCACAATGTTGTCCTTGCGCCACACACTATTGCCATTGTAACATATTATTGTAACATATTTATGATAGAGTGAATTGCAGCATGGTAATTGGATAGGAGGGAAACCGATGAAAATATTTCTCAGCTTCGTCTGCGCCGCATGCATCTTAGTTGCTACCCAATCCCCGGTCTGGTCATACTCAACATCAACAGTAAGTCAAAAGGAAGTAGTCATCAATAACGACCCCTGCCCACGTATTCCACTGCCCCAGATCAGAAAGGTAGCGTCAACAGCCGGGGGTCAAAAGTAAACTAACACCATCCTAGTATCCAAGCGCTTCAATCCACGCAAACTGGCCAATAGTTGACGTCCTTGACATAGAAGTGCCCACACACGTAGCGGACGGCTCGGGCTTGTTCTAGTTGTTCGTACAGATTCTTCTTTAACATGGCGATAAACCGGACTTCGCTTCCATATCCTAGCATCTCGCATCAAGGTATGGGGAGGAAACGGAAGAAGTCATGGTGGAAGGAATTAAAATCTAGGTTGGCGTGAAGAGGAGAACCACCAGTGAATACACTTTTCCCACAATTGGAAGAAGGCCTAAATCGAACTAACGGAGGCGTTACCAGGATGAACTATTGGAAGAAACTGGCAGTCGCAACTGTTGTTCTGTATTTTATTGTCGCAATAACAGCCTTTGCTGCGACGAGTTGGCGGACGCAATCACAACCGATAATACTACCAAGAAGTGCTTGGGGGGCTCCACCGCCTACGAGGGTCATCGCGCCTAGGGGCACAGGTACACGACTGATTTTTCATCATGCGGCAGGATTGCCATTTGCAGCAACTTCCCTTTCCGAAACGGCTGCGGAGATCATGCGAATTAGAAATATGCATGTTAATGGCAATGGGTGGTATGATATAGGGTATCACTATGTTATAGATAGAGCTGGACGCATATGGCAGGGGAGACATGATGCCCATAGCAATTATGAGGGCTTGTGGGGTGTTGGCGCCCAGACTGTAACCCAAGCGTCTTTCGATGCAATGGCGGCTTTATCGAGATGGCTAGCATATCGTGACTCATTGTCTCTGCCCATAGTGTATGTTCACTCCGATTTCAACAACACTGCCTGCCCTGGGAGGAACATGAGAGGTTTGATTCATAACAACTTGCGGCAGCATTTATCAATCGTTATGGAGCGGAGATAGAGAAAGGAGAGCTAAGGTAATGCAAATGACAAAGGGCAGTTGGTTCGTTGTAGCAATGGTTGGTACGATCTTGCTTGGATTATACTTTGTAAGAGCAACTCCAATAGTGCTATATGTGGCAACGTTCCTTGCTAATTACGACAAGCGCATAGGGGGGCAATACCAGATAAACTCATTTTTGATAAGCAAAAACGAAGTGGATGAAGCGCGACTAACCATTGGGTGGGTTAAAGCAACAACGAAGTCTTTGATGCCACGCATAGAGGTTTTAGACCCGAGACAAACTCCAATCCACAGGGGAGAGGGGTTGGTGACAGACCTTAGTTTAGGGGAATATGTCGTAGCAATAACTTTTTTTGATACTGAGTTGCAGGAAAGCGTTAGGGAATATCTCAGTCTGGCCGGAGTTAGCACAGAAAAGGCAGGGGAAGATGTGTTATTGGAACATGTGCGCGTGGCGCACCCGCCGGATGACTCAATGATGATAATTTACCTTGGTTTATCTGCAAAACCTACCCTAGAAACACAGCAAACACGGAGAGAACTACGCCTAATCATAAGGAATGAATAGTCTGTATGGAGCCGGCTATTTCGTCATTTGCGTTGCAAATGTGCCGCATTGTGCATGAACTATAAGAGAATTCTGTTCCCACTTTCTTGCGCGTTATCGCTACAATTCGCCGTTAGCGTATTTGTTCACTCGTCCTATTCGCGTGGTCATGAACATACAGGATGGATTGTGCCCTTTGCGGCATCTGTGCTATTTTGTGTAGGATCTTTTCTCGTATCGGTACAATTTAATCAAGTTATTGGCCGGCCATTTTGTGGAACTTTGATTTTTTTGATAGTAGCTCTGCCCTTTTTCGCGCTGATGTTATTAGGGCAGTACTCCAATGCGGAGCACGGCAGAATTATAGCAACAATACTAAATCTCGGCTTCTTGCACTTGGGGGGGTTCAGAGCGCCTATTATCGGAATATTTGGTCCTCAGCTACTACTCAACCCCTTCTATGCAGTAATTATGACTACTGTAATGCAGGCTATAGGACCCTTCCTTGCGGATTTGACTCAGCTCGTTAAGCGTATAAAACACCATGCCTAAGCTTTGGCTGTTAGTCGTGCTAATTGGCACAGATCAATTAACAAAATTTCTGGTTGCAAACACAGCTACTCGTAAATTTGGACATAGACTATTGGGCATAAATGTTCATGGAAATGCTGACCATATCTCAATCATCGCCTTCGTCCTTCTCGCGGATAGTCCAAACTGGCATACTAAAAACCAAACATTTCCCACCCTAATATTGTCCGGAGCCTCCTCAAATACTCTGGAGTATCTACATCGGGGCTTTGTTATAGACTGGATCAGCACAGCAGGGTCTCTCGTTTTTAATTTGGCTGATCTGTATATCGTTCTGGGCATTGGCTTCGCGATTTGTGTCATGGTCAGGGACTTCTTGCAGGAATGTTCCCATCGCCGCTTGCCTCCCAAGGAGAAAGATCGCGTCTAATTTATTGTTACTGCGCATTCACAATACCAGCGGAAGCAGATGTATGTTCGTAAGCGAGCTTGCAAATCCCTGCTTTAGGTATGGGGTAATGGCAATTTGGAGCTTTTTTGCATTAGAGCCCCCCTGTCTCTATAATAATGGTGACGGACTAGGAGCATAGCAACTGGCATTAATTAAGGTAGCTCGGAGGTGACCCATGGGTAGGCGGTATAGCGTTCCTTTGGCGGTGCTCACAATGTTCTCTCTAGTGTTTCATTTCGCCCCTAGGGTTATAGAGGATCATTTCAACATTTTGGTCTTAGCTGCCATGTTGACTCCTCTTATCATATTGTGGTCTGGTACCGTGGACATTAAGACAGGAGTGTTCCAGTCGGTTGTGCTAGAGGCAGTGTATATCATCTACGCTAAGTGGTACTGGCAGTATAGAAATCGGCTGATGGAAGGGTATTTCGCTTTTGAAAATCCTCTGATGATAGACTTACTACTTATCGTTTTTGCTCTATCCCTAGCGATTGCAGTAATAGGGAAGCTATTGGCAGGAAAGGTGAAAAGGAAATTTATCGTAAGGCCATAGTGTTACTGCTGTAAGCGTCAAATACTTTCCACCTCGCTCTGAGTCCTCCCGCATGAGATGCTGTAGCTAGCAATCTTACGGGAGGTTTTGTTTATGACCAAGGCAGAGTGTAAGAGTTTGCGGGAGACCCGGGTGGCACAGTACCGAGCCAGCGGCCAAAGCTCTAGCACGTGGTGCGAGGAGAACAAGGTGCGCCACCACTGCACCATAGAAATCGCAAAAAGAAGTGGGGTATCCCGAACAAAGGGGATGGTTCTTTTTGGAAACAGACGGCCCATCCGTTGGCACTTATTCGTCTTGCAGGCGCCTGAGCTGAGCCGCCTCTCGGCATCGCTCTGAACGACAAACTCCCTGTTGAGCCCGCGAACCATACCACGATAATACACTGTGCTGCTCGCCTGGCGTCCTGCTCTTGGCCTGCCCTCACCTCATGCAAGGTTACCGCGCGCTCAGGAAAAATACAAGAAGAACCGTCCCTTTTGGTAGGTTTTGAGTGTGGGCACCAAAAGGTCAAAAAGAAACGAAAAAGACCACCCTGTGGGTGGTCTGTCTATGGCTAAAGCGCCTTGATAATGATGGTGCCGAAGGCCGGAATCGAACCGGCACGGCCCTCACGGACCGAGGGATTTTAAGTCCCTGCAGACGATCCCGGCCAGTAGGACCGAGAGTGGAAAAACACGTCTGTATCATGGATGGTCGGGGCTTACTTAGCATTCTTGAGGAGCATTTTTGGAACGCCCCTCGGCATATGGGCACCGAATGGGCACGTATTGTTCATGATGCTCTTTGCATAATTATACTTTGTGAATATTTGATATACGGGAGCAAAAGCCTTACGCTAGAATTTTTGTCTATTAAGCCGGAAATAATTAAACACGAAAACGCCAAGGGCTTAAAACCCTTACCGTGACTGATCATTTAGGAACACAAATGGATCGCCTGGACACAGCTGGTAGTCATCCTTCCTCATGCTTTTGTGAATGAAATCCGCGAGTGACCCTATAATTTGCTCTATTTCTGCAAGAGTCATAGTGCCTACAGATGAGGGACGCCTTGGCTTCCAGCTTCGCCCAAGAATTGCTCTCACATCATCGTACGAGGCCCCTCCGTCAACTAGGCGACCTATCAGTGCGGGGATCGCGGAGGGCCCCATCCTAGGTCCCTTGTCAGCTTATGGACAAGCCCACTGTAGACATCCTTGCGCAGGTTGCCCATAGCATATAAAGCTATCGTGGAAACCCATTGCGGAGGTGCGGCACTCCCGCTGACTTACCGAGACAAAACCCACGGGACAGACTAGCTGCTCAGGATGAAGCCAGTCGCGGAGTAATGCTCGCTGCAAAAACAATCTCTTGTTGTTGATCTTCTTGGCTACTTTCTAGTAGGCGGAGGAAGTATTGGTCGCGGGTCGTTGTTGATGGTCACATCCGGGTTGTTCGTAGTGGGGTTTGCGGTAGCACTTACTAACGAAGCAGACAGCATTCCAAATGATATACTCTGTACAGGATGTGGCACAAGGACAATATTGTGACGTGATGACACAATGGGAGGGTGATGCTACTTGCTGTTGGGAGCAAAGGTTCGCAAAGCGCGACAAAAAGCGGGGCTAGCCTAGACTGAGCTTGTCGCCCAGAAGAGAGCCCCCAAACTACACTGATCTTTACCAATGGCTCGTGCGTCGTCAGAATGGTAAGGAACGACGAGGCCACATTGGAGATGCCAGACAATCAAGGCATTACTGGCGGTAAGAGTTCTAATCCGTTGATGGCGCTTTGGATCCTTGTTCTGTCCCCAGTAGTCCACAAATCCCAACCGAGTGCCTCAGCGAGCCTGCGGACATTCTCGATAATAATCTCGAGCCTTCGATCTAACTCGGGGTCAACTCCCGGCCCCTCATAGGCCACGATTGACTCTCCATTGACAGCACTAAAGTAGCCGATGTTCCCAGGGGACATACCCTGTCTTTGCAATTCATCAACTAACCGGCGGCCGGCTACTCTCGCTGCCATAATCTTCCCACCCGCGATCCGAACATTCTTGATGTGTTCCTCAGGACTAGACGAGGCCGCGCGCAAGAAATGGCCATTGACGTCGTGCACAATAGCTGACCACCCCCACCCAGCTCGGATGAACCGCTCGCGGTCAGTTGCCTTACGTTCTTCTATGCGGGACAACATGATTCCGCCGATAGCAGCGAGTACCAGAGCAATTACTACCGCGCGCTTTACCCATACCAGTTTCGTTCCCATCATAGCAATCTAGCCCCCCATATTAGCCTGCCATACGAAAGTGTAAGTCTGTGCAGCGGGCCTAAATCTCGCGGCTGACACTGGTATAGAAATAGGTATTACACTCAAGCACAAGACGATGATGATGACTGTGCGTAGCATGATACATTCTCCTCTATCAACCTTTGCGTAAAGCACGGATTCTTCACTTTTGCTGCACTAACAAGTACCGAGTTTCTAATTGGCTGTATTTTCTCCGCGCACTCCCCTTTCGTTTATTAAGATTATTTTGCCAACTCCATGATATACTCTGTACAGGTTGTGGCACAAGGACAATATTGTGACGTGATGACACAATGGGAGGGTGATGCGACTTGCTATTGGGAGCAAAGCTTCGCAAGGCGCGAAAAATGGCGGGGCTAGCCTAGACTGAGCTTATCGCCCAGAAGAGAGCCCCCAAACTACACTGATCTTTACCAAGGGCTCGTGCGTCGTCTGAATGGTAAGGAACGACGAGGCCACATTGGAGATGCCAGACAATCAAGGCATTACTGGCGGTAAGAGTTCTAATCCGTTGATGGCGCTTTGGATCCTTGTTTTGTCCCCAGTAGTCCACAACTCCCAACTGAGTGCCTCATCGAGCCTGCGGACATTCTCGATAATAATCCCGAGCCTTCGATCTAACTCGGGGTTAACTCCCGGCCCCTCATAGGCCACGATATCAGATGCCGCGACAGAACCAAAGTAGCCGATTTTCCCAGTGGACATACCCTGTCTTAGCAATTCATCAAATAACCAGTTGCCGGCTGGTCTAGCTGCCATAATATTCCCACCCGCGATCCGAACATTCTTGATGTGTTCCTCAGGATTAGACGAGGCCGCGCGCAAGAAATGGGTATTGGCGTTGTGCACAGTGACTGCAAAAAGCTGCCCAACTAGGATTAACCGCTCGCGGTCAGTTGCCTTACGTTCTTCTATGCGGGAAAACATGATTCCGCCGATAGCAGCGAGTACCAGAGCAATTACTACCGCGCGCTTTACCCATACCAGTTTCGTTCCCGTCATAGCAATCTAGCCCCCCATATTAGTCTGCCATACGATAGTGTAAGTCTGTGCAGCGGGCCTAAATCTCGCGGCCGACACTGGTATAGCAATAGATATTACACTCAAGCACAAGACGATGATGATGACTTTGCGTAGCATGATACATTCTCCTCTATCAACCTTTGCGTAAAGCACGGATTCTTCACTTTTGCTGCACTAACAAGTAGCGAGTATCTAATTGGCTGTATTTTCTCCGCGCACTCCCCTTTCGTTTATCAAGATTAATTTGCCAACTACATGATATACTCTGTACAGGATGTGGCACAAGGACAATATTGTGACGTGATGACACAATGGGAGGGTGATGCTACTTGCTGTTGGGAGCAAAGGTTCGCAAAGCGCGAAAAATGGCGGGGCTAGCCTAGACTGAGCTTATCGCCCAGAAGAGAGCCCCCAAACTACACTGATCTTTACCAATGGCTCGTGCGTCATCAGAATGGTAAGGAACGACGAGGCCACATTGGAGATGCCAGACAATCAAGTAACCTTGAAGCGTGAGGAGGGGCGGGGGCCGCCCCTCCTTCATTCATCAAGGTACTGACGGTAAGGGTTCTAATCCGTTGATGGCGCTTTGGATCCTTGTTCTGTCCCCAGTAGTCCACAAATCCCAACCGAGTGCCTCATCGAGCCTGCGGACATTCTCGATAATAATCCCGAGCCTTCGATCTAACTCGGGGTCAACTCCCGGCCCCTCATAGGCCACGATAGGATGTGCATCGACAGCACTAAAGTAGCCGATGTTCCTAGAGGACATACCCTGTCTTTGCAATTCATCAACTAACCAGTAGCCGGCTGCTCTAGCTGCCATAATATTCCCACCCGCGATCCGAACATTCTTGATGTGTTCCTCAGGACTAGACGAGGCCGCGCGCAAGAAATGGGCATTGGCGTTGTGCACAATACCTGCCCACTGCTGCCCAACTAGGATTAACCGCGCGTGGTCAGTTGCCTTACGTTCTTCTCTGCGACAAAACATAATTCCGCCGATAGCAGCGAGTACCAGAGCAATTACTACCGCGCGCTTTACCCATACTAGTTTCGTTCCCATCATAGCAATCTAGCCCCCCATATTAGTCTGCCATACGATAGTGTAAGTCTGTGCAGCGGGCCTAAATCTCGCGGCCGACACTGGTATAGCAATAGATATTACACTCAAGCACAAGACGATGATGATGACTGTGCGTAGCATGATACATTCTCCTCTATCAACCTTTGCGTAAAGCACGGATTCTTCACTCTTACTGCACTAACAAGTAACGAGCATCTAATTGGCTGTATTTTCTCCGCGCACTCCCCTTTCGTTTATCAAGATTATTTTGCCAACTACATGATATACTCTGTACAGGTTGTGGCACAAGGACAATATTGTGACGTGATGACACAATGGGAGGGTGATGCTACTTGCTGTTGGGAGCAAAGGTTCGCAAGGCGCGACAAGAAGCGGGACTAGCCTAGACTGAGCTTATCGCCCAGAAGAGAGCCCCCAAACTACACTGATCTTTACCAATGGCTCGTGCGTCGTCAGAATGGTAAGGAACGACGAGTCCACAGTGGCAACGCCAGCCAATCAAGTAACCTTGAAGCGTGAGGAGGGGCGGCACCCGCCCCTCCTTCATTCATCAAGGCATTACCTTGGCGGTAAGAGTTCTAATCCGTCGATGGCGCTTTGGATCCTTGTTCTGTCCTCAGCAGTATTCCAAAACTCCCAACTGAGTGCCTCATTGAGCCTGCGGGCATTCTCGATAATAATCCCGAGCATTCGATCTAACTCGGGGTTAACTCCCGGCCCCTCATAGGCCACGATTGACTCTCCATTGACAGTACTAAAGTAGCCGATGTTCCCAGGGGACATACCCTGTCTTTGCAATTCATTAACTAACCAGTGGCCGGCTGCTCTAGCTGCCATAATAAGCCCACCCGCGATCCGAACATTCTTGATGTGTTCCTCAGGATTATGTTGCCACTCACCTTGCCTGTCGGCATTTGAGTGGTTTTTTCTTGTCTTACATGGCGGAGTTCTGAGATAATGAATGGCGTGTGCGGATAGTAAGCAC
>Ga0209616_1000345_pt1 | contig 13630 bp, 15 predicted proteins | sample FlocCalmetaG_FD_184153 | JGI IMG/M metagenome (GOLD analysis project Ga0209616, IMG submission 184153) | Freshwater bacterial and archeal communities from Indian Creek, Illinois, USA - Floc-Cal metaG (SPAdes) (version 2) | ecosystem: Environmental > Aquatic > Freshwater > Unclassified ...
GTTATACGGAGGCTGCCTAGCTTACCTGTTAGTCGTTCTTGTTGATAGTTAGTCAGAATGACTTTTATGCCTAGGTATTTCGATTTATTATCAACCCATACCGGAAACGAAAGGATATTATCTTTCAATGAGTAGTTTTGATTGTTCCAGATAGCAACAAGCTTTTTTAGAACAGGTACTTTGACTTCCTTTTGTTTTTCCGGTTCAAGCTTTGCATTGGCACGAAGGCTCTTTTTGTATCTACCAAAAACACTTCTTGCGTCTCGGATTGCTTGGTTCTTAACTGCACTTGGAAGGTCAGCGACAACATCCTTGCTAGTGAGTTTCAGGGGTTTGTCTGCTGAAACAGAATCAGAAACGATTTGGTTTACCAACCGGATATACTCTTTTGTTGCCGCTAAAATATGATCTGATTGTTCTTTTTTAGGCTCTAACTTAACCTTCACAGTGATCTGTATCTTCATCACCCCTTGTCTTTTGTTCTTCGATGTACCATAGAGACGGGAGCCGCCTTCATCCCACGATTGAAACCGTGGGCTTTCGGCTACGCTCCTGTAAACTTAACAACTACACGCTTGTTAAGTGGCTTCAATGATTGAAGCTCTTCTTTTTCCGGGACATATTGTGAGCATTGTGTAACAAGGAATATCGGCAGTTTATAATTATAACTTGGCATACGTTCTATCGCTTTTGACCATACTTTTTCACCGTCTGAAACCCATTTGCACCTAAACACATCTGCGTTTCCACATGTCCAACAGAGTGCATCATACCGTTGATATTTTTTTAACGGTGGCTGGATACTATAGGTCGTTGGTTCAATTGTTTGTTGAGTTAACATGATTTGATGGCAGAATGCTAATACTGCTGATTGCGTAAGCACCCTGCCTTTAATCCTCCTTTCATCGAAAAGGATAAACAGGTTAATCTGAATACGCCTTAGCCACTTTGCTAATAGGGTGGTTAGCCGGTGCCGGTGAAACAGACGGAACAACATGCATCGCATCGTAGAAGCGCGGTTCATGATGAGAGAACCGTATCCTGCAAATACCAGTAGCACCATCGCGCAGTTTAGTGATTATAATATTTGCTTCTCCAGGAGCGCTGTCTTTGGAATAAAACTCCTCACGATAAACCATCATGACAACATCTGCATCTTGCTCTAGGTGTCCCGAGTCCCGTAAGTCCGATGTGTTTGGGATTGGGGGGACCCGTGTTTCTACTTTTCGACTGAGCTGGCACAACAAAAGCACTGATATATTTAATTCTATCGCCAAATCCTGAAGTGTGTGAACGATTTTACCGAGATGCTCGTTTGTGTTGTCACCTTGCGCCTGACGGTCAGCGATTTTGCTAAGGTAATCAATTACAACCACATCTAACCCATTATTCATTTTTTCGGCATAACATACGCCACGGATATCACTTGTTGCGAGGCTTCTTCCACCGATTATTTTCAGGTTCCTTGATTTGAAAGATTCGGCCGATAAAGCAACTCGTATTTTTTCTTGGTCGTCAAGCTCCCGCCGCCGATAACGGGTACCGCTTACTCGCGCATCTGCGCAGATCATACGATCGATAAGGCGTTCCTTTGTCATCTCAAGTGTACAAAATAATACATTGTGTGTACGGCTAGCATTAAGCGCTATATCGCAAGCAAGTTGTGTTTTCCCCATACCAGGTCGACCTGCGAGTAAAACTAAATGTCCATGTGGCAACCCTCCTGTAAGTGCATCGATCGATGCAAACCCTGTCGAAGGATTATTGGGCGGCTGTCCATACAACGCATCCTGTATTCGGTCCTGCGCGATCTCTGATGCTGATAAAGCCTCTGGTGCCCACCCGTTTTGCTTCGAGATATAATCGTATATCACTTTCATGGCCTCTGGTGTGGAATAATCTTTTTCGTTAAGCGCAATAGCAGCCGCATCTACACATGCTTGGTGACGATGACGTCTAATTGCTTTTTCTTGTACTGTAATAGCATGCTGCTCTAGGACCAATGATGGCATAGGCCCTGTCAAGAAAGATGACAGCATGGGCAACGCTTGCGTGATGTCATTACGTCCTATTTCTTCAAGGCGTGTGTAGACAGAAGTGCGATTTATGAGCTTGTTCCTCGATGACATATCAGCCATAGTCGAAAAGATAACTTGGTGCGATGGATCGTAAAAATCCTCTGCGGAAATATACCGGTTTACTAATGGGAATAGCGTGCCATCTGCAAGCAACCCTCCAATAACAGCGACCTCAGTTTGTAGACTGTGCGGCAATTTTAAATTGTGTGATGACTTTTCGATTTTTATCCCTCCTTGTATTGCGCTGAGCGTTCAACTATTTGCCGGACGTAATCAGGGACATTGTGCCCCCAACCGGAGTATTGGGGTTCTGTTTGGGCTTGGACAGGAACAGATACCTTGTTATCGTAGCGGCCTTCTAAGACCTTAGTCATGTTTTGATCGTTTAGTGCCCAATCAAAAGTGCAAATCCACCCGTTTCTGTTTGTAGAGCTCCGGTTAGTTAGAAAATCTGATTTTTCAATACGTTTAAAGAAATCAGCAAAAACATCCAAACCTTCGTTGTCTTTCCAGCGCGCAGCTATTTGTTTCTTCCGGGCATCGGTAACCTTAAGCACACGAGGTAGCGACGGGCAATGTTCATGGTATAGCGCTACGATTTCGTTCCAGGGGATGGTGGCAGTATTTTGGTTTTTATGCCGTTTCTTTTTTATGTCGGTAGGTGTATTTTGGTTCTCGTCGGATTCGAGAACAGCATCTAAATTAAGAGCCGCCTCCTCGCTTTTTGTTAGAGGGGTTATGGAGGAGGTAGGAGGAGGTTCTTTTGTAGTAATCTCTGTAGTAATCTCTGTTAATGTTTTTACGCCAGCGGTGAGATGGACATCACTAACTCGTGAACTGGATTTCACCGTTTCGTTAAAACGGGGTTCATCTAATTCATTGTTTTCATCAAAGTTTTGATTCGTAATTTCGTTTTCACCGTTTCGTAATATGGAATTCACGCAGCCAAGCAGTTGGCCCGCTACTAATCGTATGTGTACAGTAGGGGACCCATTGAAACGGAAAGTTCGTTTCTCGACGATATTCTTTTTAATTAGAATTTCGATTGCTCGGTCAAATTGGCGGGCTGTAATCCTGCATTCAGCCCACCAGTCGTCTCGGCCTTTTACTAACCATAATTGGCCTTCCTTTATTACCTGCAGTTTTGTCTTGCCTCGTTTACTGGGTAAGTGCCAATAAATAATTTGGCTTAACAGTAACCCAGCAATTATGTCTTCTGCTATGTCAACATACAATCGTTTTACTTTAATTATGTCTTGGTCAGCCTCTTCCCAACGTAAAAATTGTTCAAAATCGTTTGCTGTTTTATTCATCAAAATCTCCCACCCTGTTCTTTCCAGTTATTTTTTTGATGTTTTCTATCACCGGTTCGATAAACATAACATTTGAAATGTTCTGGTCTTCTATTTGAACAATCCGAAATTCGATTGTGATTAAATTTGAATTTTTCAGGAAATCACATGCGGCTTTGACTTGTCTTTTGGAGAAACCGAACCGTTTTCCTAGTGCATCATAGGTTTTTTGTAATTTATCGGTTTTAAATTTTTTTCTATATCCTAAGATATCATCGGTGGTTTCGCTCCTAATTTCTATCGGTTTGTACCAATAGATAATCTCGGAAAGGATCATGGCTGCGTTTAGGTTTGGCGACCCGTTGCTATACCGTAAGTTTTTTATCCAGCCATCGTCAATAATAGCACCGCATAACGGCAATTCTTTGATTTTCATAAAAAGATCCAATGCGATTCCCCCTCCTTAATTTCTATCTCTAGTCATGGGACCTGCAATCTTTGCGATACTGCGCCGGAATCCTGCTGCACCGGCAGCCGTGATACCGTCCTCGATTTGTCCAAAATACACGTTGCCATCTTGTAGGTCTAGCTTGCTTGCGATGATGGCGCCCTTAATAGTGCTCCGTGCCGATTGAAGTTGCACAGAGGCGCCAGGCCCATAGATAAAGCTATTAATCTGGGCATTGTCTCGCAAAACCAAATTAGCATCATCAGCAAGAATTATAAGTAGATCGTTAGGATCACTGAAATTAGTGATCCCACCGTCATTAATCGTTAAATTAGGGTAGGCAGGGTTTACAATAAATGGCGTTTGGAACCTGGCAAAACTAGTCACATACAATTCTAACCTGCCGCCACCAATGGCAAAAACATTGCCCTCCGCGAACAATGACTGTACCACTACCCGCTGGACCTTTCCTTGGGTATCGAAAATTAATGTACCGTTAGGCGCTACGCTGATTATGTTATATTGAAGGTCACCCTGGATAGTCAATGCTTGGTTAACATATACATTTGGCGCTAGACGTAAACCAGTAGGTATAGCCGGCGGTAGAAACGCTTTAGGAGAATTTTCAGTGACTACAAAATGCGGATCGAAGCTGCTAGGTACCGAGACAGTCCCTGCTGACTCTAAGTTCCCGGTAATATGAACCCGGTTAGGCACAGTCAGGTTAGCCTTTGAAAATATGGCGTTAGTAAAAATCTCTTTTGTGGTTACCGGTACTAAATCTATTTGGACTTTTTCTGTCGCATCTTCACTTCTGCCCTTAGCCACAATAGTTACTAAGCTTGTTGGTATACCAGTAACACTTATCCGGAAAGTTTCGTTGTTACGAAGCGGGCCCACATTATTGTTAACCGCTGTAGTTGCAATGACTTCCGCTGCCTTTGCAGGATTTTCGATTAAAAATTTTGCCATAGCGTCCGCTGTAGAGTACGCAAGATGGTACGCTTGCATTTGGTTGATATTTTTGGTGTATCTAGCACTGACTATATTGTAGCGCCAAATAATAACACCAAATATTGAAATGCCAAGCATTGTTGTTAAAGCCAATGGCAATGCTGGTCTTCGTATATTGTGAATTAACATAACGTCCACCCTTCTTCCTCGTAGGGCAACAAAGGATATTTGCCCTTTGTTATAAGGTGAACAAGTTGAATAGCGAAATGTTTTAACAAAAAAATGGACGCCCAATATTAGGGCGTCCGAGGTAAAAGGGAGGAGGGAAACCCGGTTTCCCGGGAGGTTAGGTTTATGATATTGCATGTAAATGGCTTCGCTTTAACTACGACGGCTCTGCCGTCTCTTAGCATATGCTTTACTTTGCCATGCCGCTCAGTTGACATTAATGGCGTTCCTTCTTTGGATAGGACATATACCATTTTTTTTAAGCTCCTTTTTAAAAGTAATGCCGCGCTAGAACAGTTATGCACTAACGCGGTAGGTGCCCAACGCTAATGTTATACCGGGTTTGTTATTAGCCTCACTTGGCCTACCCTCAGCCATGTTTAAAGACTAACCGCACAGTCCCTTGCTTGGGAGACACAAGGGTGCGCCTATCTAGGAAAAGTTCAATCCCATTCCGGTATAACGTAGCCTGCTCGCTCAATCGATCCCGGCAGACTTAAGCTATTCAACTAGGCTCTTACAAGCCTCCGACTTTAGTCGGGGGTGGTTGACGGCGTCTGGTTTGAGTTGGATGCTTTCGTTGCACGAAGTCGGTGCAATTCGGTTTGAGTTACTATATATTCGGCATCGCCTTCAATCGATGTCCGTACAGGGGTTATGTTATTTGCTGCAAATACTGAGTTTAGCTCTACTCTTTCTTCGGCGAAGACTTTGACGGTAAGTTCTCTTTTGCCTAGCATTTTTAGTGTTTGCCCATTTTGTGACATTAAGGTTTTTTGGAGTGTACCGTTACTAAAACTTGCTAATGCATTGGCGCGGTCTTCCCATAAAGCACCAGTTGTATGTATATCGTAGAACATCCTGACAAGTCCCATGTCTTTATCTAGTATTTCCTGCAAGATAACTTGTTCTGTACGGCGGTCTCTGGGGTTTCGCGCTGGTGTTATATATCCGCTCAGTGGGCGTTCTTTTATACGGTTGTTCATTTTTTCAGGGGCTACATCACCATTTTTGCGGCGATGACCATTAACTGTGCGCTTAGTGACACCGAATTGGAAACCAATCTGTGCGGCCGATAAACCGTCGTTTGTCAGTTCAGTCACTTTATTAGGGTCAATTTTAAGTGGTCGACCTTGTGTTGCAGGTACACTAGCTTTCTTTTTGTCGCGTTGAACGATTTTTTTGCTAACGCCTAATTGGGCGGCGATTTCACTTGTAGTCATACCATTTAATGAAAGCTCTGCCACTACTGATAAGCGATCGGCAGTTGCTTCTTGTGATAGATGCATTAACCCATCTCCCTTCTTTTTTCTTGAGATGATTACCGGTTGATGCGCTATATCTTAAAGTAATGTTCGATTGGTATGCAACCTTGCAAGAATGTCCACTTTTTTCCCACTTCCGGGGCAGAGGTGTCCCTTGGGCGACCTCTTGTGGTGTTGACTTGGTGCGATGTTTTGTGCTATGCTTTGGTTGTTATGTGGCTGATTGCCCTAACAACCACTTTTCTAGTGCTGTACGTGAGATCAATATCTTCCCTTTTCCCTTACTCCCACGGGCATTTATACGTTTATGTGGTAGTTCACCATTATATATCATCCAGTAGCAGGTAGTCTCAGATACACCTAGCTCTTTAGCCGCATCTTTTACGGAGAGCGCCATCTTCTGCATCCGTCTTCCCCCTCAAAGTTCCATTGGTATGTTTATTATAACACATAAATTGCATAATTGCAAGAGTGAGTGCAAACTTTTTTTAAAAAATTTGCACTTTTTTTATTGCATAAAAACATTATCTGCTGGTATAATAAATAAAATAGGAATAATATGGAGGTTTGTGGTAAATTTATAGAGGAAGGAGGTATTTTTTATGGATCTAGTACGATTTGGTCGGTATCTTGTTCGATTAAGAGAGTTGCGTGGTTATAAGACCCGTAAAGACTTAGCAGAAGATGCGGGTATTAACCCCGCAACTCTATCACGCATTGAGGCTGGCAAACACAAAGTAGAACCTGAAACGTTGAAAAAACTTGCTCCGTTCTTAGATGTGTCTTATAGTAAATTGATGATTGCCGCTGGATATATGCCAGGCAACATTAATGAGGATGATGGAGGTCTAAACTTTATAGTCCCGGTTCGGGCTGAACGAATGATCGAAGTATTAGCACACGCCAGGGGGTTAAATGACGAAGACTACAACATGATCACGGATCAGGTAGAAAGGCTGGTAATGTATGCACAACAACAGAAGAAAAGAAAAACTGCCAAGCCACGTTCGGAAGAAGAGGACGATAATTAAAGCCCGTCAGTTTATCTTATACTCAGCGATTGAGCATCTACCTGTCGACCCGTTTAAGCTCTATGAAACTTTCGGATGGCACTTACATACATGGAATGAAGCTAAAGACATCATAGGAGTGGACGATCCGTTTGGGATAAAAATTGCTGGAGCTGAAGCTAAAACCGTTACGACCCCACAAAATGATTTTTTTACTGTCTATGATCCTGACGTCATGCCATATACCAGGATTCGGTGGACGATCGCTCATGAAATCGGGCATATAGTTTTAGGGCACTTCCATGATTTTGCGATCGATGAACTCAAAAAAAGCGCGGCAGCCAATGGGGGTTCGCCTGTACACGTACTCGAACTTGAGGCGGATATTTTTGCGGCCGAATTGTTACAACCGATGCCTATTCTAAGAGCAATCGGCAATCTTACCGTCGCACAAATCCAAGAGCTCTGCGGCGTATCCAAAAAAGCGGCTACCAACCGGAAAATCGACTTAGCATGGTGGGGGAATACGCATGTTGCCCATTTACTTGAAGAAAAACTTATTCCTCAATTCGGGCCATATCTAAATTCATTTCGAGAGCGCATCCGTTATACCACCACAGTTTTTGTGAACGAGTTTGGCATGGTCATAGACCGTATCGGGGACTGCACCCAAAATCTTTCTTTTGGCGATCTATGGGCCGAAGATTGCAAGGACTGCGATAGGCGAACGCCACCGTCAGAGACTTGCCGTATTATTTGCGAAGAAGTAGAAGAAGAATTGTGTGATTTCCCTGACGATTCTTGGTAGACTAGTGGGCCTCTCTTGATCTCGATCTTGAGAGGTCTACTTGGTCTTTTTTGGTAGATAAGTTAAAAAACAAGAAAGGGATGTGGGTCAAATGTCTGGCCATATCACACAAGAGGGTAAAGGAAAATGGAAAATTACCGTTGAAGCAGGGAAAGACCCGGCTACTGGTAAGCGCAAACGGATCATCAAACGGATAGAGGGCCGACGGATGGACGCTCAGGCACTTATGGCACAAATTGTAACTGAACTTCGGCAAGGCACATATATTGAGCAGGACAACATGAGCGTTGAGCAATGGTTAAATACATGGCTGCACGACTACAAAAAATCGTCGGTGCGGTTAACAACATGGGAAAGCTATGGAATGGTTATACGGTTGTACTTAATCCCTGCGGTTGGTGCGCTACTTTTACAGGACTTACGACCGGATCATTTGCAAAAACTATATAACGAGAAACAACAAAACGGTTTTTCAGCGCGAACTATAAGATACATTCATACGATAATTCATGCAGCGTTAAAACAAGCGGTAAAGAATCAACTCGTATTTCGCAATGCATCTGAAGCAGTCACGTTGCCAAAACAGGAAAAATCACAAGTGCGGGCGATGACGATTGATGAGCAAGCCAAATTTTTGCAGGTTATCCAAGGCGATCGTATAGCAGCGGCGTTCATCATACTGCTAGCAACGGGTTTGCGGCGAGGAGAACTACTGGGGCTGAGGTGGCGCAATGTTGATTTGACATTAGGGCGTATATCAGTAGAGGAAAATCTTGTACGGACCAATACCAAATCGCTTCAGTACCACCCACCTAAAACAAAAAAGTCAAAAGGACAGATGCCCCTAAATAAATCTGCAATTGATGCATTCAAGGAACATCGTAAGGCTATGTTGGCAGAAGGGAATTGTTCCCCAGAGAAGCCTGTTTTCTGTTCACTAGACGGCACACCATATACCCCTCGAAGGTTCAGTTACAAATTTGAAGTTCTACGGGATAAAGCAAAGATAAGCAAAGACATAACAGTACATTCTACTCGACACACTTTTGCAACGAGATTATTAGAGGCTGGGGTCAGCATGAAAGAAGCTCAAGAACTTTTACGACATGAAAACATTGCAACTACAGCAGACATTTATTCTCATGTTTCTGTTGAGATGAAGCAAGCGGCAGTGGATAAATTAGACCAGCATTTACAATCGGGCACCAATTGGGCACCAAAACCGAACTAAAGCGTTAAAAACAAGTAACCACGATGGCTGGGAACCCCCGTGGTTACTTGTTTTATTCGGTATAAACGAACGATACTGAATTTTTTCGTGTTTTATAAACTGTAAGAGATGAATGCGCAAAGGAGATTAGAACCAACTATGAAAACTATTTATTTTGACTGTTTTGCCGGCGCCAGCGGCGACATGTTGTTAGCGGCCCTCCTAGATGCAGGCGCGTCGCTGACAACAGTAAAACGGGAGCTGGCCTGCCTGCCGCTGACAGGCTACGAACTTAAACTAAACCGTGTGCTGAAAAAAGGGATCTCAGCCTTGGATGTAACTGTGGCGATAACTGAAAAACAACAGCCTCACCGGCACTATCACCAGATTGCGGCGATGCTGGAGACTTCCGCTCTGTTGCCGCAAGTAAAAACCATGAGCCAGGCAGTCTTTCGCCGCTTGGCGGAAGCAGAGGGAAAAATTCACGGCAAAGCACCGGCGGACGTCCACTTCCACGAAGTGGGAGCAGTCGATTCCATCGTAGACATTGTGGGTATCGCCGCAGCTCTTTACTCGCTGGGGGCAGAAAAAATCTGTTCTTCCCCGCTCCATTGCGGCAGCGGTTTTGTGCGCTGCGCCCATGGCGAGCTGCCGGTTCCGGCGCCGGCCACTCTGGAACTGTTAAGCGGCGTTCCAGTCTATTCCCGCGGCATTGAAGCGGAACTGCTCACACCTACCGGGGCAGCCGTTCTCTCCACGCTGGCAAAGTTTGGGCCGCTGCCAACGATGACTGTCATTAAAAGCGGCTACGGCGCCGGAAAAAAAGAGCTCTCCATCGCTAACCTGTTGCGCGTTATCGTGGGTGAAGCCGCCGCTCCCGCACCAGGATACCTAAGGGAAGAGACGGTAATCCTGGAAGCTAACATAGACGACATGAACCCGGAATTTTACAATCATGTTTCAGAAAAACTGTTTAGCGCGGGCGCGCTGGATGTAACACTTGTCCCGGTACAGATGAAAAAAGGCCGCCCCGGGGTAATGCTCTCGGTGCTGGCCAGACAGGAACAGGAAGAACCTCTCCTCGAGATCATTTTTGCCGAAACCACGACACTAGGCATCCGCCGGCTCACAGCAGAGAAACTGATGCTTCCTCGCCGGATAATCAGCGTGGAAACCGCCTACGGTCCGGTTCGTGTTAAAATAGCCGAATCAAGCAACCGGATCATTAACGCCGCCCCGGAATACCAGGATTGTCGCCAACTGGCTAACGCCTCCGGCACTCCCCTTAAAAAAGTCTACTCGGCAGCAATGGTAGCCGCCCTTGCCGAGGGGTTACTCCCTTAGCTCTGCTCACTTGTGCCTGTTCACTTAAGCTAATTGCCGCCTAGAGCACTTCATTCATCGAACCGGTGCGATAGCCTGCCAAGTCTAGAGAAATATAAGTGAAACCTAACTGTTTAAGGCGGGAGACGATTTGCGGCGCAAAAGCTACGGCAGCAGACAGCCTGTCAGCCGGCAGCTCAAGACGGGCCGTGTCACCATGGTGACGCACACGGAGTTGCACAAAGCCCAAACTGCGTAAATAGCGTTCCGCTGCCGCCACCTGTTCCACCTTTTCTTTTGTAATCGCCTGACCGTAAGGAAAGCGTGAAGAAAGACAAGCCATAGCCGGCTTATCCCAGTTTTTTAACGCCAATTCACGCGCGAGTTGACGGACATCCTCTTTACTAAAACCCGCGTCTTTTAAGGGGCTGCGCACCCCAAGCTCGGCCGCTGCCTTCGACCCCGGGCGCCAGTCGCCGGTATCATCAACGTTGGAGCCGTCAGCCACAAATGCCAGCCCTCGTCGGACAGCCAAACTGCTAAGCTTACCAAACAGCTCTTGTTTACAATAATAGCAGCGCTCCGGTGGGTTTTCGGCAAACCCAGGAATCTCCAGTTCCATTGTTTCAATTACTTCCAGTGGAACAGACAATGTTGCTGCCAGTTCTTTTGCTGCCGCCAGTTCTTCAGGCAGGTAAGTTTCCGAGACTGCGGTAACGGCCAATACATTTTTGCCTAATGTGCGAGCCGACATAGCCAAAAGCACCGAAGAGTCCACACCGCCGGAAAATGCCACGAGAACGCTGCCCATTTCCTGTAACAAGGCTTCCAGGCGCGCTTTTTTTTTCTGGTATGCTTCCCCCATCCTTGCTTCCTCCTCTCAATTTAAACTTTACTGCCTGAATGTTTTCGTTTTACGAGCTGTAAGCAAACCGGCAGAAACGGCAGTCAGCGGGATGGCGGCAACCAAGCCGATACTTCCGGCCATCGCCCGCACTACTTCCGTAGCCACGAGGTCGGAATTTATAATAGTGAGAAATTGAGCATCATAACCCATAAACAAGATCAGCAGCGGCATTGAAGTACCCACATACGCCAAAATCAGCGTATTAGCCATGGTGCCCATCACGTCCCGGCCCACATTCATAGCCGATTTAATCTGATCCCGCATACAGATAGCCGGATTGGCACAATACACTTCATGGGATGAGGCGGCAATAGACATGGCTACATCCATCACTGCACCAAGGGCGCCAATAATTATTCCGGCAAACAAAAGTCCGCGCACATCGATGGGCCCTCCTTCCATGTAGAGCAGCATTTGCGCTTCCTCGCTGGAAAAGCCGGTAAGATTGGCGGCATCGCCAACCCAAAAAGCCAACAACCCTGCCACAAGCACACCTCCCACAGTACCAATGGCGGCTGCGGCAGTTTTTCTTTGCAACCCGCCGGTGCCCACCAATGTAAGTATTGTTATCCCGGCAGCTACGAGCAGTGTGACGGGGATCGGCGGGTAGCCTCTGATAATCAGTGGCAGAAGAACTTGGGCGACTGCCACCACAGTGATCCCCAGGGTCGCCACCGTAAGCAACCCTTTTGCCCGACCGACAATCAACAACGACAAAACAAACAAAGCGCTAATCAGGTAAAGATAGTTGTCACGGACCAAATCCTGCAGGTAAATGGCACGCAGCTTCCCGTCTTGATCAACTTCTCCCCAGAGAATAACCCGACGCCCCTCAGTCAAATATAAATCAAACAGCGGATGCCCCATCAGAGAATTCAGAATGGTAAACTGCTGACCCTGAAAGGGCTGGCTGGTGATTTCAACAGTGACCATTTGCTCAAGCTCGACAAAATCCTGCGTTTCTTCATCCGGCTCCAAATCTTCAACTGCCAGCACAAGGCCGCGCAAAACTACAGACTCACCATTTTCTATAGGAGGCGGTGTGACAGCTTCTCCCGGTGAGAGCATAAACAACAATACAAGCAAAAAAAGGCTCGCCAAGCGCAAAGCCTTGCTCTTTTTTCCGCTCATAATTTTCCTCCGTGTTTCAATGTTATTTTTCCTTGCAATCGGAACAATAGCCATAAAACTGCACGCGGTGATCCACAATCTGAAAGCCATGCTCTCGCTCGATCAGTGTTTCTAGCTGCTGAAGCAAATCCTCTTTTACTTCAAGAATTTGGTTGCAGTTTAAACAGACCAAATGATGATGATGATGGTGTTCAGACGGCAGATTGCAAAGCTCATAGCGGCTGCGCCCGTCACCGAAATTTAGTTTATGGACAATATTTAAGTCTGCCAATAAGTCCAGCGTCCGGTAAATGGTCGCAAAACCGATTTCCGAATCCTTTTCCTTAGCCAAAACATAGACTTCTTCCGCACTCATGTGCTGATCCTGATTCTCAAGCAACGTTTGCAAAACTACTCTGCGCTGCGGGGTCAATTTATGTTCCTTAAATTGTTCACGTAATGCTTCCAACCTTATTTTCATCGCGCCACCCCCCATATTTTACTTCACTAATTTTGGCAGCATGCCTTTTACTGTCTGCCAGCAGATGACGTGTTAATTATAATAGATGCATCGCACTTTTTCAACCGCAAATAACCTTAGTTGTGAACGGACTGTGATATTGTCACCATGTAAGCGGTCTGAGAAAATGTCACTATGATGAGACTTTGGAGCATTCCGGGCAATGTAGTCTTCCTCAGATGCTACGCTCGCACGTTTTCGCAGCTACGCGAAAAAGAACGTATCTAACCTGAAAATAGCATCTTCCATCTGCTTGGGCGGGTTTGAAACCCGCCCCTACATGGTACGAGCGTGGGCATAAATGTTCCCTTCTCCCATTGGTGTCTGTGAATCGGCTATTTCGCCGATTCAAACGAGTCCGACATCTGACCTCCGACATCTAGCAATGGGTGAGGGCTAGGGTGAGGGCCTGCTGGGGCGCATTTTCATCCTTCTGATGGTGCCCCCACAAAGACGAGGGCACCATCAGAAGGATGA
>Ga0209616_1000359_pt1 | contig 13102 bp, 11 predicted proteins | sample FlocCalmetaG_FD_184153 | JGI IMG/M metagenome (GOLD analysis project Ga0209616, IMG submission 184153) | Freshwater bacterial and archeal communities from Indian Creek, Illinois, USA - Floc-Cal metaG (SPAdes) (version 2) | ecosystem: Environmental > Aquatic > Freshwater > Unclassified ...
CAGAGTGGCTGTGCAGGTCCCGTGCAAAAGACACGAGCCAAAGCACAACCCTTGACTAGCCCACACGCCATTTGTAGCGGCGGTAACAACGCGCGCAGTGACGATGTCCCCAACTAGCAGATGCTAACCCAACTTTCGACCGGTCCCCTCAAAAACACACGAAAAATGCCTAGCTTTGAGTCAAAGACCATTGATAGCACTAGGTCACTCTCTTAAAAACGGGAATGTAGTGACCTAATAGTTAAAATATCTGAGCAGCATATTCCATTTTGGTTTTCGCTCTGGTATAATGAAACTATGTTTATAAGAGAAATTGTTACCAAGAACAAAACGACCAACAAAAAATACGTCAAGCATTCCTTGATGGAATCCGTGCGGACACCAAAAGGCCCAAGGCAAAGAACTGTCATGCCCTTGGGTTCTTTGGAGTTGCCTCAAAGTCAGTGGAAGGCATTGGCGGCGTGTCTGGAGCGAAAGCTCTCAGGACAGGAGACGCTGTTGTCAGAGGACCCTACTATTGAAGCAGTGGCATTAATGGCGATTGATCAGTACAAGGTGGTTGAACAAAAACGGGAGGAGAGGGAGGTTCGCCAAGAACAGCAGCAATTGATGACTGTGGATGTAAGCACTCTCGCCACCTCTCATCATCGTTCTCTAGGCCCTGAGCTCCTGGTGCATGGAGCTTGGGAGCAGTTAAACATGAAACAGATCCTGAGTAAGTGTGGATTTAGTCCTAAGGAGCAGGCTCTGACGGAAGCGGTGGTGGCTGCTCGACTAATAGATCCCGGTAGTGACTTGGGAGCTTGGCGGTGGTTAACGCAACGCACTTCTTTGACAGAGATGCTCTCGGTTAATCTTGAGGACATCGGTAAGGATGCCATCTATGAGATTGCTGATCGCCTACTGTTAAGCAAGCTACAGATTGAGACGGCTCTCTACCAAGAGGAAAGACGGCAATTTACCAAGGGCGAGCCAAGCGTTTACCTCTATGACCTGACCAATACTTATTTTGCAGGACAGGGTAATAATAATGATTTGGCCAAGCGGGGTAAGTCCAAAGAGAAGCGCTCTGACTGCCCTTTAGTGGCATTGGCCCTGATGGTAGACCAACAAGGATTCCCTGTTTTCAGCCAGATATATAAGGGCAATCAGTCGGAGCCCGAAACGCTAGAGCCTATTCTACAACGCCTCGAGCAGGATACGCCCCCTTTGTTGGCCCCAGTTAAGCCAACCCTCATCATGGATAGGGGCATTGCCACAAAGGACAATTTGGCGTTGCTCAAGGAGAAGGGATACCCTTACACCGTTATTGAACGGCGCCAAGCAGAACGAGATTTTACGAAAGAGTTTATGTCCCTTGACTCCTTTAGCCGTATTGGCACAGAAGCAGAGCCAATTTATGTTAAAAAGATCGTAGAAGAAGGCTTAGCCAAGGTTTTGTGCCTGAGCTATCAGCGTCGTGGCAAAGAGACTGGCATCGACCGATTAAAGGAAGGTCGTTTTATTGATGCTCTCCAGGCTGCGGCCCGTTCCGTAGCCAAAGGGTCTCTCAAGCGCAAGGAGAAGGTTTGGCTGCGTATTGGTCGGATTCATGAGAAGTACCCCTCCGTGGCCAAGTACTATGCCATCACCACCAAGGAAGATGGAAATGACATACTATCTTTAGAATGGTCCCTCAAGGAAGAGGTGCGCAGTACCCGCGAGACACTGACGGGCTGTTATGTCATTGAAAGCACCCATCAGGAACTAACTGCCTCGGAGATTTGGCAGATGTACATGACTATTTTGCAGGTGGGATCGGCTTTCCGCACCCTAAAGAGCGATCTTGGCCTACGTCCAATTCATCACCAGAACGAGCCTCGTACCGAAGGGCATCTATTCATCTCTGTTCTGGCCTATCACCTGTTGAACTTCATAGAGCTACAACTGCGCAAGCTCGGTGACACTCGCCGCTGGTCGACGATTAGAACTTTGTTATCTACACATCAACGCTCGACAGTTATTCTCACAGATAGCCTAGGTAAGATTCATCACATCAGGCTCTCCGGCACACCAGAAGCAGCCCACCAGGATGTTTACCGCAAACTAGGCATTGAGCAGCTGCCGCGCAAGCAGATATCCTACGTGGCAACTAGATTGTAGTGACCAACACGAAAGCGAAAACCACGTGCTTGCAGGTTCTTTCGCCTTTCTAGTCGAAAGTTGGGCTAGCGCAGACAAGAACCCTCATCGGCAATGGGGCGGTTATCTGCATGGCGAATGACCTGCTGCCTATCGACACCATTCCACGCTCCCGCTCCACACAGGAAAACGCGCCACAAATGCAGAAATGAGTTACCAAACAAAAGCACCCACAACTGAACAATTCACACTAAAGTTAAGGAGGCAGAATCTGTTGACGTTTGACAGGCGAATCTTAGGATGAACAAGGTGCGGTTGGCAATGGTGTGTGTAGTCGCAGCAAGCCTAGTAGCTGCAACGTTCGCGCGCGCGAATCTAGGGCCCACTACTGAGGCAACGCGCGTTGTGCTGGAACTTAACAATCCGGTGGTTCGGGTCATTAGCGGCGACGAGCGTAATGTCACTCTGCCGGTCGCGCCTACGGTCTTTTCGGGACGCACGTTCGTGCCCTTGCGCGGAGTATTAGAGCTCTTTGGCGCAGAAGTTACGTGGCGCGACCCGGATCGGGTATTGATTCGGGCGACAGACAGTGAAGTAGTGCTGCGCATAGGGCGAACAACTGCCACAGTAAATGGCGAAACCAGAACGCTCGCGGCTGCCCCGCGCATTGTAGCTGGGCGCACGTTGATCCCCTTGCGCTTTGTTTCCGAGGCGCTAGGGCTAAGGGTTACTTGGCATGCCGACACCAACACAATTGATATCGCGCGGTGGAACTACAGGGCAGTGGCGCAAATTGTGACGGTACAGGTCGACAACATTGCCCGTCGTCTAAACGTGGTCGAAGTGCCACCCGACAGCAACTTGCGCCCAACGCTAGGGTTGGGCCGGGGAGTGGTGGGTAATGTTGAACCGCTCAGCAGTATGGCAGGGCAACATGGTGCGGTGCTAGGCATTAACGGAGGATACTTCCAAGCCTATTCGCTGCCGCATGAACCTTATACAACGCTGATGCATCACGGGAGGCTTGTTCACCGGGGTGGATTTGGCAGTGCAGTGGCCTTTATGCGCGACGGGCGGGTAATGATGGAGCGCGTGCGGGTGGAGGTCCACGGCACTACGCACGGACGCGACGAGTGGGGTTTCCGGTGGCACTGTTACTTCGTCAACCGCACACCGGAACGAGACAGCAGCGCGGTAGTCGTGTTTACGCCGGAGCGCGGAGCCACTATCGGGCTGGATTTTGGTGTCGCTATCGTTGTGAGCAACGGCAGAGTAGTCGATGTACGGGAACGTACTGACGTTGCCATACCACAGGACGGTTACGTAATCCACCTCGCCAATGAACACAACAGCCTGCGGGGTTAGTTTGCCATGGGAACTCCGGTCGATTTTGCCTTAAGCTTTACCGATGACGAACACATGCGCCTAGACTGGCGGGACGCGGAAACTATCGTCGGTGCAGGACCGCACCTAGTGCAGGCCGGTATCAACGTCGCCAACCCAGCCGCCGAAGGCTTTACGGAAGCCAAAATCCTTTCGATGTCGCTTAACAGAAGCGCTATTGGACTTAGGGCTGACGGCACGATTCTGCTAGTCACGACCCCCGCCCTTACCATCCGGCAACTAGCCGACGCTTTCATCGCGCTCGGCGCTGTCGAAGCTATGGCGCTTGACGGCGGCGGCTCTTCAGGGCTTTACTTCGAAGACAGGTATATCACGCGCCCCGGCCGACAGCTCAGCAACGCGCTCTTGTTTGTCCCACGGTGAATCGGGTGACGCTAACGGGATAGAAATTAAGTGGAACGCCACTACTAACGCGGTCACATTTACTCTGCGGCGGTAGCAATGGCGAAAAGTAGGCCCCGGGCCGCGCGAGTGGTGTTGGGGCCTTTGCGTTCTTGCGGTGCGCGAACAGACCGCTTTGAGCGCTTGCGCGCAAACCATACGGGACGGCAGACTGTGTGAGAATCTGCATATTTGCCTCCTCTTCAAAGGAATTACGCGAAATCTGTCGCCATTTTGCCGCGGAAGGAAAATAGACTTAGTTCCTGCTGACCGAGGATGTTTTGTACTCGCTTTAGGTTATACGCGAAAAACAGCAACGCAACTTCGCCCCGCACCTTCTTTATGGTGCGGAGCAGGAAGTAGTAGCCATTCATAGAGCGCTTAATTGTCCCCAAAGGGTGCTCTACGATCATTTGCCGCCGCCTGTAGAGATCTAAGTTATCAGCTAAACGCTTATCCGTTTCAATGAAGACATTCTGGAAATGGCTGACGCTAAATCGCTTGGCGACACCAGTAGTGCACTTCGTTTTCTCCGCGCATTTTTCACAAGCCTTTTTGTTCTGGCATGCTCTGCTCGCTCTTGTGCCAGTGCGCTTAAGTACTTGGCCTAGAGGGCAAGTGTAGCAATCCTTGCCCTCTACATAAATAAATTTGTCGGCATTGTAGTCCTTATCCGGAGCTTCTCTACCTGCCTTTTGCCTAGCAACTATCGTTACGATTTTGTTTTTCTTGCAGCGGAAAAGGTCCTCGCCATTGTAGTAGCCCTTGTCTGCTAACACGGTGAAGGAGCGCTTTATCTTCAGTCTCTTCTTAACCCGCTTACTCATTACGCGCTGGCCACGGTCATACGGATTGTTGGTCACTTGTACCTCTACCGCCAGGCAATGCTTGGCATCCACCGCGCTTTGCACATTGTAGCTCACTTCTACGCCACCGCGGTTGTTGCCCATAAGCCTAGCGTCGGGGTCAACTATCGATATCTCGTTGTCACTGGTAACCTCAAGCAGACTAGGAGCAATGACGACGGAAGCCCTAGATAAGGCGTGCGCGCTGTTGCTCCGCAACGCCCACGTTGATCAAGGTGTGAAAGACGCGCATGTGAGCGCGATAGAGATGCCGGAGAAACGAAAGGGATATTAAGGTGAGACCGAGGGAAAGCACTGTTCTCCTTCCGCTCTACCGCTACAATTGAAAAGAGCGTATGAGGCAAGGGTATAGCGTCGCTCGGCGTTAGGCAGAAACCCATTCCTCTGTCAGGGGTTTGTTTGAGAGCATAGCGGGGAAGCACGTCAAGGCGAGACCGTAAACGGCATCCTTCCACGCGCGAGAGTGGGACCCTCCATTTATCTGTCGCCTGGGGAATTTCAGTGTTTAATGAAATTCAATTGCAACACCGCGTTCTGCAAGTTATCTCTCAACTTCCGTTGACACAGGGCGGCTTTCCCGATAGGATTAGCGTAGATATTACTCTAATCCACGGGGTTCGCCACCGCAAAGGGCGATTGGTAAACAGCAGGGCGCGGACTAACCGTGTCCTGCTGTCTTCAATAACTTTGAGCAATCATTTTTGGAGCCACGGTGCAACTTATGCGCGACTCTGTACTGTGGCGCTAGAGCGAAGACGTTCTAACTGCTAAACAATCAGAAATAGGCAATGGCGGGGAAACTGAAGTTGGTAGATGGGCTTCACGGGGTTTGTCAGCAATGGTGAAGGAGAACGATCTCGGCGGTAAAAGGAGGTTCTGGTATGGAAAGAAGGAGTACGTTTGATGTTTTCAAGAGTGAGGTTTGTCATCAAGTAAAGGAAATGGGAGATCTCGATTTTATAATCTACACGCTAGAATCCGGGCGTATCAGGCACTATTTTGAAAAACGGTGGTATCCCGAAAGCCTATACTTGTTGGCAATGGTTGATTACTTGAGCCGCGAAAACAATCTGCCTATTTGTCGGGAGTACCATGATATACGGTCCTGCAAGCTGGCTGAACCATTGTTTCCACTAGGTGTTGTTATGGCTGATTTTGTTATGAAAAGTAGCCAATGGAAAGACGAAAGCATGCGAAATGCTATCCCGGAGTTTTTGCGATTCAATATTGTGGAGGGAGAGATCAGAGATGTCATCTGAGAGAACTTTCTCGCAGTCAACACTTGACTCTTATCTCAGAGAACTGGCAAGAGAGTTAAGAAGAATAGGGGGAAACGCTACCCAGGTTGAGATCATTCTCATTGGGGGCGCGTCCATTCTAGCTAATTATGATTTCAGAGATATGACCCGCGATATGGACGCCATCATTCCTAAGCTCTCTCATAAAAGAGGCTATCATCACCTATGAACAAATTGATAAGGCTGTCTGTGTCCTTTATGGTTCGTGGGACAACATTCAGCCCGAATTGAGGGATTTTCTAGCATCAGTTCTAGAACAGCAGGATTATTCGGGACTCTACATGCGCTATAGAGATGCCGAACGCCAATCGCGGGATATTTTGCTGGACTTTATAGGGGACCATCCAAACGTCGTCATGAATGACGATAACATTGCCTCAGTCCTTGAAAAGGCAAAACGGAAAAGACAGACAGGAGTCGAGCCAGACAGATAAGATTCCATAGCAGTTGTTGAGGGCAAGGCAAACAATCGTACGTCCGCACCGCGACAGCTGGAGAGTTTCAGTTGTGTTGCTGTGGGGCCATTGTGGCCGAATTTCTCAATCCTAATCTCGAACAATGCGAACAATAGGGACGTTTCCTTTTGTATCACGAACACTCCCCGGCTATTACAGCCTTGAGTCCTTGGTCAGGACAGACAGGCTCTTAATTGTTGCGAGAGGTGCACCAAGGCTTACCATCACTGCAGGAGGCAAGCCCATACGCGAATATTATGCGGCGACAGGTCAGGGCAAGGCCTATGAATATATGCCTGCGTTAGCGAAAGACCAAAACGCGCCACTCATGGAAGAACAGCGGAAATGAACGCACTGCGCGGGGCGGTGCATCCCCTCGCATACGCGGCTCTGGTGCACAAGGGCTTGGTCGACTGTAGTTGCTAATCTAGAACTTAGCCAAAACTGCCACTTGTGCTAAATGAAAAATGAACCACTCCGACCAACAAACCCGGTATGCTTGAGTTGCTAAACTTAGCAAAGAGGGAATAAGGACGGCTGGGGGAAACACGTTAAGGAGCAACAAGCCCCGTAAAAGCTCCTGATGGCCCACTACGTCATTAGCATGGGGCGAATTTTAGCGGCCCAACAGCCAGGTATCCACATCAGAAAAATAGAGAGGAGCCTGAGGGCATGAAAACTGGGGCTGAATACATTGAGAGCCTGCGCAAGCTAAACTTTAACGCTTATATGTTCGGCCAGAGGATAGATAACCCGGTAGACCACCCTGTCATACGTCCATCGACTAACGCAGTAGCCGAGACATATGAGCTAGCTTGTGATCCCAAGCACCACAACCTAATGGTGGTTACCTCGAGCCTCACCGGGAAAAGCATCAGCCGTTTTACCCACCTGCATCAAAGTACCGACGACCTCATTAACAAGGTAAAAATGCAGCGACTGCTTGGACAGAAAACAGGCGCTTGTTTTCAGCGCTGCGTCGGGCTTGACGCCTTTAACGCCGTGGACAGCACTACCTTTGAAATGGATCGCGATTTAGGGACGGACTATCACCAGCGTTTTCGTGATTACATGATCTATGTCCAAGACGAGGACTTGACTGTAGACGGTGCAATGACAGACGTCAAAGGTGACCGTAGTCTAAGACCTAGCCAGCAAGAAGACCCTGACCTCTATACGCGCGTGGTGAGGAAAACAGCCGAAGGCATCGTTGTTCGCGGAGCTAAAGCTCATCAGACCGGCGCCCTAAACTCACACGAGCTATTGGTGATGCCGACTATGGCGATGAACAGTGACGACTCTCTCTACGCCGTCTCATTTTCTATACCCGCAGATACAGAAGGACTTATCTACATTTATGGGCGTCAGTCCTGTGACACGCGTAAATTGGAAGCTGGCGGTATCGATGTGGGCAATTGCCACTTTGGCGGCCACGAAGCGCTAGTGGTGTTAGAGGATGTTTTCGTGCCTTGGGAGCGTGTGTTTATGTGTGGCGAGTATCAGTATGCGGGGATGCTTGTAGAGCGCTTCGCCGGGTACCACCGCCAGAGCTACGGCGGCTGTAAAGCCGGTGTCGGAGATGTGCTGATTGGTGCCGCCGCCTTGGCAGCTGAGTACAGTGGCACTTCCAATGCCTCGCACATCAAAGACAAGCTCATCGAAATGACTCACCTCAATGAAACGCTATACGCCTGCGGCATAGCTTGCTCTGCCCAAGGTAGCCGCACTGCTTCGGGAACTTATTTAGTCGACATGCTACTGGCTAACGTCTGCAAACTAAACGTAACCCGCTTTCCTTACGAAATATCCCGCCTGGCCGAAGATATTGCGGGCGGGCTCATGGTAACTATGCCCTCAGAGCAAGATCTGCGCCATCCTGACATTGGCAAATATATAGATAAATATCTCAAGGGAGTGTCTGGGGTGCCCACAGAACACCGCATGCGTGTTTTGCGTCTCATAGAAAACATGACCCTTGGTTCGGCCGCCGTCGGCTACCGCACCGAATCGATGCATGGCGCAGGCTCTCCCCAGGCCCAACGTATCATGATCGCTCGGCAAGCCAATCTCCTACACAAGAAAAAACTGGCGCGGGACTTAGCGGGCATTGAGCCAGAGCAGCAGGCATAGACCATGACGACAGTGTGCGGCCTTTCGCCGCGAGATCATTAAGGGGAAACACCGTTGAATAGGAAGTCGGATTACCAGAGTAGATGGAGGGAAATAATAATGAACACCAAGAGTTACACCATCATAGCGCCTCAAACCATTAGATTTGGTGCCGGCTGTGTGGCAACTCTAGGCGATGAAGCGCGTAAACTAGGTGCGACCAAAGCCCTTGTCGTTACCGATGCCGGGGTTTACAAGGCTGGGTTGGTGGGCCCAGCTGTGGAGCAGCTCTCAAAGGCAGGTCTGAGGACGGAGGTTTTTGCTGACTCCGAGCCTGAGCCGACCTACCCTAGATTGGACAACGTCGCCCAGGGATTCAGTGGGAGCAAGTTTGATCTCTTAGTAGGTGTGGGCGGAGGTTCGAGCCTTGACACTGCCAAAGGATTAGCAATTCTCTTCGCTCACGGTGGCCGAGGGCAAGATTATGTCGGCATCGATAAGGTTCCCGGGGCTTGCCTTAACACCATCTTAATCCCAACTACCGCCGGAACAGGCAGCGAAGTCACAAATATCGCTATCTTCGGCGATCCAGACAAGGAACTAAAGATGGGTATAGTTAGTCGTCACTTGCTCGCTAGGGTGGCCCTTGTCGATCCTGAGCTTACGTACAGTTGCCCTAGTACGCTAACTGCTGCAGCAGGCGTAGACGCCCTAGTCCACGCTATCGAAGCCTTCACTAGCCTAAATTCCTGCGCCTACACTGATGCCTTAGCGCTTGCGGCCATTAAGCTAATTGTCGAAAGCTTGGAAGTTGCCGTCTTGGACGGCGCTGACCACTTGGCTCGCCACAAAATGGCTGAAGGCTCGATGCTTGCTGGCATCGCCTTTGGCACCGCGGGCGTTGCGGCTGTCCACGCCTTGGCTTACCCTCTCGGAGCGCGTTTCCACGTACCGCATGGACTCGCTAATGGCGTGTTGCTGCCCCATGTCTTGCGACACAACCTGCCAGCCAACTACCCTAAGTATGCGCAGATGGCACAGGCGATATCTGAGGGAGCACAAGGACTACCGCTTGAAAAAGCGGCTATGCATGGCTTAGAGGCCATAACAGAACTGTGCCAAAACATTGGCATCCCAGTCTGCCTCCGCGATTTGGGCGTACCCGAAAAGGCCCTCGACGGGCTAGCTGAGGCAACTATGGGTGTTACCCGGTTGCTTAACAATAATCCCAAACGGCTCAGCTTAGCGGATGTACGGGATATATGGAGAAGCGCATGGTAAGAACGTGACACAAGCAAGAGCTCGGACACTGTTAAGATAAATACCCCCTTGGCATGGTAGTGCAGACTGTGCGCAGCCAGTTGTTTCAAAAAAATGCGATTGTCGGGTCACAAGGAGTGGAATTTTGGCCTTGACTGTCTCAGTGACTAAAGTAGACCGCAAGTCAAAAAGCAGCGCCGTTGCGCTACAACTTTTTGTACCACGCAAAAGGCCAGAAGCGCTTGTGGGATAAGCGTTTCTGGCCTTCATTTTTACTTTTTGCTGCCAAAGTCGAGATAGGAGATGCTTAACTACTCCGCAAACTTGTCTACGAGAATAGCCAAGGCGCCATCGCCCGCCACATTAGTAGCAGTGCCGAAGCTGTCTTGTGCCATGTACAGCGCTACCATTAGGCCGAGCGCCGCTTCGTTAAAGCCGAGCATGGTACCGAGCAGTCCGTAAGCAGCCATAATGGCGCCGCCGGGTACGCCAGGAGCTGCGACCATGATAATGCCGAGCATAAAAATGAAGGGCATCACTCCCATAAAATCAGGAGGAGTGTAGGCCGGGTTAATGATCATAACGGCCATAGCGCACATGGTGATGGCGATGGTGCTACCAGAGAGATGGATAGTCGCACAAAGGGGGATAACAAAGTCCGAAATTTCTTTGCGGATAGGAAGTAGACGGGCTTGTTGCAGAGTTACCGGCATGGTTGCTGCGCTAGACATAGTTCCCACTGCGGTTATGTAGGCAGGCATCATAGATTTGATAGAGCTTAGTACAGGTTTTTTGGCGACAAAACCTGCAACGCCATACAAGACAAAAATCCATACCCATTGGAGGAAGACGGCTAGGACGAGCACGAGGCCGAAGGCGCGCAGGGTGTTAAACACGGTGCCCTCGGCCGCCAGGCCGGCGAAAATGCCGCCTATAAAGAAAGGGATCAGTGGGATTATGACGTTGGCAATAAGTTTCTCAATAATGTTCTTTCCTTCGCCGAGCAGTCGGGCCATAGTTGCGCTACCGGTCGTAACTACGCCGATTCCTAGCACAAAAGAAAGGGCCAAGGCGGACATTACGCCAAATACGGGGGCGACAGCCAGTGTAAAGAAAGGAGTCAGCTTGGTGCCAGTAATCAGTTCGCCAGCAACGCCAGCAATAACAGGCTCTAGAGCCATGGTCACGATGTAGGCCAGCAAGCCCGACAAGATTGTGGATAGATAGGCAAAACCAACAGTAAGTGGGGCCAGCTTGGTGCTTCTTGCTCCCAGTCCAATGACGCCATCCGCGATAAAAAACACGATAATGAGGGGAATGCTAAAAAAGATGAGCTGCCCAACTAGCCCTTGGATGGTGATGAGGATTCGTGTCAGGAAATCCGGCGCATACAGGCCGAGCAGAATACCGCCGACAATAGCGAAAAGCAGTCTACCGATTAGTTTCACATTGTCACGTCCTTTTCTTAATATTGACCAGCCAACTTTCCCACTTCGGGTAGCGATTTCATCCCTCCTTGCTAAATATTGGGGATTTACTGGCATATGTCCCTCTACTTTTTTGCCAAGGGCCGTAGCGCACATGACCACTGGGCTTGTGGTCCTACCCCTTGTGCAATATGGAAGTATTCCGCAACTTGTGTCTGTTTTCCTGCAGGCTTTTCTGTATTTGTTTCGATTATGTCATCGCAGGGTAGTTTGTAGCTAGATAGTAGTCAATGTTGTCAGCGACCAATTGCCCTTGCTATTTTTCCCGGCGCTGTAGAACAGGGATTTTTGCCGCGATGGCGAATGTTTAACGAAACTTAATAGTAGGAGTGGACATATGCGTAAGGTTTTTATCTTCACAGCAATACTTATCGCCCTTAGTATGTTGACGGGCTGTGCGCTAACGGCACGTACGGCACTGACGCGCCAAGGTGTGGCATTTGATGCCGAAAGTTTTTTTGCCGCCATAGAGGCGGGCCAGACAGAAATTGTAGATCTCTTTGTGCGGGCGGGTATGAGCACCTCAAGCGAAAATGAAGCAGGGCATACCCCTCTTATGTCGGCCGTGCTGTATGGACAAAGCGCCGTAATCGAGCTCTTGCTGACAGCGGGCGTTTCACCCAATCAAGTCAATAAAGAGGGATGGGCGCCGCTTCACGTGGCAGCTCATAACAGCCTGCCAGAAATGACCAAGCTCCTGCTTGACAAGGGGGCGGACGTAAATCTGCTCCATGCGAACGGAGCGACTGCTCTTCTCTTGGCCGTAGGAAGTCAGGATGTGGGGAGCCTAGGGTATCTCTTAGATAATGGCGCCGACATTGCCGCCACACTGCCTAATGGGGCTGCGGCCCTACACCTAGCCGCACAAGCTGGGCATATAGAGACCACGGCTCGGCTACTCAGTAGCCTTGCGGCGGTAGATGCTACGATGGAAGGCGGCTTTACCCCCCTGATGGTAGCCGTGCAGGAGGGACACTACGCCATTGTCGAGGCCCTGCTCGTAGCTAACGCCAATGTCAACTTAGCCAATGAACAAGGAGCCACTGCTCTGCTTATAGCAGCGCAAGATAACCGCTTGGTTATTGCCTCTCTGTTGCTTCTGCATCAAGCTGATGTCACAGCTACTGTAGCGGGTCACACGGCTATTGCGCTCGCGCAAGCCGGCGGGCATACTGCTATGGTTGACTTACTGCGCACATTTGGTGCCCGCTAGCTTGGTATAGCCCAAGGGCTATCTTGGTATAGCCCAAGGACTATCTTGGCATAGCCTAGGGGCATATGTTAGAATGAACGAGATGCGCGCGGGTGTAGCTCAATGGCAGAGCACCAGCTTCCCAAGCTGGCTACGAGGGTTCGATTCCCTTCACCCGCTCCAAAAGAATGTACCCCCCGCTGGGGGTTTTTTGTCAACTACCATGGCCTGCGCGATATTGTGCCAAGCGGTACTGCGGCCAAGGGCGGCATAGTTATGTAGTGAAAGGCGAATAGGCCGTATTATACCCCTCTTGACCGCTTAGTGTGGCTAAAATTATTGTTTTAGCAGGAAAGCGGCCTAGTGTGGCGAAGTAACAAGGTGAAGCTTGGTGTTTATTGTGCTAGCTTTTACGAAAGGGACGGTGATGAAAGGGTGCAAGACATCAAAAGGGTAGTAAGCACCTCTACCCAGTGGGTCAAAGCAAGCAAGCATAAAGTAATTGGCATAGCCGTGTTTATCGTTGTGA
>Ga0209616_1000360_pt1 | contig 13101 bp, 8 predicted proteins | sample FlocCalmetaG_FD_184153 | JGI IMG/M metagenome (GOLD analysis project Ga0209616, IMG submission 184153) | Freshwater bacterial and archeal communities from Indian Creek, Illinois, USA - Floc-Cal metaG (SPAdes) (version 2) | ecosystem: Environmental > Aquatic > Freshwater > Unclassified ...
TTCCGCATATATAAGGTTCACATCCAAGCTGTTCGCATAGATCGAGAAACTCGTTTGTGCCGAAATGGTTGTTTTCTATGACGCCGCCCCAGTGAGTGTTTATCATTCTTTTCCTCTTGTCTTTAGGACCTATGCCGTCCTTCCAGTGGTATTCGTCAGCAAAGCAACCTCCAGGCCAGCGAAGCACCGGTATATTAATGTTTTTAAGAGCCGCTACGACATCGTTTCTTATTCCTCGCGTGTTAGGAATGCATGAGTCTTCACCCACCCATATTCCTTCATAAATGCAGCGTCCCAAATGCTCTGAAAAATGTCCATAGATATTTTTATTGATTACGGCTTGTTCTACATCGGTGTCTACGATAATTTTAAACATAAATTCTATCTCCTATCATTCATGGATAAATTACTTAGGACAATCTTAATTTTGTGTCATCGTCCACCCATTCCAGTTGTTACAACCCCTTTGATTATTTGGCGTTGAAAGAAAATAAAAACAACTAATATTGGTATGAATGACAAAACTGCTCCTGCTAAAATCATTGGACGGAATTGTCCTGCATATGAAGATTGGATAATCGACAAACCAACAGGCAGTGTCCTTGTTTCCAAGGTATTAGTTACGATAAGCGGCCAAAATAAATCATTATAATGCCCAAGAAAAACAAAGATACTAAGTGCTGCTAAAACATTTCCAGAAGATGGTAATATAGCATGCCTAAATCGGGCAAAGTAACCGCCACCATCGAGCACAACCGCTTCTTCAATATCTCGTGGAATCTGCATAAAAAACTGGCGAAGAAGGAATAATCCGAAAACATTTGCAGCACCAGGCAATACCAAAGCATAAAATGTATCAAGCCATCTCAAATCACGCAATAACAAGAAGTTTGGAATTAACGTGACCTGTCCGGGAATCATTATAGTTACCATAAGGATAGCAAATAGTATTTTCTTACCCGGAAAATTGAGCCTCGAGAAAGCATATGCTGCTGGGGAACAGATAAGCAATACTAATAATGTATATCCAGAAGCTGCGACAAGGCTGTTGCGTAGCCACAGATCCAATCTTACATCTCCCTGAGTTACAACTTGGATGTAACTCTGAATTGTAGGCTCAAAAGGAAAGATTCTTGGCGGGAAAACATTCACTTCTTGATTGGTCATAAAGGATTGAGAAACGGTGTTGACTAAAGGAAACAAAATCAATATCGCCAAGATAAACAAAAACAAATAAACCCATATCTTCCATGTATTTCTAGATACGGAAGTTTTAATTACACTCATAATCCACCCTCCTTAATATTCAACATTCCGGTTTATAAGTTTAAACTGTATCAAAGTGACCACAGCCATTATCATTGCTATAGCCATAGCTATGGCAGTACCAAAACCCATACGGAATGCGACCCAGGCATTCTGGAATAGATAAATAATAACTGTCCAAGAAGCCCTTCCGGGACCACCTCCGGCGGTTATGATTTGAGGTTGGCCAAAAACTTGGAAATGACCGATAAATCCTGTTACCATAACAAACAAGATTGCAGGCCTTAATAATGGTAGCGTAATATAGACAAGAGTTTGCCAAGCGTTGGCGCCATCAATTCTTGCAGCTTCATATAATTGTTCGGGAATGTTTTGTAAGCCTGCTATATAAATCAGCATTGGAAATCCAAATGTCCACCAAATAGTCACCATGCTTAGCGATTGCATAACTATATCAGGGTTCCCAAGCCAATTAACCGAAGCAATTCCAAAGAAACTCAAAAAGTAATTTATTGTCCCGAACTGTGTGTTAAGAAGCCAGTTCCATATAAGCCCTATGGCTCCTACCGACATCAGTTGAGGAACATAAAATAAAACTCGAAAAAACTCTCCCCCTCGTATCGGCCTTGTAACAGCAAGTGCTGCCGCAAGCCCGAATATAGTTGCTCCAATAACAGTCATGATAGCAAAAAATAAGGTATTTTGCACTGCACTCCACCAAATACTGTCATTTAACAATTCAATATAATTCCCAAATCCAATGAAAGTTATATCCGGTCGCAATAGTCTCCAATCAAAAAAACTTAATCGTATAGAAGTTATCGTTGCGCGAATAAAAAAAACAGAGAAAAAAATTAAAAATGGTGCCAGAAATATATAGGCTGCTACAGCTTCCCGCGTCTTTAGCTTTAAATAAAAAGGAACTGTACGCTCTTTCGATAATATAACTTTTTTATTTTGATACGTCTCGATTCCTGCCATTGCTTTTCCCCTCCTCCATACATTGATATTAACGAAATTGCGGAGTGGTTTTTTGCCACTCCGCATATCATCGCACAGTTATGCAAAAATATGACTTTACTGACGATCTAGTGCTTGCTGCATTAAAACTGCTGCATCATTTAATGCTTGTTCTGCTGTCTTCATATCGTTGAGCGCCTCTGAAAGAGCAACACCCAAGTGAGTTAGCATCTCACGAACTATAGGAGAGCGGGGATCCTGAACACCATATTCGGTAAAAGTCTGACCAAGCAGAATATTCGATGGGAACTCTTCAGCACTTAAGGTTTCCTGTACCGACATCAAAGCCGGTACCTGACCGGATGTCGCCCACCATGCTTGGTTTTCGGTTACCCATTGAATTACTCTTGTAACCGCTTCTAGATCTTCTCCTTCGGTAGCAGCAGGAATCATAAATGCATGTGTTCCAAACCAAGTTGACGGTGCAGGGCCTTGCTGCCAGTTAGGCCAGGCCATGCTGTTTATGCCTTCTTGCAAAGCAGCCCAATTCCGGAACCATGTACCGGTAGGAATTACAGCCAGAGTGCCGCCTCCAAAACTTGCCCAAGAATCAAAACCTGCGGCAGGGGGAGACACATTGTACTCGTACACTAAATCAATTACCTGCTGCAAAGCTTTTATACCTGCTTCGGAATTTATGGTTACCGTAGTTCCGTCTTCACTTAGGAAAGAACCGCCATGTTGGGCTAAAGCTGCCATGAAGTTCACATTCGGCCATTCACCTACTGCAAAACCCCACTGAGCAACGTTTGCAGGATCAAAATCAGGTGATAGCGCGTTATTACCATTTACGTCAATTGTTAACTTTTGAAACAGTTCAACCCAACCTTCAAAGGTTGTAGGAGCAGTCGCAGGATCTGTGGATATACCTGCTGCTTCAAACATGTCGGTATTTATCCACAATCCGCGTCCGTGATTATCCAAAGGAATCGCGTATTTTACTCCATCCCAAATCAAACCATACATGGTAGTTTCTGAAATATCATCATCAGCCAACCAACCGCCGCCTGAAGTAAACTGATCGCCTAAATCCCTTAATACACCAAACTCTGCGAACATAGGGACACCCGATGCGTGAGCTAGGAACATATCCGGTTGAGTACCGGCAACAAAAGCTGTCTGAAGTTTCATATAAAGAGTATCCCAGGCTATAATTTCTACAGTTATTGATATATCAGGATTATCCTGCGCAAACTGGGCTAACATTTCATTTAATGTTACTCCATCAGATCCGGTTAAACCATTCCAGAACGAAACATGCAAATCACCGGTACCGATCTCTGTTATTATTGGTTCTTCTTCAACAGGTTCTTCTACCACTTCTTCGCCGACCGGAACCACTTCTTCGTCGACCGGAACCTCTTCTTCCGGTACTCCCGCAACAGGCTCCTCAGCCGGAGGACGTCCAACGGCATACCATATGCCTAGGACAATAGCAAGTACCACAACCAATCCAACGATCGCCTTTACAACATTATTTTTCATGACCAAACCTCCTTAAATAATTAGGAATGTAATTTATCAGCGTATTGTTATCGCTGTAACTACCATATAGTGATAATAGATATAGACTACTCCCCGAAGATTTGTTTTAGTATTTCCTAAAATATTTGACTTGATTACCTTAAAGAAAGAATAACATCCCATTTCAACAGTGTCAATATTTTTTTTTGATTTCTTAGTTACTGTACCCCGTAACTTTATTCTCATTGATTATGCATACCCTGTATGATATCATCAGGTTGTATTAATTAAGGAAGCGGGAACCACCATGAGAGAGATTACTGATTTAGACGAAATATCCCACTTTTGCAAAGCACTAAGTTCACCAATCAGGATCAACATCGTTAAGATTCTCATGCAGAACCGGCTGGTAAACTTAAATGAACTCGCCGAAAAACTCGGAGTCACAAACGGTGCTGTTACTTCACACATCAAGGCTATGCATAAAGCTGGCATCATTGATATCGAACATAGCGCAGGAAAACGCGGTTTGCAGAAAAACTGTTTTCTTAAAGACCACAAATTCCTGATAAACACCTCAGGCGAATACACGAGCATGAATACATACGAGGTAGAGATTCCTATAGGAAGTTATACAAGATATAGTATAGCCCCAACGTGCGGTCTGTCAACCAAAACGACACTGATAGGTGAAGTGGACGATCCACGATTTTTTGATGACCCACGAAGAACTGATGCCGGGATTCTTTGGTTTACCCAAGGCTATATTGAGTACAGGATCCCTAATTATCTCAAACCTACATTTGTTCCAAATGAGATCCAATTCTCTTTTGAAATATCTTCCGAAGCTCCTGGAGTATGCGAAGATTGGCCAAGCGATATACACTTTTATTTAAACAATGTACTTCTTGGTGTATGGACAAGTCCTGGGGATTTTGGAAGCGTTAAGGGGCTCTATACACCGGACTGGTGGTTCCCGAACTGGAATCAGTACGGTCTGCTTAAATTGCTCACGATAAACCATGACGGAACCTATATCGACGGCAAAAAAATCTCGGATGTTAAGGCCTCGGATTTCAACCTAAATCACAAAAGCGACATTGTCTTTACATTTGCGGTGCCGGAGACCACAACTCATGTTGGTGGAATTACTCTTTTTGGCAAAGGTTTTGGAAATTACAGCCAGGATATAAAAGTAAGAGTCATCTATTAACATCCGTAACGACTTTACTGCCCCAAAGTGCTATTCCTTTATCTACTGACAAAACTGAAAAAGTCATTGTGTTATTCTCGTTGTTGGTATCCCATTGCCTAAGAAATATTCCTTTGTAGTAAATGTTGTCTATTATGAGCTCAGCATAACGATCATCTATAATCCTCCAGGTACCTTTTAACTCGCCTGAGATAGTGCCGTCACCGTTCAGGTTTATTTCATTGGAATCTTTAATTTTTGCCGAAATATCTCTACCATGGTTTATTACTTTCCATTCACCTGCAATCTCTTCTTTTGAATACTCGCCTATTGTCTCGCCGGCATATCTGTAAGGGGCTATTACAGGCCAGCCGTCTTGGTTAAAAAACATTTGATGTACTCTAACCTGGTGTATTTCTCCTCGGTTTGCAAAACGCGTATGGAAAAACAGATAATACTTATTCGTTTTCTCATTAAGATAAGCAGAACTATGCCCCGGTGACACATACCCTGTGCTAATTTTACCTGGATCGCTATCGGAGAGCAGAAATCGATAATTGCCTATAAGCTTAGTTCCATAAGGCTCTATCGATGGATCGTGAAACAGAGTTCCTTTAAGGCCTTTAGCATTTATCATTTCATTTCCCATGGAATCAACAAATGGGCCATAGGGCTTTTGAGAACGAGCAACTCTTATATTGTATCCGCCATCTGCCGTTAACCCTCCAAATGATAAGAACAGATAATAATAACCGGTTTCCGGATTATGAAGAATATGAGGGCCTTCTATTCTTGCATGATAGCCTCCTGTTAGCCTTTTGCCGTACCCTTGACCCGGATAGGGAAATCCAGTGTCCCGGTCAAGCTCCATAATAAATATGCCTCCTGAATAAGAACCATATACCATCCATAAATCCCCTTGGCTATCAAAAAATACATCCGGATCAACTACATTAGGATGATAGTTTGCATCATAAATCTTGCCATCCTCGCTTGGCAGCCCCCACATTCCTGATTTTAGGATTATCCCTAAATCCTTGTAAGGACCGGTTATATTGTCGGATACGGCTATCCCAAGTCCGCTTAAAGGGCTATCTCCTCTGCAAGCGCAGTAGTACATATAGAATCTGCCATCTTCAAGCTGAATAACTTCCGGCGCCCATAAGGTGTCCGTTTGAGCCCATTCAAACACCTCTGAGAGCTCATCTTTAACATTTGGTATGAGAACATTCCCAGTTATTACTTGTGTCGATATCTGCCTCCAGCTCATAAGATCCTCAGAAGCTGCGGAAGCAAGGTGAGAACCAAAAACATAAAAAGTACCATCAACTCTTATCACCGCGGGATCATGCACGGTGACATTGGCAAAAACAGGTATTCTGTCGGCAATTTTCTCTTCATCAGACTGAATATTCTGATTGATCGTATCATTACCTGCAAACAGCAAATTATATATCAATGCTATTACAATCACTCCCATTACAATAAGTGAAATAATTATAATATACCGGCTTGATCCCTTTTTCATGTCTACCTCCGGAAAACTTAATTACTTAAGCACTTGAACCTTAATAAATTAAAAGAATGAGCAGGTATCCTAATATCGAATGAATCGGCTGCGGTGGCCTGAATTTCGAGATTAGAGGGCGCCACAGCATAGGGTTTATCAAATGTATTTATCATGTGTAAATCCTCGCCGCAAAGACAGTTGTGCTCTATCATCACAAGCTTAACAAATGAGCGCATATCAAGACTCAAAAGATTCTCTTCGCCAGAAATATTAAGACAGAAAATATTTAATTCATCATTCTTTTCATCTCGGACGACACTCATATGCAAAACGGGAGCATCGCCATACTTCGTACTTACAGCCGGAGTAATCATTACAGGTTTCAAAACAGTACCGCGTCCATATTTAGATAAGCTCAAGAAAGGATAGTAAATCGACTGTCTGATTACCGGTCCTCCTTTTTGTGTAAAAATAGGAGCTATTACATTTACGAGCTGTGCGAGGCAAGCAATTTTTACCCTGTCTGAGTTGTTTATCAGAGTAATGCCTAAACCGCCGAAAACAAGCGCATCAAGCAGAGAATACCTGTCTTCCAGGATTTCAGGGTTTTTCTCCCAGTCACGATTCTTATGTTTTTGTTGGTACCATATGTTCCACTCATCAAAAGATAAATCCATTGTTTTCTTGCTTCGTTTCAAAGCTTTCACATAATCAGCGGTAGCTTTGACAGATTGAATAAAACTATCCATGTCAAGAAATGATGCAAGAAAATCGTTGTCATTGCCGAAATTCTCATAATATCTGTGAAGAGATATGTAGTCAGCCTTTTCATATGTATGCTCGAGGACTATTCTGTCCCATTCAGGATATGAAGGCATCAAAGAAGTTGAGCTGCCGCAAACCACCAATTTGATCGAGTCATCTACCCATTTCATAATTTTTGCGGTTTCAAGCGCCTTTTTGCCATATTCAGCGGCATCAAGCCTACAAATCTGCCATGGTCCATCCATTTCGTTTCCAATGCACCATGTTTTAATAGCATGTGGTTCTGTATACCCATTTTTAATCCTAAGGTCGCTCCAGTATGTCCCCGCCTTAAAATTACAATACTCAACCATGAATCCTGCTTCTTTGGGTGTGCCCGTGCCCATGTTGACGGCAGCCATGACCTCTGTTCCAGCCTTTTTACACCAATCGCTGAATTCATCAATGCCTATTTCATTGGTTTCTATTGTTCTCCATGCGAGATCTAATCTCGTTGGCCTTAGTTCTCTAGGCCCTATGCCATCCGTCCAATCATAACCCGACAGGAAATTCCCACCAGGATATCTTACCATGGCAACATTTAAATCTTTAATAAGCTCAATGACATCACGTCTAAAACCTTGTTCGTCCGCTGTCGGATGTTCAGGCTCATAAATTCCGGTATAAATAGCCCTGCCTAAATGTTCTATAAAGGAACTGAATAATCCATCATCTACCTCCGATACCTTGAAATTTTTCTCAATATATGCCTTAGAACGTTGCATAATTTACACATCCTTTTGTTTAGATTTTATTAAACCATTTTACATAAATATAATGTTATCACATGAAATATTTACCCGTCAATTAATTTATGTTAAAATTCACACTATAAAACGGTTTAGCTAAATGTCCTCTATACGGAAATAGTTTGTTTACACAACAATTCCTTGATTAATGCAAATCCCAAATACTTTTATATATCAGTCCTCTCCGAGCTTGATACAACTATATATCTTTAAGTTTGAAAGCAAATATGACACCGTTGCAAGCCCAATAAGAATAAGACTGCCTAATATGATGTATATATTGATGTAATCGCCTGAATACGAAACCGACCTGAAAGGAGGAACCTGTTCAACTGCACTGAAGGAAATTTGCAGAACGGGAATGAAAAGAGTTGCAGTTATCCCTCCTGTGATAACACCGAAGATCATAGGTATGACCGATGTCAGTACTTGCTCCCAAATAGTCATTGCAACTAATTCTTTGAGCCGAATCCCCATTGCCATCATAACTCCTGCTTGTAAGAGTCTTGAATTCACAGCCAACAACCAGAAAAGCATAAATCCTGAAAAAGTTATCAAAATAGATATTATAAAGACTAATGTAAGGCTGCCGTTTACTCCTAAATGAATCGGATCGCGGGATAGCGCTATCAATTGTTGTTCGGTATCCGATATCCTTTCAAGCCTGATACCACTATTGCGCATATCGTCGTATAATTCATATGTGGAAGCGCCTGATTTCATATTAAGCCATACTTCGTATGGTCTTAAAGAAGCGTTAGCCTGAAGATACTCGATATGTGCCACAACCAATGCGTCAAATCTGTTGTTTGCAATATCCAGTGTATGATTAGGGTTCCATGTTGGCCAATAATCTATGATGCCTGCAACCATAAAATCCGCTCTGCCGTTTGGATCCCAATGCATGCTGAACACATCCCAAGGATTAAGGTTGGCTCTCTCGGCAAGCGAGCGTGAAATCAGAACCATACTTTGACTGTGTGATAAGCTGTTTAAATGATGAAACCAATGAAAGGGAAGTAGTCTTTTTGGAAACCATGCCGTCAGACCGAATTCTCTTGGTTCTATGCCCATTACCCTGACTGTTTCAGAACCGGCAGTATGATGTATTCTGCCAACCGAATTTAATACTTTTGTAGCGGATTGCACTCCGGCTAATTCAGTGAATGCATGAAAAGAAGGCTCGATATATCTTGCGCCTTGAGGCGATTCTTGTTCTTCCTGACCTACAGGGCCTACTGGTTGCCCTTGAGCAGCAGGTTGAAGCTGTATTCCTTCTATTCGCCAATGTGCCATCAGGACATGATCCGCACCACCATGATAACGCACCCTCTCATGAGCATTTTGATTTATGGTCCGGGCGGCAGTGGAGCTGAAAATCGCGGTTGCTACGGTCAAAATAATAAAGATCATCAAAAACTGATAGGAATGAATAGACCTGGCTACTTGAATCAAGCTTGAATACATTGTAAGCGGCCAATGTTTTTTCCCTATTCTATAGATAAGCTCGATTATTATAGGAAAAATTCTAATAAATAAAAGACCGACGCCCATTACAAACAGAGTAGATATAACGAAAAGCATCGGATCGATCGACAATCTGATGTCACTTGCCGCAACTAAATCTTGCCTCATGAGATCAAACTGATATAAGCCATAAACTGCAATCGCAAGTGCTAATATGTCTATAAAGTATTTCTTCCAGAAAGGGATCCCGGCAAAGCGGCTTGTTTTCTTTTTATGTTCTAAAATATCAGTTCGTGTTGCATTATAAACAGGAAGTAAAATAGCTAACACAGCTAACAAAGTCCCTACCAACGCATAAATGTATATGATATGATTCAACTCCACTTCCAAGGCTGTCCTATTGACAAACTCCATAAAACCGGTCGTAGAGCCTAAAATCCTTGTTAGTAATATCCCCAGTAAGGGTCCGAAAGCTAATCCAATAAACCCGTAAATCAACGATTCCACAAAATATCCGAAGATTAGTTGTAAACGGCCAGCGCCTCTGCTTTTCATAACAGCTATTTCATTTTTTTGCTTATCAACTATCATTGATGAAACCATAAAAAGATAGAACAAGAGCATTATGATTATTGGTGCATAAAGCGAAAAAAGTAGCGGAATCAATTCTTCTCTGTATTGCTGAAATATCGGAAGCAGTCTTGTTATGGGCATAACAGAGTTAAATCCTCTGTCACTGATCCATTCTTCCAGCTCTAGTGAAGACTCCAAAACATTTAATATATTATACACATCAATTGCATGATAATCCAAAGCTAAATACCAAATAGTATCATTTATGAAAAAATTACTTAAAAAAGCTTCTTCAAAAAGAGATTCATGAAAAAAAACACTCTCGTTTTGACCAGAAATATCAGCAAACATGTAAAGAAGCTCGTTTCTCACCATCGGCCGAAACGCACCGACGATCACAATATGTATAGATTGCCGTTCATCGTCGCCTGGATGATTAATTATGAATTCATCACCTAACGAAATATGGCGTACATACATAGTTTCTTCTGATATTATTGCCTCATACTTACCGTCTGCCAATTTATCGGATGGTAAACGTCCCGAAGTAATCTCAACATTGTCGAACAACTCGCTTATATAGGTAAATCTAAAATGGAATTCCCTATCAGGCACATCCCTCGTTCGCAAATCCTCTTCGATTCTCCCTGAACGAGTCTGATGAAATGTTAGCCTTTCAATAATGGGTAAGCCAGTGTTTTCCAAAAAAGTATCGTTTATATAGTTGTCTACCCTGTTGAAAACCCGTTGATGTGCTTCACGCCCGCCTTTATAAAAACCATAATCACTCCTGATAGTAACACTACCGGGGAACACATTCCTTTCGATCTGAAAAGATTCCAATTCGTTTATAAGCATGCTTTGCAACACGCCATCAGTATAAAGAGGAACAGATGTCATAAGCGCTATAAACAAAATGCAAGTGAATGCCATATTGAGTGTCATAAGCTTGTTGCGCATCATTTTTCGAAATACCATTACAAGAACAGCCATAAAACCCCTATCTAAGCACTATCTGCTCGCCTTCATCAAGTCCGGTAACTATTTCAACCATTGTTGGCGTTTCAACACCGACCTCAACATCCACTTCTCTGTTTATGTCATCCTTGCGTACCACAACATAGTTGCGCGCTCCCATTGTTCTTAATCCTGCACGAGGAATAGTAATCACATCATGTTTCTCCTCAAATATAACCCTTATGCTTGCATCATCTCCTGGCCTTACTTGATCTGGCAATTCTTCTACTTTTATAATTATTGAATCTTCAAAGCGAGGATTCTGAACATCAATTAAAGGTTCTCCATGCGGAGTCATGACAATGGTTCCGGTATACTCTATCTCATCAATATCGACTTTAACTGTCATTCCGACTTCAAATCCCGTTATAACAGCAGGACTGTATCTAAGAAAAATCACAGAAGGATCTGCGACCGTAAATAAATGCTGATATGCATTTATCCAGTCTCCTATAGCAAGCCTGCTCATAAAAACGATTTGTCCGGCAATAGGCGCTCTGAGTTTTGTCGCATCAAAACGTTCCCTAGCTCTCTGAATATGCATTTCATGTTGTTTTACATTTAATCCATGTATTTCCATGTCGATATCAAGCCTGGCAATCTGATGATTTATATCCTCAAGCGCCTTTTTGTTTTGTTCGCTTGCTTCTATTTCTAAAGCTCGTCTCAGCTCTCTTCGGGAATTAATCATCCTAGCGTAATCCATTTTCATTTTATCATATGATAAACGCATTTCGGAAAGGTCAATTTCCATTTGCGAAATATCAAATTCAATTTGCTCAGACTCCAGCTCAGCAAGAACCTGTCCTTCTTCTACATGCATCCCAGGCACTACATGAACTGCTTGAAGTCTTCCCGAATTGTTAAGGAAAGACAAATTAAACTCGCTTATTGGAACAAATATTCCGGCGCCTATTATCTGGTGTATTATATCCCCTATTTCTACGGTATGAAGATTAAATCGTAACCTTGGAGGCTCCACAAGAGGGGGTGGTAAAGGTTCGCGTTCTGTTGGCATTAAAACGCATCCGGATAAAATAAAAATCAGCAACATTGTCAAAACCAATAAATATCCATGTTTTTTTAACGATTCAAAATATTTTGACTTCAAATAAAAACCTCCATCCAGATTGAATTTTAGTTATTTCAGTGTCCATAATGAAAATAGCTTTCTTAACTAAATATACTATAAAAGTTATTGCAGAGCAATTAAATTTACATTATCACATAAAATGTTTAACCATCAATAAATTTAAAGTTAATCGACCCCAAATTCCGTTTGACATCATCCCTCTTGTGAATTAAAATATTATAGTAAACATGAGCACCCGTAGCTCAGGAGGAAAGAGCAGCGGTTTCCTAAACCGCGTGCCGGGAGTTCGAGTCTCTCCGGGTGTGCCAAGATTCTTTCAAAAGGCAAGGCTTCCGAGTTGGGGTGCACTTGCCGTTTTTTTCGACTTTCATTTTACTCGCAAGAATACCCTTTGGCGCAAAAACAATTGACAAAAGGTTCAAATACGATATGATAAAGTATAAAACGAACATTGAGATGTTCATGCACAAATGCCAAAGGATATCGGTATTTGAAGAATAATTAAGATTAATCGGGAGGAAGTATTTATTGTCGGATAACCAATTGAGCGAAAAAACATTTACCATAGACAATATGGATGATTTGATGACACTTTTTGGCAACTTTGATCAAAACATTAAGGTGATCGATGAAGAATTAGATGTTAAAACTTTTGTTCGCGGGCATGATATTACTCTTGTGGGTAAAAAGACACAGGTAGATACTGCTTTCAGGGCCGTTTTAAAATTACTCGACATGATAAAAATAGACCGTCACATAGGTAAAAGTCAAGTAAGATACGCAATCGGCATGGTTCTTGAGGGAAGCGAAGATCTCCTTAATGATTTGATGTCAGACATTATATGCACAACCTACAGAGGGAAATATATAAAATGTAAAACTTTAGGGCAAAAAAGATATGTAAAGACTATAGCCGCAAACGATGTCACATTCGGCATCGGACCTG
>Ga0209616_1000366_pt1 | contig 13011 bp, 10 predicted proteins | sample FlocCalmetaG_FD_184153 | JGI IMG/M metagenome (GOLD analysis project Ga0209616, IMG submission 184153) | Freshwater bacterial and archeal communities from Indian Creek, Illinois, USA - Floc-Cal metaG (SPAdes) (version 2) | ecosystem: Environmental > Aquatic > Freshwater > Unclassified ...
ACGCCGTAGCTCAGGACCTAGGTGGCTTCTTTAAAGTTCCAGCCGACCAGCGCGACCTTAACTATGACAAGTACTTCGTCCAAGGGGACGAGGCCCTAACCTTAGGCGGGGAGTACAACTCCCACAACACCGAACGGCTAACAGTAGAAGAGATCAAGAGTAAACTGCTAGGCTTGCAGTACATTCGCCAAGAACTAGAGGGGTGGGCCTAAGTTTGAGCATTCTTGTGACGGGCGCCAAAGGTTTTATAGGTAAAAACTTAGTGGCCGAACTTAAGAACCAAGGGAACATCAGCATTAATGAGTGCGATGCTGAGACCACCCCCGCCGAGCTCGAGGCGTACTGCCAAGTAGCTACTTTTGTCTACCACTTAGCCGGGGTCAACCGGCCCCAAAACAATGCTGAATTTATGACCGGCAATAGTGGGTTTACGGCCGCTCTCCTGGCCATGCTGCAAAAGCATAACAACAACTGCCCCCTAGTCTTTGCTTCTTCCGCTCAGGCCGCCCTCAGTAACCCCTACGGTCAGAGCAAGAAAGCGGCCGAAGACCTGTTCTTTGCCCACAGCCTTGCGACGGGTGCAAAAGTTATGGTATATAGACTACCAAATGTCTTTGGCAAGTGGTGTCGCCCTAACTACAACAGCGCGGTCGCGACTTTTTGTTACAACATAGCCCGGGGCTTGCCCATAACTATTAACGACCCGAGCACAGAGCTAAACCTAGTATACATCGATGATGTGGTCGCTGAGTTTGTTCGCGCCCTACATGGGCAAACAAATATCCAGCACAACTACTGCGTAGTGCCGACCACTCACCATATCACTTTAGGGGCCTTGGCCGATCTCCTATACTCATTTCGCGATAGCCGAGCAAACCTTACCGTCCCTAACCTCAGTGATGCTCTCACACGTAAACTCTACGCCACATATCTCAGTTCACTGCCCGCCAGTGCCCTCTGTTATCCGCTAAAAATGAACAGTGACGATCGCGGGTCGTTTACTGAGTTTGTGAGAACCGTTGGACAGGGGCAGTTTTCCGTCAATATCACTAAACCCGGCATTACTAAAGGAAACCATTGGCACCATACCAAGCACGAAAAGTTTATGGTCGTAAGCGGGAGCGGCATCATTCGGCTGCGCGTGGTAGGCACAGACGCGGTGACATCGTGCCATGTGAGCGGAGACTCGCTACGGGTGGTAGAGATTCCCCCCGGGTACACGCACAATATAGAGAATTTAGGGGAATGCGACTTAGTAACGTTAATGTGGGCCAGCGAGCCCTTTGATAATGATCGGCCAGATACCTATATGGCGAGGGTGTAGCTATGAAAAAGTTAAAGGTAATGACCGTTGTCGGCACGCGCCCAGAGATAATCAGGCTTTCGGCCGTCATTCGTAAGCTCGAAGAGTCCCCAGCCATCGAACACATACTCGTTCATACTGGCCAAAACTACGACTACGAACTGAACGAAGTATTCTTTAAGGATTTTAATCTGCGCCGTCCGGATTTCATGCTTAACGCCGCTACGGGCACAGCGATTGAAACCATCGGCCATATTTTAATCAAGATAGACCCGGTTCTTGACGAAGTAAAGCCCGATGCCTTTCTCGTGCTAGGTGACACCAATAGCTGCCTCTGCGCCATCGCCGCCAAGAAGAAGCGCATCCCCATCTTTCACATGGAGGCCGGCAACCGCTGTTTCGACCAGCGCGTTCCCGAAGAAACCAACCGTAAAATCGTTGACCACATCGCCGATATCAACCTCCCCTACAGCGACATCGCCCGCGAGTACTTGCTGCGCGAAGGCCTTCCGCCCGACCGCATTATAAAGACCGGCAGCCCCATGCTCGAAGTGCTAAATTCTCGCCGCGAAGACATCGCTAAGTCACGCATCTTAGAAACCCTAGCCCTCACGCCCGCGCAATACTTTGTGGTTTCAGCCCATCGCGAAGAAAACATCGACAACGACGCAAGCTTCACGGATTTAATCGACAGCCTAAACACAGTTGCCGCAACTTACAACATGCCCGTTATTTTTAGCACTCACCCCCGCACGCGCAAGCGGCTAGAGGCCAAGGGGCTAGAACTTCACCCCCACATCAACATCCACAAACCCCTAGGGTATAATGACTACATCAAGCTGCAGCTACACGCTAAAGCCGTGCTTAGCGACAGCGGCACCATCAGCGAAGAAGCCTCCATCCTAGGCTTCCCCGCGCTAAACATCCGCCAAGCCCACGAGCGCCCCGAGGCCATGGAAGAGGCGGCGGTCATGATGGTGGGGCTCACCAAAGAGCGTATTTTGCAGGGGCTAGCGGTACTCGCAACCCAACCTAAAGGTGCCATACGCCTAGTGCGCGACTACGACGCACCAAATGTGTCGGACAAGGTGTTGCGGATTATTTTGTCGTATACGGATTATGTGAATAGAGTTGTTTGGGGGAAGAACTCATGAAGATAGCATTAATATGCCCTTCAAACATGCTATATATGCCTTATGTAGGTAACTATACCAAAATTTTTGATGAAATCGATGTAGATTATAGTGTGATTAATTGGGATAGATTTAAAATTGAAAAAGACAGCGAATTTACATATAGAGATTCTAAGATTGGACACCAGAGAAGTTTTTTAGATTACTTTAAATATAGTAGATTCGTGTTGAATATTCTTAAAAAGAATAACTACGACAAGGTTGTGGTATTTGGTATACAATTAGTATTCTTTTTAAAGAGCTATCTGTATAATGAGTACAGTAATAAATATATTATTGATATTAGAGACTATAATAGAATAATCAAGTATTTTAATATAGAAAAAACAATTGAACATTCAAATTTTACAGTCTTATCTTCACCTGGATATAAAGAATGGCTTCCTAAAAGTAATAAGTACATTATAAACCATAATACTAAAATAGAAAGCTTGGATGAACTAATACAGGTAGATGATGATATCAAAAACAAGGATTTTATTAATATTAATTATATCGGATCTATAAGAGATTATAAGATTAATATTGATTTTATTAATTCTTTAAAAAACAAAAAACATATTGCTATGAATTTTCATGGAGAAGGCGCAATTAACAAGGATATTGAAAATCATGCTACAAATCAGACAATTGGTAATGTTAAATTGACTGGAAGGTATGAAAAAGAACAAGAATCCGAGCTTTATAAAAATTCTGATTTTATCAATATATTGATACCGAATGATTCAATCAATAGCAGAACGTTACTTCCAAATAGATTATATAATGCAGCTATTTACGGCAAACCTATGTTAGCATTTGAAGGAACTTATTTAGCTGAACAAATAAAAAAACACAAACTGGGGCTGGTTTTGGACTCGTTCGATTCAGTAGAGGTGAAAATTGAAAATTATCTCACGAAATTTGATGTAGCAAAGTACGAGCAAGATAGAATATCTTTTTTTGAAGAGGTTGTAAGATATAATGGAAAATTTACGCTTAATGTAGAGAGATTTATAAAATCATAATTATTGTGACAGACAACTACGCCGTCAGCGCAAACAGCAGAGAGATGAGATAATCCTCTCGCCCTAACTCGCTTTCATAATTACGCATACTGTCAACTAAAAAATTGACTTAAAAGGAAGAAAGACATGAATATTTTATATGTATCAACTCTATGCTCAGATAGTAAATTTAGAGAGATTTTTAAATATAGTAGTATAAAACCACAACAGCAAGCTCAGAAATTTCATAGTTTGTTAAGTAAGGGCTTGAAAATTTCAGCTGCAAGCGTTTATGTTATGTCTAGGCCTCCTGTCAATGGTTATATTGAAAGAAAACCGGGAATGTCTTTTTATATAGAGGTCGATAATAGTATCACGTACCATTACTTAAAGCTTGTTAACTTTCCGATATTAAAACACTTCTTCGTATTTACAAGTGGGTTTATTAATTGTATAGCTTGGAGCGTTAAGAAAAAAAATCAAGAAAAAGTTGTTATCTGTGATTTTTTGAGTTTGACTATCTCGGCTTCCGCTTTATTCGCTTCAAAGATTTGTGGAGTTAAGACTTTAGCTATTGTAACAGATTTGCCTGAATATATGCAAAACTATACTGTGCAAAAATCGAGTATTAGGTCTATAACTTACAGTCTGTATAGGAAAATTTGTAATTTTTTTATGTATAGATACGATTCATATATTATATTGACACAGCAGATGAATGGTCTTGTAAACCCTAATAATAAACCATATGTGGTAATTGAGGGAATGGTAGATTTGGCGATGAAGAATGTGCCTAATCTATTGGAGAATAAGTGCGAAGAAAGAATAATTATTTATGCAGGAACTCTTCATGAAAAGTATGGTGTAAAAAAGCTTATTGAGGCTTTCCTAAAATTAAAAATGGATGATATTAGGTTATGGTTATTTGGATCTGGGGAAATGGATGATGAGATAATAAGATATGAGAAGCTAGATCATAGAATCAGATATTTTGGTGTCGTACCAAATGAGGTTGTAGTAAAAGAACAGCTTAAGGCCACTCTCTTAGTTAATCCCAGGTCGTCCAGTGAGGAGTTTGCAAAGTACTCTTTTCCCTCGAAAAATATGGAATATATGGCGTCTGGCACTCCAGTTTTGACTGCCCCATTACCAGGGATGCCTGAAGAATATTTTGACTACGTCTATCTTTTTGAAGATGAATCGGTAGACGGAATGGCTAAAACGTTAGCCCGTATTTTAAGTCTTCCTAAAGAAGAGTTGCACGCCAAAGGCGCTGCCGCAAAGGAGTTTGTGCTGCGGGAAAAGAATAATATAGTTCAGGCCAAACGGATAGTTGATTTATTAAGGGAAGCAGGTAGAAAATAATGGAACCAACTGCAAGAACAGCGGTTCTCTCGCCGTCTTACATAAGAAAAAGCGAACTATCCATCCCTAAAATGTTTCGCGATTTGAGTGCTGTCGGGATAATCTTTATTAGTATTCTTCCTGAAGCTTCAAGCAGGTATATTTTTGCACCATTATTTGTGTTATGGGTTTTGTTTGCTGCAATTTCTAATATTCGGGCATTTAATAGGTCATTTGTGACTCCTAACATTAAGTCATACAGTGTTTATATTTGGCTGTTGACTTATTTTATTTTCTATATTACAGGTTATATGCAGGGGGCAGATGTCGGTCGTCTGCTGAACTACATGCGGCTAGGATTTTCAATGCTTTTGTTTAATTATTATCTGGAAGCAAATGACTTGAAAGCGGTCAAAAAACTTACCATTTTTTCGTTGGTCTTTATTGTTTTGACATGCATAACTACTTTGCGAGGGTTAGCCCTTGATCCGATGGCAGCGAGAGTGTTGGCGACAGGAAGAGAGGAGTTGATGCAAGGACTAGAGGGGCTGGCAATAGGTAGTTTTGGCTTTGTTTATGGGTTGGTGTTCGCTGCAGTGGCAATTCTTGGGTCTATTAAAGCGGGTACCCTTGAAAAACATAAAATCATCTTTACTGCTCTGATAGCCTTATTTGTGTACACAATCTTTTCAGCTGCATTTATGATGGCGCTATTGCTTTTGGCCGTATCCGTGGTATTACTGTTGCTGAACATTAAAAAGACGTCGTACCTAATAATTGCTGCCTTTGGAATATTAGTACTGTTTATTGTTTTTTCATCGACAATTTCTGACTTCTTAAATTTTCTTGGTAACACTGTGCAACATGAGTCATTGTCCATGCGTTTTTATGAATTGGCAATTATGGCCAGTGAATTTAGTGTTGACGGGACTGTAAACGCAGAGGGCAGATGGGGTTTTCTCGCACTTTCCATTGGCTCGTTTTTGTCGAGTCCCTTTTTAGGTGTTGGCGGCTCTTACGGTTTCGGCGCAAGTTTACATGGCATAGGGGGGCACTCTGCCTTTTTTGATGAACTGGCGAAATACGGTATCTTGGGATCTGGCTTCTTATTTGTCGCTCTCTACTCAAACGCGCAGTTTGTTTATCGGCGCCTTAAAAGCGGCAAGCAAAGAATGGTTTATTATTGCAGTATGACTGCTTTTTTTCTTTTGGGATTTATAAATACTATGTTATTTGTCCCAATTTTTTTCATGGCGTATTTTGTGGTTCCGGGGATCATTTATAGTCTAACCAAAGATGAAAACGGCAGGAGTGAGCTTAATGAAAATACTCTGGTGCGTTAATATTCTCCTTCCCGACGCGGCAAAAGCTGTCGGCGCGCCGCACTCTCCCTTTGGCGGATGGATGGTGAGCCTGTCCTCCTCTTTGGCTCAAATTGACGGCATAAACCTTGCCGTTGCAGCCCCTTATTCAGGGAGTGCCTTAAAGAAGCTGGAAGCTAACAATATCACCTATTATTTGCTCCCCGGCGGGACAATGGCGATGTCAGGGAAAGGCGGCGACAGGCTAAAGGATTATTGGCGGGAGGTCGCTAAAGATTTTGCGCCGGATTTGCTGCACCTGCATGGCACTGAATACGCCCACGGGCTGGCGCTGCTTGAGGCTTGCCCTGATATTCCCTCCGTCGTTTCCATCCAAGGCTTGCTTGGGGTAATTGAAAAGTATTACTATGCCGGCATGGAGTTCTCCGATGTATTTTTACGCCCTAGCTTCCGGGATATTGTCAGGCTTGATCCCTTGTGGAACAACAGGCGTGCAATGAGAAAGAGGGCGGTCTCTGAACGGGAAATTCTTTGCAAGGTCCGTCATGTGATTGGCAGGACAACTTGGGACTACTCCAATGCCAAGGCGGTAAATCCCGGCATTGAGTATCATCACTGCGACGAAAGCCTGAGAGATCCTTTCTATAAAAATGAGTGGGATATCTCCAAGATTCAAAGGCATTCAATTTTTACTACGCAGGCAGGTTATCCGATTAAAGGCCTGCATATTTTGTTAAAGGCTGTTGCCATCCTGAAAAAGGATTATCCCCATATCCAAGTCTTTGCCGCAGGACAAAGCCTGTGGGGGAACTCTTTTATGGGGCGATTAAAAACGCCGGGATATGGTCTTTACATCAAAAGAATGATAAAAGATCTTGGGCTCGAAGGCAATTTCGTGCTTACCGGCCTGCTTGACGCAGAAGGTGTTGTGGACAGGCTGTTAAAAACGCATGCATTTGTTGTTCCGTCTGCCGTAGAGAACGGCTGTAACGCGCTGCACGAAGCGATGCTGGTCGGAGTTCCGTCAATTGCTGCTTTTTCTGGCGGAATGACCGATATGATGGTTCATAAGGAAACTGGGTTTATGTATCCATTCATGGAAGAAGCCATGCTTGCCGAGTATATTAGGCGGATTTTTGCCTCAGACGAGGTAGCCGATAAATTTTCTGTGGCCGGAAAGGCAAGTGCGTCTAAGCGTCATGACCGGCAAAAGATAGCGAACACGACTGTAGCCATTTACAGACGAGTGCTACTTTAGCTATCGCACCTTCTCTGTGATGCGCGAACGGCCAATTCGCAGGCAGTAATTGTTATTAAATTATAATGCCAGTAGGGTTTGTAGCAATTCTTAGGCGTAAGTTTTACACGGGTAACCTCATTTTCTTGCCGGAATCTTCGCGTGAGGGCAATGCCTTGTATGACAACTTATGCCCATCGAGGATGATAGTTGGCGACGTGCCGTCGCGAGGGCAGGCTGTAGCTGAATCGTTATACCAAGGCGCGACTCAAGTTGTTTACTAACACCTACTTAGCTGTTCGATTAGCATTCTTTAACGAACTTGATTCGTTTGTTGAGGCGCAGGGCTGAGCAGAAAACAGATCTTTGAGAGTGCAGGTCTAGGATCAAGAGTTGGCAATAATGACATGCCCTCATTCAGGTATGGTGGTTTCTGCCTTCCAACAGGCGGACTGATAAGATGCGGGATGTAATAGAGAGTGTGTATACACGGGATGTGTTCTCTCGGGATTAGTGTGCCTCTAATAGCCAAGCAGTGTAGTTTTATCGTGCCAAGCACAAGGGTGCGTATCGGTGGCGTGTGATTATTTTTCCGTAGCAAAGGATGTGCATCAATGATCAGCACCAAGGCTGTAATCCCCTCCGTCGGATTCGGTACCCGTATGCTGCCTGCGACTAAGCCCACGCCAAAGGAGCTGCTGACGGTGGTGGACAAGCCGAGCATACAGTATGTGGTGGAGTAAGAGGTGACTGCGGGTGTGAGCGAGGTGCTTATCGTCACGAGCCGTGGCAAGGGGAGCATGGATGACCTTTGGCCGTGTACCTGAGCTTGAGCAGGTTTTAACCAGTAAGGGGCGCATGGGGCGCGAGAGGCAGTAGTAGCACCGACGCATCTTGCCGCTATGCACTATGTTAGGCAGCAGCAGGCATATGGGCTTGGGCACGCGGTGTTTGCGCTAGGGATTTTATGGCTTGCGATTCGGTTTTGTGTCGCAGAACTATGCGTCATTTTATGTGAGAAGGAAGGGGCAATGCCGGTGACTATCAAGGTTGGGATCGTCACCCTTATCGGTTGGGAAAATTATGGCAATAGGCTTCAAAATTATGCTACGCAAGAGATTCTACAGGAACTAGGCTGTAAAGTCGAGACTTTAGTGTATCTTCCTGTCGTAAAAGGGACATCCATCGATTATTTGCATAAATTGCAGAAAATGACTTTTAGTGGCCTACTATTGACAATTACAACTAGGATCAAGAGGGTGATCCAGCCAAACGCTCGTGATTTGAAATTAAGTGAGCTACTAAGAATCAGACACCGTGCATTTAGATTTTTTTGCGAGCAATACATTGCAGAGACTGATACTATGAGGGGTCAAGATTCCCTACCAAAAACACTTGGTGAGCACTATGACAAATTTGTGGTGGGTAGTGACCAAGTGTGGAGTCCCCACGGTGCACAGCGCTCACCCTTCTTCTTTCTTGCGTTTGCACCAGTTAAAAAAAGAATAGCCTATGCTGCGAGTTTTGGTGTGTCGCGCCTGCCCAAGGAGTGCGAATCAGAGTACAAAGATTGGATAAGGGAGATGGCACATGTCTCTGTGCGGGAGGACGATGGCGCACATATTGTTAAGTCGATCACAGGTAGGGATGTCCCTGTACTAGTGGATCCTACCCTTATGCTTACCAAGGAACAATGGTTGGCTATTGCTAGGCCAGCACGGAATAAGCCAGCAACTCCATATATTCTGACATATTTTCTTGGAGAGATGCCAGATATTTTACGTCGCCAAATTGATGATGCTGCTCTGCGTCACCACCTATGTGTGGTTCACTTGAATAGTGTCGAAGACGAGACGAATTATACTGTGGGCCCTGGGGAGTTCGTTGATTACATGAGTTCAGCAAGCTATATACTCACTGATTCGTATCACGGGGCCATATTTAGCATGATATTTTCGAAATCATTTGCGGTTTATGAAAGGTCTGGCGGAGAATACTCGATGTTCTCGCGCATTAACACCTTGTTGTCGAAATTTAAGCTGGAAAGTTGCAGGCGCGATACGGTCAACGATGGAATGAATTTATGTAACATAGATTATACCCATGTGCCGCCTTTGCTGAGCGCAGAAAGGACGAAGGCCATTAATTATTTAAAAGAGGCACTTTTTGATAAAACATAATCTGCGCATGAAGAGAAGGGGGCGATCTAAATCATAACTAGATCTTTGGCGCGGGCCTTCGACTGCGTTGGTTGTTACGCCTGCCAAAATGAATGCCCGAAAGAATGCGTATTCATGCATGAAGACCAAGATGGATTTTGGTACCCTAGCGTTGTTGAGAGTGCATGTAATCAGTGTGGCCTCTGTGTTTCAGTGTGTCCAATCTTGGCGAAGATAGCTCTAGTTAGGCAACCTAAAGCCTATGCCTGCATTAACGTAGATGAGTTAGCACGGGTTGAGAGTTCGTCGGGGGGGATCTTTACAGCAATTGCTGAATGCGTTATTGCTGAGCGAGGTGTCGTGTTTGGAGCGAGTTTTGCCGAAGACCACTCTGTTCACCATGTTGTAGTAGAATGTGTCGAGGATTTACCGAAGTTACGTGGGTCTAAATATTTGCAGAGTCGTATTGAGGGCGGGTATCAAGCTGTAAAGTCTTTCTTGGAGCTAGGGCGTAAGGTTTTGTTTGTCGGCACACCTTGCCAAATAGCTGGATTAAAAGCTTTTCTAGGAAAGGAACACGACAATTTAGTTTGTGTAGATATCATTTGCCATGGCGTCCCATCACCAAAGGTGTGGCAAAAGTATATTGCTTATCGGGAAAGCCGCGCACAGGCCAAGGCTCGGAGAATCTCTTTCAGACGAAAGGATAGAGGCTGGAAGAGATACTCAGTATCATTCTCGTTTAATAATGATACTGAGTATCTGCAAACACACGACAAAGACCTCTACATGCGCACTTTTTTGCGGGATGTCTGTTTGCGCCCCTCTTGTTATGCGTGTAAGTTTAAGACATTGAATAGGCATAGTGATATCACCCTAGCAGACTTTTGGGGAGTACAAGATGTGTTACCTGATATGGATGATGATCTGGGCACCTCGTTGGTTTTGGTAAACAGCAACAGAGGTGCAAAGATTTTTGAAGAAATTAAGAACAAGGTTTCGTATAGGGAGGTAAACATTGAGCTGGCGATAGCCTATAATGGCGCAGCTATTAAATCAGCCTTGCTGAACCCAAATAGGGGTGCGTTTTTCAAAGAGCTGGATTACCTGCCTTTCGATCGGTTGGTTGATAAGTACTGTTCGGACAGTACTATTGTTAGAGCAAAGGGATTATTGAAGTCGACCGCCCGTGTGGCACTCAAACAGTTTGGCCTCTTGAGTGCGGCGAAACGAATATGGAAGGGTGTGCGGATGAAGTAATGGTCTCGCGGGCTCGATATGGCTTTGCGAAGTCAGGCTGCATTTTAGCGCGCAACTTTCATTCTATGGACACATAAAGACAGAAAACTGGACAACCGAAGTTATGTGCAACCTGTAAGGATGAGCATTCAAGGGGCTAAGCAGGACCTGAAACGAGATTTTGGCCTGTAATGACCCCCGATGTTAGAAATAATAGATGCTTGCTTTTGCACATGGGGAAAAGTGACAATGTAGCAAAGGAGCCCACAAATGCAAACTAAAATAACCAAAGCAGTAATCCCCGCCGCCGGGTTCGGCACCCGGATGCTGCCTGCGACTAAGGCCATACCTAAGGAGCTGCTTACGGTGGTGGACAAGCCGAGCATACAGTATGTGGTGGAGGAAGCGGTGGCGGCGGGTGTGACCGAGGTGCTTATTGTCACGGGGCGTGGCAAGGGTAGCTTGGAGGACCACTTTGACCGTGCGCCTGAGCTTGAGCAGGTTTTGGCCAGTAAGGGCCGTAGGGAGGCGCTAGAGGCAGTGGTAGCGCCGGCGCAGCTTGCGCCAATGCACTATATTAGGCAGCAACAGGCATTGGGGCTTGGGCATGCGGTGCTTTGCGCCAAGGCCTTTGTGGGGCAGGTGCCTTTCTTTGTGCTGCTGCCGGATGACCTAATTGTCGGCCCCGAGCCAGGTGCGGCGCAGCTTATTAGTGCTATGCAGAGCCCAGACGAAAGCGTCATCGCCGTGCAGGAGGTGCCATGGGAGCATACCAGTAGGTATGGAGTAGTGAGCATAGACAGCGAAACAGGACTGATTGTAGGCATAGTAGAAAAGCCGCAGCCGGAAGTTGCGCCAAGCAACCTGGCGGTGGTGGGGCGCTACCTGCTGCAGCCAGAGGTCTTTGACTGCCTTGCGAAAATTACACCCGGAGCTGGGGGCGAATTGCAGCTGACGGATGCTTTAGCACTAATGTTAAAGCAGGGCCACAGACTACGGCCCTGCAGGTTTAAAGGTGTACGGTACGACACGGGCTCGCCGCTCGGCTTTCTGGAGGCAAACATCGGCATGGCCTTGGCCAGAGAAGAAATGCGTGAACAAGTGCTAGCCATGCTAGCACGCTTTCGCTAGTCCCAATCCACTTCTTGCCTCTCGTCTCTTATTTCTTGCCTCCTGCTTCTTGTCTCTTGCCTCTTGCTACTATGCATTGCGTAATATTTGTAATAATATTAGAAGTGGCTAAGTAATTTGCTGAAGGAGGTTTGTTATGAAATTTGGATTTTTGTCGCGGCGTTTTTTTGCACTTATTGTAATGATCGCTCTGGTCTTGCCGCTCTTGAGCGGCGCGGCCCAGGCCAATGCCCCAACTACCATTACTATCTTCCACACTAACGACATTCACTCGCGGGTTACGTCTTCTGACGCGCAGATTGGGTATGCGCGCATGTCTACCATTGTGCAGGCGGAGCGTGCTATAAACCCTAATGTGCTGCTGCTTGAGGCGGGGGATGCTTTTCATGGTCTTTCTATCGCCAACTTGTCGCAGGGGCAGGCGATTGTGGAGATTATGAACGCCATGGGGTATGACGCTATGGTGCCTGGCAACCATGATTTTAACTTTGGGCAGGCGCGCTTAATGGAGCTAGCCCGCATGGCGAGATTCCCTATGTTGGCGGCTAATCTTTCGCCTACTACCTTGCCTTCACACATTATCCGCGAGGTGGGTGGCAGGAAGATCGCTATTATCGGCGTCACTACTCCCGAGACCGCTTTTAAGACTCACCCCCGCAATGTGGAAGGGCTTACTTTTGCCAACCCGGCGGCGCCGATAGCGCGCTTAGTAGCGACATTGCGCCCGCAGGTAGACTTTATTATTGCCCTTAGCCACCTTGGGCAAGAGGGGGACTACACGAGCATTAAATTGGCGCAAGAAGTGCAGGGCATAGACTTAATTGTGGATGGTCATAGCCACGATACACTCACCCTACAAGTGGGGCGCACAATTATTGTGCAGGCAGGCGAGTTTGGCAACAACCTAGGCCGCGTCGATGTTACTTTTGACGCCGCGGGGCCTCGCATTGGGCATACGCTCATTCATGCTTCGCAGACGACGGCCGTGGCGGCTGACGCGCGCGTGCAGGCGATTATTAACACCTATAATCAACAGGTGGCGGCAGTGCATTCGCAGGTAGTGGGCACTACGGCCGTGCGCCTAGAGGGCGACCGGG
>Ga0209616_1000367_pt1 | contig 13008 bp, 7 predicted proteins | sample FlocCalmetaG_FD_184153 | JGI IMG/M metagenome (GOLD analysis project Ga0209616, IMG submission 184153) | Freshwater bacterial and archeal communities from Indian Creek, Illinois, USA - Floc-Cal metaG (SPAdes) (version 2) | ecosystem: Environmental > Aquatic > Freshwater > Unclassified ...
GAGCTACCGCCTCAAAGAGGCAGCCGCTCGCATAGCCATCAGCCCGGAATCGTCATAATCCACCCTGTCCTGCCTGGAGCAGTTTGACCGGCCATAAGTGGAGCAGTTTGGGGTGGCCATCGGGGCCACGGTGTCGCATACGGGAGTATTGGGGGCCGGTTCATGCCAGGCGCCCTCAGCCGTCAGGCACCATGCACCCAAGGAGCCACGGGTCAGCAGCACCACTTGGGTGGTGTCGTTGAGCAGCGTGCGGGCCGCGTGCAGCGGGTCGTGACCAAGGCCGAGTTGTTGCAAGTCTTCGTCACTGACCTTGAGTACGCGCGCCTGTGGCATCACGCGCAGCAGCAGTTCGGTGTAGGCGCCGTTGTCGGCTCCAGGCAGCCGACGCACGTTCACATCCACGCTGGTGCAGATGCCCTGCTGGTTTAGCTCGCCCAAAAACCCGGCCCACGCATATCCGTCGGGCGGAAACAGCGCCAGCGATGCGATGTGAAACACGGTCTGAGGGCCAGCTACGTGTTTTTTTACCGATTCGGGGCTGTAGGCAGGGGACGCCGATGGGGGATGGCAACGGACGGCTGTGTCCCATGATGTAGTAATCGTGATGCAGGCCCAGTGGACGCGAAGAACACTAGGAACAACGCCCACGGACGCCAATGTCCCATCGGTTTGCGGTGGCTTCAGCGGTACGTAGCACTGAGACCATAGGCATACACGCGGTTTTGGCGCCGGAGCCGGATCTCGCCAGGTCCAGCGGCGCCCCCGAAGCTATATCTTGAAGTCGTAGTCGATGCTCAGCGGAGCGTGGTCGCTGAACTTTTGACCCTTGAATATGGCTGCAGATTGAGCCAGGGCAGCGACGCCAGGAGTCGCCAACTGGTAGTCGAGTCTCCAACCGACGTTCTTCGCGTAGCAGTCATCGGTGGTGTCGGGATGCAGGCTGCGGTAGACATCCACCAGCCCGCCCTGTCCCTTGCCAGTTCCCAGTAGTTGAGTCATCCAGGCGCGCTCCTCCGGCAGGAAACCGCTGTTCTTCTGGTTGCTTTTCCAGTTCTTAAGGTCGGCTTCCTTGTGGGCGATGTTCACATCGGCCACGAGGACGAACTCTCGCTCGGCCTTGAGGGCCATCAAATGCGGCAGTATCGCGTCTAGAAAGCGGAACTTGGCTTCTTGCCGGTCAGGGCCGCTACTACCGCTGGGAAAGTAACAGGAGATCAGGCTGAGCTTGCGTCCCGGCTTGTCAAAACGCTTCTCAACCCAGCGGCCCTCGTCGTCGAACTCCGACACGCCGAACCCTGTGATTAGCTCACTGGGCTCTTCGCGGGTGTAGAGGCCCACACCGGAGTATCCCTTCTTCTGCGCGTAGTGAAAGTGGCCCTTCAGGCCGCAATCGCTGCGGCAAAAAGTGCCCTCCACCACATCGCCCTGTGCCTTGACCTCTTGGACGCCCAATACATCGGCTTGCTGTTGAGGCAACCATTCGAAAAAGCCCTTTGTGGCAGCAGATCGGATGCCGTTAAGGTTTGCTGTGATGACTCGCATAAGGGGAACTCAATGGTTTGGGCCTTGGATGTCGAACGAACAATTCATGTCGTCACTCCATGGCCTTCAGTACGTCGCCAAAATTTGTGGCAACGAGATACTTAGCAGGGTTCTCCTGCACGGCCAGGGCCGCGAAATGCGCCTCACCGCACTTGATCTTCGCGTCTTCCTTGCTGCGAAGGTCGTCAGTGAAAAGGCTGCTCTTGGTTTCCACGACGAAGTACAGCCGTTGCGTGCCGTCCTGGTCAAACAGGATGGCCCAGTCAGGGTTGTACGGACCCAGTGGCGTGGGCACCTTGAACCAGCTCGGCAACTTGGCGTAGAGCACCACACCGTCGTTCGTCTCCAGGGCCTCGGCAAACTGGCGCTCAGTGTCCGAGTCGTAGATGACGTGCTCGTAGATCGACCGTTTAGTGTCCAGCAGCATGTTGCGCAGATAGCCGGTCAGCTCGTCCTTGGCGAACAGCTCCTGGGCATAGAAATGCTCGTCGCCAATCTTCTGGTACTTGATGCCGTCCACCAGCGCCAGACGCTTGCAGCGGTTGATGACTTCGGCTGTCTGCTCAATAAACTGCTGCGGGTTGCGCTTGAAGTCGTCCAGCCGACCGCTCTCGGTCAGGATGGTGATGATGCTGCGGCGCGTGAGCTGAGTGCGGTCCTGCAAGTCGGTCAGCAGGTCCGGCAGCTCGATGTCCGACTCATCCAGCACTACTGTGGCGGCACCTGCCTTCTCAGTGGCTTGCACACCGGCCTTGCCAATAGCGATATCAGCCTTGCGCCACTGTAGCCGCGCCTTGGGAATGGGGGGCGCCTTCTGCAGCCCTGCAATGCAGGCCTGCAGCAGTTTGGCGTTGTCGAACTGCACACGGTAGGTCGTCTGGTGTTTGATGCGGTCCCAGAGCGCCTTGAACTCGTCGGATAGGTACACCGCCTTGCCTTCCTTGTCCTTGCGCAACGGAGCCGCCTTGCGCTCGTCTGCGTTCTTGACCTCCAGCCTGCCCGACACCTTGCGAAGTACCTCAACGATCTGACCGCGCTGCGCCTCGAAGTCTGCAGGCAGGGCCAGACTGCCATTTTTAAGGGCCAGCTTCAGTGAGTCCTGCACCTTGCCCTTGGCGTCCACATGCCCGGCCGCTTTGAGGTGATCCCATAGCGCCTTGGACTGGTCCACACCCATCGGTGCCAGCGTGCCGTCGTCCGTCTTGATGGCGATCCCGGCAAACTGGTGCTGTTCCAGCACGCCGAAGCGGATTCCGGTGTCAGCCTCAATTTCCTTCTGTAGGTTCTCGGCAAATTGCTCATAAGACTCGGTAGCGATGACGGTCAGGCGGTTGACTTCGAACCCACGCACCCGCTGGCCGTCCTGGTCTACACACAAGCGCAGGCCTCGTCCGATGGTCTGCCTGCGCTCGCGCTCGGTGCCCATTTCCCGGAGGGTGCAAATCTGAAAGACGTTGGGGTTGTCCCAACCCTCCTTCAGCGCCGAGTGCGAAAAGATGAACTTCAGCGGCGTGTCGAAGGCCAGGAGCTTTTCCTTGTCCTTCATGATGAGGCTGTAGGCCCGCTCGGCGTTGTCGCGGTTGCCAGCGTTGTTCTCGGCCGTGTCCGACCACCCGCCCTTCTTGTCGATGGAGAAATAGCCGTTGTGCACGTCCTCGGCGGCGTGAGCCAAGTCCACTTCGGTAAACAGGCTCTGGAAGGCGGGCAACTTGGCTGCGCGCTTGTACTCTTCCTCGAAAATGCGAGCGTAGTCGCCCTTCACCGGGTTGCCATCGGCGTCATATTGGCGATAACGCTCCACCGCGTCGATGAAAAACAGGGACAACACCTTGATGCGCTTGGGCCGGAGCACCTTTTCTTTCTCCAGGTGCTCGCGGATGGTGCGGCGGATCATTTCGCGCTGCACCGCCAAGGCATCAACATCGCCGTAGGCTTGGCCTACGGCCAGCATCACTTCACCACCGGGGTAGCGCAGCTCCAGAAACTCACTGCCTTTGGCCGTGTTGATTTCACCCACACGAAAGTTGGCGTAGATGTCGCGCTGGGTGGTCTGCTGCAGGTCGTCGCCATCGCTGACCGTTACCTCCTGCCGCTTTACGCCCGTGGCAGTCTTGACATCCAGCTCCACCTTGGCGCTGATGGTGCCGCGCTTGTTGCTGACCGATACCAGCCGCACAAAAGCCTTGTTGTACGCATCCTCAATGGTGGCAGCAGCCACCTCGATCTGCTTGACCAGCTTGCGTTCGTAAGCGTCCAGCGCATCGAGCCGGAACACCATGTGGTGTTTGTTGGCGTGGGTGGCCGAATAGCGTAGCGTGCACAGCGGGTTCATGGCGTCCAGCGCGGTCTTGCCGGCGCCGGTCAGGCCGCCGTCCACGCTCTGCGGTTCGTCCACGATGACAATAGGCCGCGTGGCCTTGATGAGGTCGATGGGCTTCTCGCCGCCCGTCTTCTCGCTGTCCTTGTAGAGGTTGTTCACATCCTTCTTGTTGATGGCACCCACCGTCACCACCATCACCTGGATGGTGGAGCTGGTGGCGAAGTTGCGCACCTGGCCCAGCTTGCCAGAGTCGTAGAGGAAGAAGTCCACCGGCACACCGGCATAGATGCCCTTGAAGTGTTCTTCGGTGATCTGCAGCGACTTGTAGACGCCCTCCTTGATGGCCACCGACGGCACCACGATGACGAACTTGGTGAAGCCATAGCGCTTGTTCAGCTCGAAAATCGTGCGCAGATAGACGTAGGTCTTGCCGGTGCCGGTTTCCATCTCGACGGTGAAGTCGCCCGAGGCCAGCACGCTGGATGGCGCCAGACCGCCGCGCAACTGCACGTCGCGCAGGTTCTGCAAGATCTGGTCATCCAGCAAAGTCAGCCGGTTGCCGACACCCAGGTCGGTCTCGGCCACGCCCAGCGTCAATTGCTGGTCCGGCAGCTTCATGGTCACCGTGAATTCGGTGCGGCAAGCTTCTTGGCCCCGGAACAGGTCACAAACGGCCTCGATGGCCTGAAGCTGGTAGTCAAGGTTGGGCTCGAAGTGGAGTTTCATTGCTTAGCCATCTCTCAATCATTGGCCCGCGCGGCCAAAAGAAAACATAAAAATCAAAAAGTTACGTCGTTTTTGATTGCTAGCCATGGTCTTAGCAATGAATCTAGCTTTGACCGCCCGGCTGCCCCGCACCTAGGCGCCATATCGCCGTTGCCTTGGGGCCGGTGCGGTGGATCAGGTCATCACGGCGCATGGCTTGCAGCAGGTTGCGAATCTTGTGGGCCTTCTGGGCGGCATCGAGCACGTCGGGCAGCTTGGCCAATAGGAGGTCGTCCATGTCCTTGCGGGTGGCCTGCCCGTACTTCTTCAAGTAGTCGGTGACCAGCTTACGGTAGTAACCGTCGTCCAAGCCCTTGTTGCGGATGTAACTGGCCTTCTGTCCTGTCCATTCCGCCACTTTGGCCGACACAAAAAAATTGGGCGAACGCCCCTCGATTAGCTTGAGCGCCCTCAATTCACGCACATCGTGAGCAGCCAGTGAGCGCTTTTTCTGCACCTTGTCCAGCAACAACACCTGGCGCAAGTCCAAGTCGGCGCGCTTCATCAGCAACTGGGTGTACTTCACATCCAGCACCTGACCCAAGATGGTCACCTCCACACGTGGGTGGCCCTGCTCAGTCACTTCAAACATAAAGTCAGGCAAGGGGAAGTAGCGGTCGCGCTGGGTCTGGAACATGCGGCGGATGCCGCTGCCCACCTGGTCAATCATGCGCAGACGGATCATGCCGTCGATGAGCCACTGGTTGCGGTAGTGCTCAGGCGGGGATTGGTGCTCCAGCATCCATTCCACGCTGGGCGGGATGAACTGACCCAGGTTCGTGAACACCAACTTGTCGGGGTGCTCGACTACGTTCACCTTGCCACCCAGGCGGTAGTCTTGGTGTGCCACGCAGTTGTGCAGGGCCTCACGAATGACCCAGGAGTCGTAGCGTTGCAGTGCCACGGGGAACAAAGTGCCGTCAGGCATGGCCTCAATGGCCTCGTTGCGGATGCGCCTGAAAATCTGGTCAGTGGCCAGCAGGAAGGGCATGCCATAAGGGTGAGAAGGCCCAGTTGCATTCTGTGCGTTGCGTGAAATCCAACTCAGCTTGGCGTCAACGGGTGCCAGAAAGTGCGCTGACTCGTCCTTGCCCAGCAAGAGCAGCGCCGCGCGCGTAATGCGCCCGGCCTTGGTGATGCGGGCCTTGTTGAGCAGGGTTACGACATCCCAGCCTTGAACCTCAGCGCGAATGGCATCATGCCGCGCGGTGTCAGGCTCAGCCTTGAGCAAGTATTCGGTAAAGCGCTTGCGCGCTGCATCCAACGCCTCGGGGTCCAAGTCGTCCAGCGTCGCATCTGCCACGATCTCGCCCGACCAGTCGGATTTCTGGCCCAACAAGTCCCAAATGCGCAGCTCCTTGTCTGGGTGGTCGCTGAGCTTGGTCTTGTGGCTGTCAATGCGGATGTAACGCACCCCTGCAAACGCCAAGGGCGCCGTGCGCGGTGCTTGGATGTCCAACACCACCACCCGCCCCTTCGGATGCTGCACTTTGTAGAACTCGAAGTCAGGCTTGGGCGATGTTGACTGCGTCAGCCACATGATTAGCGGGTGACTGCCCTCACCCTTGGCTGAAAATGGGTTGAAGCTGGTGTCGGTAATTTCATGTGTCTTGTCATCCACGCCCCACACCAGATAGGCATGGTCGTGTCGCTCTAACACCGCCGAATTGGCCAAGGCAGACAGGTACTCACCGATGTCACGTGGGAGGTCCCAATTGGACTTGAACTCCACTGTGCTGGCCTCGCGCCCCTGGGTGCGAAGCTGATCCACCAGGGCGGTCAAAGCAGCTTGGTCCATGGTCAAAGGCTCCGCACGTTCTGAATGCCGTACTGGTTCAGGATGGCCGCCATGTTGGTTTTGCCCACGTCGTCGGCAAAGGCGCTGTCGCGGAACACGCAGGTCGTGTCGCCTGCAGGCGCCAGTTCCTTGTGCCAAGCGGCAATGCCTTGGGCCAGTGCCTCCACGTCGCTGGCGGAAATGGCTGGCGTCAGACACGCAAACAATACTCCACCGCCAACGGCATGGACTTCTTTGCCGGCCACCAAGCGCGATGCCATCGGCACGCACAGATCAAGCCCTCGCTTTAGCAGCAGCTCGTAGAGAACATCCGTATCGGTCCGACCATCAGCCAAGTGGTCTTGATGGTTGAACAGAGTCTGACCGAGGTCAGCAGGGTTGGGGTTCCACGCGCGAATGTTGGATGTATCCAGCTTGAACACTCGGAACCCGACATCGCCGGCGAACAAGGGGTTATCGGCCTTGACCTTGGCCCCGGCGCGACGGATGCGCTCCTTCGTCAGCTCAGCGATATTGCGAGGGGTGCCAAGTTTGTCGCAAAGAGCCGCCCCCGCCTTCTGGCTCTTTTCGGATGGGTCAAGTGGTTCGGGCAGTTGGACGCACGCGAAGCGGCGAGACTGGCCGTCGATGGCGTTCTGCTGCATGACTGCTTGCGCCGTGGCACCCGACCCGGCAAACAAGTCAAGAACAATGTCGGTGCCGCTCGTACCCAAAAGGATGCAGGTTCGCAAAAAGTCGATTGACTTTGGGAAGTCAAAGACCTCGCTTGGCAATAGTTCCTTCAACGCTCGCTTGGCACTGTCCGTCGAAAACTCGCCCCCGATCCAAACAGACTTGGGCTTCGAGGTTCGCTCGACGGCGCCTTCGTCGTCGTCATCGTCGTCATCAGGCTCATCGTCGATGGCAATCGAAGTGTCCAGGTAGACGCGATGCTCTACGTCAAGTCGGCCACTTCTCTCCGAGCGCTTCGGATGCATCCAGTCCAAGTGTTTCGTGACCTTGTCGATTCCCCAACGCCAGCGGCCTTCAACACCGTCGCCGCGAATGGGGAAAACTTCAACGTCGGTCGGAGCCATCCTCTCGATCGAGGCACGCCCAGTCTTCTCATCCCAATAAATTGGAAAATACATATTCGGACGATCTTCCCGCTTGTCAGGACCGCCACGTTTGCGTAGGTCGCGCAGGGCGTATTTGAAGCCCTTGTCATCGGTGTATTTGAATGCTGCGCGCTGTTCATCGGTCAAAGGCAAGCCATTCGACACGAAGGCCGGTCCTGCGTAGATGACAACATACTCGTGACAGGCAGCGACATGCTTCTTGTCGTTTCGTCCCTTCATGTTGTTGACGACGGTAACCGTGGCAACGAAGTTCTCTTCGCCGAAGATTTCGTTGGCCAAGGTTCGTAGGTTATTCAGTTCCCGGTCGTCGATGGAGATAAACACTACGCCGTCGCGCTTCAGAAGCGCACGCGCCAACTTTAGGCGCGGGTACATCATGTTCAACCAGTCGGTATGGAACCGTCCGCTGGCTTCGGTGTTACTGCTGATCTTGACACCACCGTCGAGCTGCCCAGTCAACTCAAGGTAGTTTTTGATGTTGTCCTGGAAGTTGTCCGGGTAAACGAAGTCTTTGCCTGTGTTGTAGGGCGGGTCGAGGTATAGAAGCTTGACCTTGCCGGCGTAGCTCTTCTGAAGCAGTTTCAATACCTCAAGGTTGTCGCCCTCGACAAAAAGGTTTTGGGTGGTGTCCCAGTCACGGCTTTCATTCGGACACGGGCGCAACGTGCCCGTGCTGGGCGTCAGCGCCAGTTGGCGTGCCCGGCGTTTGCCGTGCCAGTTGAGTCCGTACTTCTCTTCGGCATCAGTTGCAGTCTGGTCGCCCACCAGCGCCTTGAGCACGTCCACGTTCACGGTCGCGCCGTTGGGCCCCTCGGTGATCAGCTCGGGAAACAAAGCCTTGAGCCGTTCGATGTTGCAAGCCACCAAGTCCGTATACCTGGCCTCCGGGCTGGTCGCTTCTAGTTTTTGCATGTGCGGTTCTGTCATGTTCGGGGTCTTCAAAGTTGTTCGCGCGCCGATGCCAGCTCGGCGGCAATGCGCTTGAGTTCGAGATTCAGGTCCACCTGCCGGGCAATCTGCTTTTCCTTGGCCGCCAGCGCGCGCAAACGAGCGCCTTCCAGCTCCAGTCGTTGGCAGGTGCGCAGGGCTTCGCGCCGTGCAGCAGCCTGGGCCGGTGTGCTGGCAGCGGTGAAGGTGCCAGTGACCTTGGCGGCCTGCCAGGCGCTCAGGCAGTCTATCCAACCCTGGTAGAGGGCCAGTAGGCTGCCTTGGGGCTGGCGGGCCAGGGCCAGCCCCTGCACAAAGGGGTGTTCGGCCGTCATATCCAGCGCGAGGTCAACTGTGGCGGGCTCTCCATCCAACACCATTTTGCCGGCCTTGTTCTGCGCCCAGCGCTTGTGCGCCAGGGACAGAAACACGCCCTGAGGTGCGGCCAGCAGCAAGAGAACGGGGTAAGGCACAGCGCGGTGCACCAACTCGGCCAAGCGGGTGATGTTGGGTGGCTTGGTGGCATTGCCACTGTCGCCCCGCGGCGCGTGTCGTGCGGCGACGCACAACACCGCCACCTCTAGGTACTCGCGCTCGTCGTCGCGATATTCGGCCACGCCCACCGTGTTGGGCTTGAGGGCGGCCACCCACTGCACTTCTTCAACGCAGTCGTTGATGAGGCGCTTGTCCGCACTCGTGGGAGCGCCGTTTTCGATCAGCAGCTTCTTTGGTACGCGCTGATCCACACGGCAACTGGCGGGTAGACCCAGCGCAGAAACCAGTACGGACGTCAGCGCCTGCACCGTCACGCAGCGCCTCTAGGCAGCACCACCAAGAAGGCGGCCACCTCAAAGTCGTTGCTGCCGGCGAACTCGCCCTTCATGGCGTGAGTGCCGCCCAGCGAAAACAGGCTGGCCACGGCGCGTTCTTCGTTCTTTCCCACCACGGACGCCACGGCTGCGGCCAGCAGCTTTTGGGCGTGGCGCATGTCTTCGCCGTGCCGGGTCTGCTTGTCGAACTTGGCGCAAGCGCCGTCGTCGGGGAGTTCCCTGCCTAGGGCTAGGCGCTTGAGCCGGTCCAGGATGCGCTTGGCCTGGGGGTAGGGTAGTAGCACGGCGCCGTCTTCGCCCACATGGGCCAGGTAGATGGGTGCCAGTGGGTAGTCGGATGGCTTGCCCTTGGCCGCCGCCGCACCCTCGGCCCTCAAACAGAAGATGACACCAGGCGCAATATCCGCGTCGATGCTGGTGGTAACGGCGTAAGTGCCCAATGGCAGGCCTTCAAGCTGGCCAGGGTGTTCTTTGAGGTACTGCGCCAGGTCGATACGGAAGTCGGTGAGCGTCAGGTCGGTGATGGACACGCCGTTGCTCAGGTCTTCCATGTCGATGACCGTGTCTTGCAGCTTGAGCAACTGCTTGCGTCGGTACTCAAGGTCATTCATCGGGTTGCCCGACTGTTGCTCGATGAGGTTTTCCTCGCCCGTGGCCGACACGTCCAGCAGAACCATCCGCCCGCTGACGCGCTGCTCCAGGCCGATGTATTCCTCCAGCTCCATGTTGGGCCAGAAGTTGACTAACTGAATGTTTTGGTTTGGCGAGCCGATACGGTCAATCCGACCGAAGCGCTGGATGATCCGCACGGGGTTCCAGTGGATGTCGTAGTTGACCAGCCAGTCGCAGTCCTGCAGGTTTTGGCCTTCAGAGATGCAGTCGGTGGCGATTAGTAGGTCGATTTCACCCTCAGCTGCTAGGTCGGCTGGGCGCTCCTTGGCACGAGGGGCGAACGCCGACAGGACGCTGCTCATGCTCTTACGAAGACCGGGCAATGTGGTCTGAATGCCAGCGCTGCCCGTGACGAGTGCTGCGTCAACGCCGAGGGTGGCTTTGATCCAGGGCGCTAGATTTGCGTACAGATACTGGGCAGTGTCTGAGAACGCCGTGAAGACAATGATCTTTCGGTTACCGGCGTTGATGGGCTGGCGGCACTTCTGCTCAATCATGTCGCGCAGCTTGGCCAGCTTGGCATCGCGTGCTGCATCCACCTGCTGGGCAGCAGCCAGTAACGTAGCGAGGCGGTTGCGGTCTTCGATGAGGTCTTGCTTCCACCGAATCAGGTCCACATCGCTGAGCAGCACCTTGACCTTCCGTCCGACCAGCAGCGATTCAAACGCCGGGTCGTCGATGTCCACGTCGGCGATGTCGATTTCCTCGATGTCGGCGTCGCGGTTCTCGATGTGGGCCAGCACGGCTTCGACGTCCTTGAGCTGCCGCTGAACCGTCAGCGAAAAGGACGATACGGCGCTTTCCATGCGCTTGAGCACGTTCACGCGCAACAGATGAATCAGGCTCTCTTCACGGTCAACTTGGCGGAAGAAGCTCTCACCGCCTCGAATCTCGGTGCTGTACTTGGCGTCGTAGGCGGCCTGCTTGTGAGGCAGCACGTAGCGCAGCGGTGCATAGCTGGCCAGATTGAGGCGCCGGATTTCGAGGTTGATGTCCTTGATGGCACGGAACTGCCCTGCCAGGTCCACGTCTGCCTTGATATTGATGGGGGGCAGGCGGCCTGGAAACTTGCCGGTTTCGTCCGTGCCGTAGTAACGCTCGATGTGGCGGCGCGAACGGGCGATGGTCAGGTGGTCCAGCAGGGTGAAGTAGTCGAAACCGAGCATTTCGACCAGGTTGCCAGGGGTGCGCTCCGCCTCGGCCATGGTCAACCAGCGGTTGAACTGGATTTGAGCCTTACGAGTGGTCTGCTCAATGCTGTCGATACCGTGCTCCACCAGCGCGGTGTCGTCGCCCTCAGTAACGAAAGCAATCTGATTTTTCAAATCGGCTAAGCGGTTGTTGACGGGCGTAGCCGACAACATCAGCACGCGTGTCTTGACCCCTTCCTTGATGATCTTGCGCATCAGGCGGTCGTATCGCGTCTCGGTGCCCTGGCGTGGGGACTTCTTGTTGCGGAAGTTGTGGCTCTCGTCAATGACCACGAGGTCGTAGTTACCCCAATTCACGTGGGACAGGTCGATGTCACCCGACATACCCCCGTCGCGCGACAAGTCGGTGTGGTTCAGCACGTCGTAATTGAATCGGTCTGCGGCCAGCACGTTGCGCTTGTCGTTGGCCTTGTAGAGTGTCCAGTTGTCGCGCAGGCGCTTGGGGGCCAGTACCAGCACACGGTCGTTGCGCAGCTCGGCGTACTTGATGACGGCCAGCGCCTCGAAGGTCTTGCCCAGGCCTACGCTGTCCGCGATGATGCAGCCGCCAAAGCGGGCGAGCTTGTCTATGGCGCCGACGACACCGTCACGCTGAAACTTGAACAACTTCTTCCAGACGACGGTGTTTCGGATGCCTGTGGCCGACTTGACGATGCGTTCCTCGTCCATTTCATCATCGCGGTTCCCGAAGAGGTGGTTCAGGATTGCGGCGTAGACGGTGAAGGGGGCGTGGTGAGCCCCCATGCCGCGCAGAGCTTGGACCAGGGCGTCGCGGCTCTCGGGCTGGGTGTGAAGTGCATTCCACTGCTGGTCGAACCACTGGGCGAGCTGGGCCGCCTCAGCGGGCGACTCAGACGCCTGGATCAGGCTCATAGGGTTGCCTGGCGTCAGCCCCAGGCCGTCCGTGCTCAAAGCGAACGAACCTAGCACCACCTGCTCAGCGTTGCCCTGGGCATCACGCATTACGGCAGTGCCCTGGGGCACGAGGCCATGTGCACGCCGTAGGTCCACTTTTCCTGTCAGCCAGTTGGCGCACTGGTTGGCCAGCCATCTTGCCTGGAGTCGGTTGCGGTTAGCGCGGTCGCCATCGCCACCCAGGTATTGCAACGAGTCGTTTTGGGGCGGCAAAATGAGCTGGACCCGTTCGAGTTTGGTCAGCGCATCGCGCAGTTCAGCAAACGCGAACAATGAGAACGACGGGGTAACGCACCCCAACTGGCTACCCGGCTTGAGATGCGGGCGCATCAAGTCGACGACACGGTCTGCACCGCTGTTTTGGACGAGTCTCAAGGCTTCCTTCCCTTCGCTTTCTGCCCACCTTCGGACGTTTCTTTGGACGCGTTTTCTTCCAACTACCCAACAATCCACCTTGCTGTGGCGGCACGCTTGAACCGCCAGTTTGTGCCCACCTTGAAGCTTGGCAGCTTCCTGGTCGCAGCAAGTCGGTAATCCGTCCGTTGATTGACTCGCAGGAGGGAGGGTGGCCATGTCAGTGGCGATGTCGGCTGGCATGTGGCAAAGTTGAACGCGTGCGATGGGCTAGTGTAAGAGAGCTGAATTCGTGCCCCACGCCCTTTGGGCGCGCGGCTCCTGCACCCCCATACAATCCGAGCGCAGCTTATGGCACCCAAGCGTGCAGGCCCTTGCGGGTGGCGCAGTGCTTGCCACCGGGGTTTAGACGGGTCTAGCGTAACAAGGATTTTTCTCCATGGCAGATGTGCAACAGGTGGCCCAGGTGGCCCAGGCTCAGGCCCAGACCGGCTCCGGTCTCGATGGGTTGGCGCAGGACTTTGTGCGATTTTCGGTTGAATCGGGCGTGCTGCGC
>Ga0209616_1000368_pt1 | contig 12989 bp, 12 predicted proteins | sample FlocCalmetaG_FD_184153 | JGI IMG/M metagenome (GOLD analysis project Ga0209616, IMG submission 184153) | Freshwater bacterial and archeal communities from Indian Creek, Illinois, USA - Floc-Cal metaG (SPAdes) (version 2) | ecosystem: Environmental > Aquatic > Freshwater > Unclassified ...
GTGCTAGTATAATATTAATATGAGGCTTATGAAACGTATGCGGCCGAATATGAGTCATAAATTTCAATTAAGCAGTGGAAGGAGGTGAACAGAATGCAGAGTTTAGTTTTGGCGGGTAACTTTAGGGAGCTTTCCCACGATGAATTGTATGAGGTGAACGGGGGAATCGGTTTTATAGGAGGGTTAGTAATTGGTGTTGCTGTTAGCTGGGTGGCAGATGGGATTTTATTATCTACCACAGGTAAAAGTGGAGGAGAATGGGTATCTACAGGAATAAATGCAGGAGGGTCTGCATTAAGAGAATTCAGCAGTAACAATCAGGTATGTATAAGAAGCGTGCCTCAGTGCTCTTTTCCAGCTAGATAGGCATTGAAGATCAGGATTTTGTTTTATTCTGATGATAATAATGTTGCAAGTGTAAATTTCAATTTATACTTGCAACACATTTTCTGTTTTTTTTACATTTGATTAACTTACAAGAAAGGACAGGAAGTAACGATGCTATCGAATTTTCTAAAAAACAAGAAGAACAAGAAAAATGCAATAATTGGTTTCATTCTGGGAGTAATACTTTATTTTACTCTGTCATACTTGTTTAGATTCCATTTTTAGACTATGATTACTTCGGTTTGATTATGGGCATACTCGGCAGAAAATCATCGCGAAAAGGTATTGCCACAGCCGGGATAATACTATCATCAATCGGGCTTCTGCTAGCGATAGTAAACGCAGTGCTTAGAGCAATCTTAGCGCTATCTTAGCGCTCCAAGGTATGCATTCGCTTGTGCAATAAAAAGAGAGGGGAGAAATATATGAAGAATATTCTGGCAAGCATCGGGTTTATACTAGCATTTTTGGCGATATATATGGGCTTACAGATTTGGTATATAGTGTCAGTTCAATTTATAATCTCTTTTATGAAGGCATTTGAAGCTGGTCTGGCGGGTGATGTAACTCCTGATCTTGAAAAAATTACTGTGTCTATTCAGGAGGCTATGAAAATACATTTACCCGTAGCACTGATATTTTCTGCTGTGTTAGCAGCTCTAATATATTATTTTATTTGTAGGGCTAGAAAGCAAAATATCGTAGAAGTGTGTGCGTTTAATCCAATTAGCTTTAAAAGTGCAATTGTATTCGTATTTACTGGTATTTCGTTTCTTTTTTTTAATGGCTCTCTCAATACCCTGATCTATGAATCGGGATATCTCAATGATTCATTTCAGCAGTTAGAGAGCACGTTTGCACCTTTCTATGAAGGGAATTTTTTATTGTCATTTGCGTCTATTGCGATTGTTGTACCGTTAATTGAAGAGATCATTTTCAGAGGCCTTATTCAAAATGAACTTAGAAAACATATGCGTGTTTTGCCCGCAGTACTGATCCAAGCCGCATTGTTTGGCTTATATCATTTGAATCTGGCACAGTTTATAATTACTGTATTGATGGGTATTCTGCTAGGGCTTTTATGTGTGTGGACAAAATCCATTTGGGGTGCTATTATAATACATGGAGTCAATAATGCCTTGAGCTTTTTGTTTGCGTGGTTTGAACCAGAAGCTATCCAAGAGAGTTGTTTTTTTCTGAATTACATATTTCTTGCACTTACTACACTGATTATAGTATCAGTAATGGTATATTTTTTCAGAAGAAGAGGAGAGGCTGCCGATCAATCCCCTCAAACAAGTGAAGTGTCTATTTAAATCCAAATTTTTAAGAAATCTAATATTCGAAAGGAGATCTGAAAGAATGAACCAAGAAAATACCGGCGATAATGTCAGACGCGGTGCGTGGGAGAAAATGAAATTTGATTCAAATGACGGCGGAAATAAAAAAAAGTATAATACCGGAGCTTTACTGTGGCTGGCTGTTGCCATAGTTGTTTTTTTATGGCTTGCTACAGGCGTTTATACCGTAGGACCTGGTGAAGTGGGAGTCATAAGACAATTCGGCAGATTTACAGAACAAACAGGACCTGGGCTTAACTTTCGCTTCCCTTGGCCGATTCAATCTGTTAATGTCGTGAATATTTCGGCGATCAGAAGATCCGAGATAGGCTTCAGGACAGTTGAGGCGCCGGGCAGAGCGACTGAGCAGGTACGCGTAACCGAAGAATCAATGATGCTGACAAGTGATAAAAACATTGCAGATGTGCAAGTATTGGTTCTTTATCAGGTGAAAGATGCGCCTTTGTATCTTTTTGGCGCGAATGATCCTGAAAGATTTTTGAGAGTAAATACCGAGATTGCCCTTCGCAGTATCGTTGGAGGATTTAATATTGACCACATAATGACAGTTGGGCGAGCTGAAGTTGAGGCAGGAACCTGGGACTTCTTGCAGGTTTTGATGGATGATCATAATACAGGTTTGCACATAGTAGGCATTGAGTTACAGACAGTTGATCCTCCGGATGAGGTGAGAGAAGCCTTTTATGAAGTGGTTAGGGCTAAGGCTGATGAGGAACGACTAAAAAGAGAAGCGGAAGGATATGCGCTTGATGTAGTACCTCGTGCCAGAGGTGATGCCACAAGGATAATACAAGCCGCAACCGCTTATAAAGAGGAGAGAATTTTGATCGCAGAAGGTGAAGCTGAAAGATTTATATCCATACTTCAAGAATATCGATTGGCTCCCGAAGTGACAAGAAAACGCCTTCATCTTGAAACAATTGAAAGAACTCTCGCCGATGCGGAAAAATTTATAATTGATCCAAATGTGGGCGGCAATCTGACGCCTCTTTTGCCGATTACTGATTTTGGCTTACAAGCCGAGGAGGAAGAAAATGAATAAAAAATTAATATCCTCAATAGTTGCTTTCGTTGCAGTAATAGTACTCCTATTCATCTTAATTCCTTCCTTTTTGTTTATAGTCGATGAAACCGAGCAGGTTATAATTCTTCAGTTTGGCGAGTATATAAGAACGATTGACAAACCGGGACTTCATATCAGAGTGCCTTTTATGCAAACCGTTGAAAGTATGGAAGCGAGAATACTAATCGGGGATGCGCCTGCTATGGAATTTATCTCCCTCGACAAGGAAAGACTCTTGATTGATACGTATACTCGTTGGCGGATTGTTGACCCACATCTTTTTTTCATGTCAGTCCGCGATGAACACGGTGCTGCGGCAAGAGTCAACAGCATTGCGATATCGAAACTTCGCGAGGTTATTGCGACTTACAATCTTTGGGATATAATAAGCGTTCAAAGAGAGCATATAATGCAAATCGTAGGGCAAGGCGTAAATGAATTAGCTATGAGAGATTTTGGCATCGAGGTTATCGATGTAAGAATGAAAAGGGTTGATCTGCCGGAGGGAGTTCAGGAAGCTGTTTTTGCTCGAATGAGAGCCGAACGTGAAAGAATAGCCAAGGAGCATCGTGCGATGGGCGAAGAAGCTGCCATGCAAATAAGAGCGGAAGCAGACAGGCAAGTAACGGTACTACTTGCGGAAGCCGAAAAGCAAGATAGAATACTAAGAGGTGAAGGAGAGGCGAGAGCTACCGCTGTTTATGCTGAAGCTTTTAACCAGGATCCTGAACTTTATAATTTCCTGCGTTCATTGCAAGCTTATGAAAGATTTTTAGCTCAAGACGCAACTCTTGTATTAGGATCAGATTCAGAGCTTTTCAGATTTCTTGAAGACGGAAAAAGATAGTATAGAAGAATCTCATAAATAGACATATAAAGAGAAAATGCCTTCCTGAGGGAGGCATTTTGTTTTATCACCAAATTATGCGACTTCATACCTATTGTCAGCAACAAGCAGGTTGAGTACAATAACAATATATAGTATATGGCGATTTCACACATACAACAGGAGGGGTATTATGCCGATAGATAAAATACAAAAAAGAAATGGCGAGATAGTTGACTTTGATCCTAAAAAGATTAAGGATGCAATTTTTGCTGCGGCAAAGGCAGTGGGAGGAAAAGACGAACAAAGGGCTGAACATCTCGCAGATATGGTTGTAGATATAATCAAAGAGACATTCGGAGCGGGCATTCCGTCGGTTGAGGATATACAAGACATTGTCGAAAAAATTCTAATTGAGGAAGGTCACGCAAAAACCGCCAAAGCTTACATACTTTACAGGAAAAAGCGGGAAGATTTGAGAGAAGTCCGCAATTTGTTCATGGATGCCGAAAAGATGATTGAAGAATACATAAATCTTGAGGATTGGCGCGTTAACGAGAATGCAAATATGGGATTTTCTTTGCAAGGACTGAACAATCATATAGTAGAGGGAATAAGCGCAAAGTACTGGCTTAATAAGATATATCGAAAGGAATTAAGAGACGCGCATATAAAAGGAGATCTACATATACACGATTTAGGACTTCTTGCCCCTTACTGCTGTGGGTGGGACATGGAATCATTTTTAGTTGAAGGATTTAAAGGTGCTAAAGGGAAAGTCGAATCATCTCCCCCTAATCATCTGGAATCCGCATTAGGACAGCTGACAAACCTTCTCTTTACTCTTCAAGGAGAAGCTGCGGGCGCACAGGCGGTTTCAAGTCTTGATACATACATGGCTCCCTTTATACATTATGACGGATTGAATTATACTCAGGTCAAAAAAGCGATACAGCGCTTTGTTTTCAACTTAAATATACCAACAAGGGTAGGATTTCAAACTCCATTTACAAACATTACACTTGATATCGCATCTCATCCTTTACTAAAAACGCAAGCAGCTATTATAGGCGGAAAGCTTATGGATAAGTGCTACGGCGAATTTCAGAAAGAAATGGATATGTTCAACAGCGCATTTTGTGAAGTTATGCTTGAAGGCGATGGAGCAGGGAGGGCGTTTAGCTTTCCTATACCCACAATAAATATAACAAATGACTTTCCGTGGGAATCGCCGGTTGCACAATCTATTATGGAAATGACCAGAAAATTTGGCACTCCATACTTCGCAAATTTTCTAAATTCAGATCTTTCGCCCGAAGACATACGTTCAATGTGCTGCAGACTGAGGCTTGACAACAGGGAATTAAGAAGGAGAGGCGGAGGGCTTTTCGGCGCTAATCCACTAACGGGATCGATTAATGTTGTTACCATAAATTTAGCAAGGATTGGCTATACGACCAAAACACCTGAGCAATTTAAAAGACGAATCCGAAAACTGATGGAGTATGCGAAAGAAATATGCGAAACAAAGCGAATAGTTCTCGAGAGATATATGGAAGCCGGATTATACCCTTATTCGCGTCACTTCTTAAAAGGCGTAAAAGAAGCTACCGGCGAGTATTTTAAAAACCACTTCTCAACTATTGGGATTAATGGCATGAATGAAGCCTGTGTCAATATGTTTGGACAGGATATAACAACAAAGCGTGGCAACGATTTCGCTGTGGAAATCATGGATTTCATGAACAGAGTAATACAGATTTTCCAAGAAGAAACAGGGAGTCTTTGGAATCTTGAAGCTTCGCCTGCGGAAGGCACCGCTTATAGATTTGCTCGTCTTGACAAAAAGATTTATCCTAAAATCTACACAAAAGGAGAAAACGAGCCATATTATACCAATTCAACCCAGTTGCCGGTTGACTATACTCTTGATGTTTTTGAAGCATTAGAGCTGCAGGAGAAATTGCAGTCACTCTATACAGGCGGGACAGTGTTGCATTGTTTTATATCAGAAGAAATTGAAAATGCCGAAACGTGTAAAGTTTTAGTAAAAAGGATAATGGAGAACAGCAGAGTTCCGTATATCACGATTACTCCTACATTCTCAGTCTGCCCGGAACATGGCTATATATCCGGAGAGCACCCCAATTGTACTAAATGCGGAAAGGAAACCGAATTATGGACAAGGGTGGTTGGCTTTCATAGACCGGTACAGGCTTGGAACAAGGGCAAAAAGGAAGAATTCAAACAAAGGCTTGAATTCTCGGTTAGCAAAAGCCTTGACAGGACAGAAGCACTATGCTGATTGCGGGTATAGTCAAATCGTCCGTGATAGATTATCCCGGTACCATTTGTACTGTGCTTTTTACCGGTGGATGCAATTTGCGATGCGGTTATTGCCATAATCCAGAGCTTATCAATTTTACCGGAATTCCATTAAATGAGACTGAAATACTTGATTTTCTAGAAAGACGCAAAAAATTCATCGACGCGGTGTGTATATCCGGAGGCGAGCCGTGCATACAGCAAGGTTTATACGAATTTATCGAAATATTAAAAGCGAAGGGTTTCAAGGTAAAGCTTGATACCAACGGAACACGTCCGGATGTTTTAGAACGACTTATAAAAGCGCAATTGCTGGATTACATAGCAATGGATATTAAAGCACCGTTCTTCAAGTATCATAGTGTAACCGGGGCTTTTGTCGATATCAATGCGATAAAACGAAGTATTGAACTTATAAAAGGAATTAGTGTGGAATATGAGTTTAGAACAACGGTATGCAAGCCTCCTCTTGAGAGTGAGGATATAATTACTATAGCCGATGGCATCAAAGGTGTCCCAAGATACTATCTCCAACAATTCAAACAAAGCAAAAAAGCTGCTTGCGAACACGTCAACTATGCTTCATACAATCCTGATGAGCTTAAAGAAACGCTTGGAGTTATAAAGGATTGGTTTAAAATATGTTCTATAAGGGGTTAGCAATCTCATATAAATAATTCTTTTACCTCTTGACTGCGAACATATGTTCTTATATAATGAATTCACACAAGAACATATGTTCGGACGAAGGGGAGAAGCACATGAAAAAATGGGGCAAAAGGTCAGAAATACGTATAAAATCCAGGTTACGACTCATTATCTGCCTATGTGTCATGGCTTTAGCTATGCTCTTGTTGGTGTTGTCACCCCTTTTTAACAGAGGACAGGCGATGACACCGATATATTTCAAAACTTATTTTGTAGCTGAAGGGGACACCCTTTGGGAGATAGCTAAGCTGACCTTGCCTGACAACACCGATATTAGAGATTACATAAGCGAGATCAGAAAAACAAACGAATTATCTGATGCAAACATAAAAACAGGGCAGAAATTAACGATCCCCATCCGTTAAGCTGTTTTCGTAGGAATCACGAAGTTTTACAGCCTTGGCAGCCATGCGACGTTTGGTATCACTTATTGCTGCATAATGTTTTTTGGTGGTGTTTACATCTCTATGGCCTAAGACATCGGCAACTAGGTAAATATCTCCGGTTTCATTGTATAGACTTGTTCCATATGTGCTGCGTAGCTTGTGAGGAGATATCTTCTTAAGAGGCGCTGCCGAAGACGCATATTTTTTAACTAAGTCCTGAACTGCGCGATTGGATATCCGTTTTTTTTGCATAGATAAAAACAAAGCTTCTTCATGTCCAGACAAGGGATTGATGTTCTTTCTTTCATCCAGATAATCAGATAGCGCATTTTTAACCTCATCGCCAAAATAAAGTATCGTCTGATTTCCGCCTTTGCGTGTAATCCTAAAGCCATTCACCTGAAAATCAACATCATTAATATTAAGTCCAACGCACTCGCTTATGCGGACTCCCGTTCCTAAAAAGAGGGTAAGTATGGCTATATCCCTTAGACGCGTCAATTTATGATAATTTTTTTGATGTTTTGTCAGAGAAGCGCCGGATTCAACATAATCAAGAAGGGTAGCAACTTCATCCGGTTCAAGCCGTATGACCGGTTTTTCATGAATTTTAGGCATGTCGACAAGTTCGGCGACATTTCTGCCGATTAGCCCATTTTTGAAAAGGTAGGATATGAGCGATCGCAGGGTTGAAACTTTGCGAGCTTTGCCTGATTGATGATTTTCGTGTTCAATATCAGGCGATTCAGGTCTGGAATAATAGTTTAAATATTCGAGAAACATCTCGATATGTACGGCTTTGATATTTTCAATTGATGCAAGAGTGATAGCCGATGGTATGATACCATTAAAACCATCAATTTCTAAAGATAAAAACTCAAAAAAAAGTCTTAGGTCATATGCATAGCCTATACGTGTTAGAATGGAAGTATTATGCTCGATTCCGCGAAAAAAATCACGGCAAAAGCTGGGAAGACATTTCATAATCTGTCTTAATTTTCTTGTATTCAGCTGTTCTTGTTTTTGATTATGGGTAGCGAATGAAGACAAGTATTTTCCTCCTTAATAAATCACTACAGTGACAAAAGCATAGCGATGTCCATATATTTCGCTGTAGGCAAAATATCATCATAAAAGCAGGAGATGTGTCCCACGACGATAGAACCACAGTAATCACTTGAACTATTCACAAAAGCTTCATTTAGCGCATAGTTATTCTTGTTCGTTTCTCAAGCTTTCTAACTCAAAGGCTTTTCCTTTTTAGCTCACCTTCCTTGATCGCATTTCGGGCAAGCTTGTCACATCGGTTATTCATTTCGTTGTCATCATGTCCTTTGACTTTATGCCACTCAACTTGATGCTCTTTACATAATTCAATTAATCTTTGCCACAAATCTTTGTTTGCTACAGGTTCTTTATCGTATGTTGTCCAATTGTTGGCTTGCCATTTATTGATCCAATGCTTAGTAAACGCATTAAATGCGTAAGCGCTGTCTGTGTAAATACTAACCATACAAGAATCCTTGAGAGCTTCCAGAGCTTTTAATATAGCCATAAGCTCCATGCGATTATTGGTTGTTTGCGGCTCATATCCGTAAATTTCCTTCTCGTGACCGTTATGTAGCAAAACTGCCGCCCACCCTCCCGGTCCTGGGTTTTTGCTGCATGCTCCGTCGGTATATATTTCAACTGTTTTCACAAGTTAACTCCTTAGATTTTAAAGCTGTTGCCCGTATAGCATCCATTATTACTCCTCTGAATCCGTTCAACTCCAATGAATGTATTCCTTGTATAGTTGTTCCTCCGGGTGTACAAACCATATCTTTAAGCTCTCCGGGGTGTTTATTTGATTCCATAAACATTTTAACAGATCCCAGAACGGACTGAGCAGCTAATCGGTAAGCTTGATCTCTTGGAATACCCATCATTACTCCGCTGTCAGCCATAGCTTCAATCAACATAAAAATAAAAGCAGGACTGCTGCCGCTCAATGCTGTGACAATATCCATAAGATCCTCATTTACTTCTTCGAGCTTACCAAATGTTGACAATATATCTTTTAAATGATTCAATTCATCAGGATTCAAACCGTGATTTGCACTTATGGCGGTCATCCCTTCTTCAACTAAACAAGCTATATTTGGCATCGTTCGAACGATTTTGCATACATTTCGCGTTTTTTCTTTAATAAATCCTGTTGTTATACCGGGAGCTACAGATACAAGTATATGATCTTTTGTAAGTAAATCTGATATTTCTTCTAAAACATCAGTATATATACCGGGCTTTATTGTTAGAAAAATTACAGTAGTTTTTCTAGCGACACAACGACTATCAGACAGTACATTTATACCGGTCTTCGCCTTAAGCTTAGACAGCTTTGATAAATCGATATCGAATGCAAATATTTGCTCAGGATGAATCACCCTACGTTTTATTATTGCACTTATCATAGCCGATGCAATATTTCCTGTTCCTATGAAACCTATATTTTCTTTTGAAATGTCAAGTGACATATTCGACCTCCTAGAAGAAAAACTATTGACATTATTTAAATGATATTATAACATATAGAAGATTTAGGGGAGTAGCTCAATTGGCAGAGTAGTGGTCTCCAAAACCATTGGTTGCGGGTTCGATTCCTGTCTCCCCTGCCACAATATGACGGATAGCGTTTAGACTTTAAGTTCTGCGTTATCCGTCTTTTCATGTCTATATCTTTCTAACATTGGACTTACATTCTCTTCCACGAATTCAACCACCTGCTGCGGAGCTCTGCCAATGAATCTGTCAGGAATTAAAACCTCTTCAAGCTCTGTCCTGCTTATGTTAAAGGCAGAATCCCCTGCTATAAAATCCAGTAAACAATTTTCTTCTCCATCTAGCTTTATACGTTTCGATGCTTCCATAGAATGTTGACGTAACCTTTCGTGAAGCAACTGCCTGTCCCCTCCCCTTTTAACCATTTCCATCAATATGTGTTCAGAAGCCATAAAGGGGAGTTCTTCACGCACTCTTTTCGATATAACTCTGGGATATACAATCAATCCTTTTGCAACATTCATATAAATATTTAAAATAGCATCAACAGCCAGAAAAGACTGAGGAATTACTATCCTTCTGTTAGCTGAATCATCCAAGGTTCTCTCAAGCCATTGTGTTGACGCTGTCATTGCGGGATTCAACGAATTGATGATAGCAAAACGCGCTATAGAAGCCATCCTCTCGGATCTCATCGGATTTCGCTTGTAGGGCATAGCCGAGGAACCAATCTGTAGGTTTTCAAAGGGTTCTTCCACTTCCTTAAGCCCTTGAAGAAGGCGCAGATCGCTGCTAAACTTACCTGCACTTTGAGCTATTGAACTTAATAAATTGAGTATTCGGCTATCGAGCTTTCTAGAATAGGTTTGTCCCGTTACCGGATATACCTTTTCAAACCCCAGCTTTTGGGCAACTTTACTCTCTAATAGCTTTACTTTGTCATGGTCTTGGTTAAACAACTCAAGAAAACTCGCTTGCGTACCCGTCGTACCTTTTACGCCCCTTAAGCGAATACTTGTAAATACTTGTTCCAGTTCTTCCACATCTAAAATCAGATCCTGTATCCACAAACAAGCTCTTTTGCCGACTGTGGTAAGCTGTGCAGGCTGAAAATGAGTAAATCCTAAAGTCGACGTATCTTTATACTTAACAGCAAAATCTGTTAACAAGGCAATGCAGCTTATAAGCTTTCTTCTTATTATATAAAGCCCGTCAAGCATTATCAAAATGTCTGTGTTATCGCCAACATAAGCGCTGGTAGCGCCAAGATGCAAAATAGGCATAGCCAGAGGGCATTGTTCGCCGTATGCATGAATATGAGCCATAACATCATGTCTTAGCTCATCTTCCTTTTTACAAGCGTAGTCATAATTTATGTCGTTTTGAAATGTATTCATTTGTTCCAGTTGTTCTTCGGAAATATCTATACCAAGCTCCTTTTGGGATTGAGCAAGAACAAACCATAATTTACGCCAAGTTTTGAATTTCTTATCGTCAGAGAAATTCTCTGCCATTTCCTTTGAAGCGTACCGGGTAACCAAGGGGTTTTCGTACAAACTATGCATAGATTAATAACAGACTCCTTCGATTATTTTTCAATCCAATTGCTCAATAAATGTTAAAATTTTATCCAATCCTTTTTTTATATTATTAAGTGAAGTTGCGTATGACAATCTCACATATCCTTCAGCACCAAATACAATTCCTGGAACTACCGCTACTTTTGCCATATCAAGAAGAATCTCTGAGAAAGCTAATGAACCGGTTATTTTTTTACCATTGATAGTTTTGCCAAACAGCAGGCTTATGTTCATCATAACATAAAATGCCCCTTTGGGTATGGCACAGGACACTAAAGGCATCTTGTTAATTCTTTCAACCATATAGTCTCTTCTTGTTTCAAACTCGCCACGCATTTTATGCACTTCTTCCTTTGTGCCATTTAAAGCGGCACTTGCTGCATATTGAGCTATTGAATTTGGATTTGATGTTGAATGGCTTTGAATATTGGTCATGATATCTATTATTTCACGTCTTGCCGCAACATAACCTATTCTCCAACCTGTCATAGCGTAGGATTTGGACATCCCATTTACGGTTATGGTTTTATCATATATATCTTTGTCAAATGAAGCGATACTGTGATGAATCTCACCATCGTATATCAATTCTTCATATATTTCATCCGATACAACAAAGAGATTATTTTTGACTGCAATGTCGGCAATTTGACGAAGCTCTTTTTCACTGTAAGTGCTGCCGGTTGGATTGTTTGGACTATTGATTATCAAGGCTTTTGTCTGCTTGGTGGTTGACTTTGCTATACCTTCAAGTGTGGGCCTAAACTCGTTACATTCCTTTGAATCTATAAAAACGGGAACGCCGTCCGCCATTTGCACCATCTCAGGATAACTAAGCCAATACGGAGAAGGAATTAAAACCTCATCTCCCGGATTTAAAATCGCCTGAAAGATATTGTAAAGCGAATGCTTTGCACCGTTTGAAACGATAATTTGGTCAGGCTCATAAGATAATTTATTGTCCTGTTTAAACTTTCGGCATATCGCTTGCTTTAACTGCAATGTGCCTGATACCGGAGTATATTTGGTCAATCCCTTATCGATGGCTTCTTTTGCCGCATCAAGTATGAATTTCGGTGTGCCAAAATCTGGCTCCCCGGCTCCAAAGCCCACAACGTCTAAACCTTCAGAGATCATCTGTTTGGCTTTTGCATCAATCGATAATGTTAACGAAGGCGCTATGGAAGAACTTTTTAGTGATAATTTCATATTTCACGTCCCATACAAATATATTGGACTGATTATAGCATGGTAAGCGGAAAGCGTCCAGCCAATTTTAGCCTTTTACGATACTTCTTACATACAAGGAATCATTACGAAGAAAGATATCTACTATCGTTACCTTTACTACGACCCTATTCAATCATATCTTTAGTCTTATCAGTCTCCATGGGTGGAGTTCACCTGTAACAGATAAAAATGGGTCTTAAGGTTTCGTATTTTCTTAGTAGATATTTTAACTCGTTTTCATACGGATAACTTTTTAAAGTATAGCTTATTTTGCCATAAAGATCTTCCCTGAATTGTTTTAAAAATTTTTTTGAAAATATTGTAGGGATTTTGCTTTCTCGTACGTTTATTATATAGGGGGTGATTAATCAGCAAGCATATTAGTAATAAGGCATATTTAGAGTCACTATGGAAGGAGGTAACAATAAAATATAAGCATTATGCGAACTCAAGTCAAGCTAAAGAGGTAATATTTGCACGGTAAAATCATGAAGCCATTATCTTCCATTAACCTCAAGGTTTATCATTTAAAAAGTACCTTCGAGGCAACATTTTATAAATGTCATCAGACATACGTTATTA
>Ga0209616_1000370_pt1 | contig 12908 bp, 15 predicted proteins | sample FlocCalmetaG_FD_184153 | JGI IMG/M metagenome (GOLD analysis project Ga0209616, IMG submission 184153) | Freshwater bacterial and archeal communities from Indian Creek, Illinois, USA - Floc-Cal metaG (SPAdes) (version 2) | ecosystem: Environmental > Aquatic > Freshwater > Unclassified ...
CTGATAAATGTTGATGGCCGAATTTGGGGATTTATGCTACAATAATAGCAGAAAGCTGTGCAAATGAAGAGATTATGCACATTAACTGATAAAGGTAAAAATGATTTTGTTTTTCGGGCATTTGGTGACATGTTCTGATTGCATTGATGATTTGATGTATAAACTACTCCAGGAAAATTGATAATTAGAGGTTTGTGAATGTGCGTACGACGAAAGCGATAATCAATTTATCCAACCTTGATCACAATATAAAAGAGCTTATTAAACTGCTTAAACCGGATACAAGTTTCATGGCAGTGGTTAAAGCTAACGCGTACGGACATGGAGCTTTTGAAGTAGCTTCACAGGCTTTAGAGTCTGGGGCATCGTTTTTGGGTGTGGCTACTCCCGATGAAGGTGTAGAGTTGAGAGAGGCCGGCATTAAAGCTCCGATACTGGTTTTGGGCGGTATAGAAATTTCCGATGTAGAAACCGTATCACAATACGATTTAACTCAATGTGTCTTTTCAACCGATTTACTTAAAGGCTTAAATAAAGAGGGGATAAAACGAGGGAAACGTATAAATATACATATAAAAACAGATACCGGCATGAATAGAATTGGTATATCACGTGTCGAGGAGTTGGATCGTTTTTTAAAAGAAGCGAAAGAACTAAGTAATTTGCGATTAGAGGGGATATTTACGCATTTTGCAACGGCGGACGAAACCGATAAAGCTTTTACACGCGAACAGTTGGAACGTTTCACGGAAATGCTTAAGGTCCTAAAAAAACACAGTATTAAGCCAAAATGGGTGCATGCGGCAAACAGTGCGGCTATTCTGAATTGTCCGGACACACATTTTAACCTTGTACGCGCCGGATTAAGCATGTACGGATATTATCCTTCATCCATAGCTGATAAAACACAGGCTAAGTTGCTTCCGGTCATGCAATTGGAAACAAGGATTTTATGCATAAAAGAAGTAAATCGAGGAGAGAGCATAAGCTACGGCAGGACATTTTATGCCATAAGTCCAATGAGAGTAGCAACTCTGCCGATAGGGTATGCTGATGGATATAAACGCATTCTCAGCAATAAAGGACATGTGTTAATAGCAGGTATTAAAGCTCCTGTGGTCGGGCGAATCTGTATGGATCAAATGATGGTTGACGTAACGCATATACCTCAGGCTAAACACAATGATACCGCGGTTTTAATAGGTGTACAACATAACTCTTCTGTCGACGCTGATTATCTGGCTAATCTTTGCGATACTATTTCGTATGAAATCCTGACTTCGGTAAGTTCAAGGGTCAGACGAGTATATACAAAAGACTTTACCACGGCTATCTGCTCAGGAATCAAGGAGCCGGAATCTTAACCAAGAGCCTGGATGAGTTTGATTACACTGCAAAAAGTTGTTTTGCTGTAAAATCAAATTTTATCTAACTGAGAATGCAAAATAACTAATTTTAGGAATTGTAAGTTGATGGAAAAGATGCGGTGCTTAAATAAAAACGATATACGAAAAAACATAAAGCTCAAAAGAGAAAGGTTATCAAAAAGCTTCGTTAATGAGAACAGCAAAATAATTGCGACTAAATTGTTTTCACAAACTGCCATTAAAAGCGCATCTGTAATTCTTGCTTACTACAGCGCTAAAAATGAAGTAAACACACATGAAATTATCGAAAAACTTATAATTATGAATAAAAAAGTGGCGCTTCCGTTAAGCAAGCCTGGTAAAAATGACATGATTATATCGCTATTTTCGTCCATATCTGAATTGAAACCCGGAGGGTTCGGGATCATGGAACCTGATCCCAATAAACTTTGCATCATACAACCTGAGCAGATAGATATAGTAATTGTGCCGGGAATAGCCTTTGATCGGATGGGCAACCGTATCGGATATGGAAAGGGTTATTACGATAGATTTTTATCTTCATTAACTCAAGCACAGTTAAAGTTAGGCCTATGCTTTGATTTTCAGCTCTATGATGAACTCCCTTGGGATTATTTTGATGTGCCGGTAGATTGCGTTATTACAGAAAGTTTAATAATTCAACGGACAAAATAGTATTGTAGTCCTGATTTTGACATATATCCTTAAAAATCGAAAAATTGCGGCTTTTTTATGGAAAACTAAAAAGGAATCCAAACAAAATTGTCGAATATATTATTCAGTATTGATGGAAATTTATATCGTTTTGAAAGGGTTAAACGCGTGGGAGATAAAATCTTACAGCCTGAGTTTTTAGATGAGATCGTCAGAAAGACAATAACATCGTTGGAAAGCGGAAAAAAACAAATATTCGAAATTGCTGATGAGGCTCGGAACGAATGGCAAGAACTTGATCATAAGCTCGCTTCTCTTAAAAATAAGGTGAAAGAGACAATAGAAGAGGTAGAAAAGCTATATACTTTGGAGAAGGAGAGTAGACAAAGGCTGATGATTGTCAGCAAAAATTTTAAGATCTATACAGAGGACGACATTAAAAAGGCATATGATGCAACAAGGGATTTCCAGATTAAGCTTGCTCTGAGCAAAGACAGAGAACAGCATCTTAAAACTCAAAGAAATGAGCTTGAAACGCGAATCCGTAAGATGCGAAACACTCTTGAAAGAGCTGATTATTTGGTAAGTCATGTAGCAGTAGCTATGAATTACCTTATAAATTCCCTTATGAATATAAGTAATACTTTGGAGGAGATGCAAAAAAAAGAGCTTTTAGGAATACAGGTGATTATAGCTCAGGAAGAAGAACGTCAAAGACTGGCACGCGATATACACGACGGGCCGGCACAGTCTTTGAGCAATATTATATTAAAGTGTGAGATCTGCGAGAAATTTTTCGAAACTGACTTAAAAAAAGCAAAACAAGAAATTAAAGATCTGAAAAAACAGGTAAGATCGAGTCTTAAAGAATTACGGGACATAATTTTTGATTTAAGACCAATGTCTTTAGACGATTTAGGATTAATTCCTACTATTCATGGCCATGGCTACGTATTAAAATTTTCCGAAGAAACAGGCATCAAAGTTGAATTAAATTTATTCGAGCAAAGCGCAGAAATTGATCCCATCGTGGAAGTAGCGGTTTTCAGGATAATACAGGAAGCTTTAAGCAATATCAAAAAGCACGCTAAAGCTGAAGGTGCGGTTATTAGGATGCAGATTGATGATGGTATGTTGAAAGCAACGGTTTCAGATAATGGCGTGGGATTTGATTATGACAGACGACAAAAACATAACAAAGATAATACAATTAATACAGACGCAGATGGCTATGGAATTTATGGGATGCGACAGAGAGCTGAGCTTCTTAAGGGCAAGTTGAATCTTGAGTCACAGCTTGGTAAAGGGACAACAATTGTTTTGGATGTTCCTATCCAGTTAAAAAAGGGGGAATCAGAGTGTGAAAAAGATCAAGGTAATGATCGTTGATGATCATTCTCTTATAAGAGAAGGGTTAAGAAGGCTTTTAGAGCTTGAAAAGGATATTGATGTGACAGGTCAGGCTTCAAACGGACGGGAAGCGGTTGAGATGGCACTATCACTTAAGCCAGATGTAATACTAATGGACATCAACATGCCTATAAAGAATGGACTTGAAGCGATTAAAGAGCTTAGGGCGATAGATTGTCGGTCAAAAATTGTTATGATAACCATACACGGACATCAGGAATACCTGCATGAAGCAATCAGAATGGGGGCGGCAGGGTATGTTATGAAAGATGCCGAAGTTGAACGCATACTAGAGGCCATAAGAAGCGTTTACGCAGGAAAAACTTACATACAACCAGGCATCAAGAACATGGCTTTAATGGAAAAGGTAGATACAGCATTTGATTCACATAAGAGTAAAACTAAGGAAGATAACTTAAGCCGCAGGGAAATACAGGTTTTGCTTCTCATAGCCGACGGCAAAAACAACAAGGAAATTGCCAATCATCTTTTTATAAGTGAAAAGACCGTGAAAAATCATGTTTCGAATATCTTTAAAAAAATAGATGTCGTTGATCGTACGCAAGCCGCCGTATACGCATTCAAAAATAAAATTGTATAGGAATTTTAGGAAATAGCAGATTTTAAAAACAAAACGTCAAATCTAAAAGACGTTTTTTTCTTGTTCAGAATAATAAATTCGCGTTTTGGGAAAATAAGATCGGCTACATCTAATATGATATGGAGGAGAAAGAGTGGGAGAAAAGACCAGAGGAAAGCTTGCTATAATAGGAGGAGCTGAGAATAAACAGGATAATTGTGAAATACTGGCTATAAAAAAATCGGTGAGGAATATGTTCAGATTTTTGGGCGATTCAAGTGTTTATGAGCAATGCGTATCCGACGTTCGGAGGTTTTCTGGGGCAAACAGCTGCGGCTCTAAATTGGAAAAAGTAGTCAGATGATTGAATCCAGCACCTTTTATACCCATTAGTGCTTCTCGAAAATTTAAGCCGATATAGCGTGTATGATGAGCGTCTGAGCCTAAAGTGATAATCTTGCCGCCCAATTCTTTGTATCTTTTGATAACATCAAAATGTGGCATAGGGGAATTCGAAATATGACGGTATCCTGAGGTATTGACTTCAATCCCCTTGTTCTTTCGGATCAATGTTTTTAATATTTCATCTATAATATCGTTGCCGATTGTATGGTCGTCATCCTTGTATGGATAAGGAGAATAGCGCTTGACATAATCAAGGTGTCCTAAAACGCTGAATTCGTCAAACGCTTCGACGAGAGAGAGGATTTCCTCATAATACCGCATAAAACTTTGTTCCTTGTTCTTGTTTTCGAAGTACGCCGGCAGAGACGAGTCTTTTCTTCCTACAATATGTATCGATGCTATTACAAAATCAAACGGATATGAAGAAACAATTTTTGAACACTGCTCAAGCGTATGCGGTTGAAGTCCTATTTCCACACCTTTTTTAACGGTAAGAAAGGCGCGGAATTTTTCTTGGATCTCCATGATTTCATTTATATACTTACCTAAAGCGCTGATGTCAAATGTGGGGAATAAATTGTCAGGCCAATCAAGATCGACATGATCGGTAAACGCTATTTCTTTAAGCCCAAGCTCCATAGCTTTGATGCAGGCATCAGACATGCTCATTTTACTATCGAGCGAATAATCGGAGTGAACGTGGTAATCAAACAAAAACTTACACCTTTCCTTCTATAAGGCAATTTTCCCATGTGTATTGTATACCTCGTGATTTCTTCAGTCAAATTAATTTGACAAATAAAAAGAGCGCCAGTATAATAGTTTTAATTTAATGCAGTATAAGTTTACAGCACTAAAGCGTTAAACTTGGAAAGTGGGATCGGATTTTGAGTAAATGGAAGCGCTACCTCCCTGTCGGAGGTCAGGATTACCTCATGGATGAATGCTATAATAAGAAGCTGATACAGGACAAACTCAGAAAACTATTCTTTTTAAGCGGTTATGAGGAAATCGAAACGCCGCTACTTGAGTATATTGATGTGTTTACAGGAGTGAAAGCTTCAATTGAGCAAGAACAAATGATGAAGCTTTTTGATTCGGACGGAAGAATTTTAGTACTTCGTCCCGATATTACAATGCCTATTGCACGAATAGCCGCAACAAAGCTAAAAACTTCGATATTACCGATTAGGATCTCATATGTCGGCAATGTCTACCGCAATCAAAAGACGCAATCTGCGAAGCAATCCGAGATTGCACAGGCAGGGATCGAGCTTTTAGGCCTATCAGAGCCTGAGGCTGATGCTGAGATAATAGCGATTGCCGTACAAGGTCTTATCAATTTGGGATTAAAAGAATTTCAAATTGACATAGGGCAGGTAGAGTTTTTTAAGGGATTGATTGCTCAAGCTGATATGGGTGAAGAATGGGAAGAAGAGATACGAACATTCATCGATCAAAAGAATATGCTCGGGCTTGAGTTGGTTTTAAAAGAAAGTAAAATCTCAGATCATTTAAAAAACACTATCTATGATTTTCCTAAGCTTTACGGTAACGGTGAAATGCTTAAAGACGCTGCGAAAATGTCCAGTAATCCAAAATGTGAAAACGCTATAGAAAATATAAGGGAAGTTTACAGTATTTTAAAAGATTTCGGATTTGAAAGATACTTGACATTTGACTTAGGAATGGTACAAAGCTTTAATTTTTATACCGGTATTGTTTTCAGAGGGATAACCTCTGAGCTTGGTTATCCGATATGCGGAGGCGGAAGATATGATCGGCTTGTAAATGAGTTTGGATATGATATTCCTGCTACAGGTTTTGCGATAGGAATTAAACGCATTCTAATGGTTCTTGAACGTCAAAGGGGGTTATGCGATATTCCTGCCGTTGATGTATTGGTAGCTTATGAGAAAAACTCCAGGCAAGAAGCTTATTCTTTAATCAGCGAACTGAGAAATGACGGTTATAGAACCGAAGTATTCATTCCTTCAAAACAGAATTATGACTATATCTCATATGCCCAATGTAAAAAAATCTCTAAGACTATTTTTGTTGATAGTAAAGGTTTTCATGACACTTTAACTTTTAGAAGGGGGGAAGCGCATGATAACAATAGCATTAGCTAAGGGGAGACTTGCGGATGAAGCTATAAGTTTGCTAAGAAAGTCTGGTATCGATTGCGCTGCGTTTGATAAGCCTTCAAGAAAGCTTATTTTCCTCTCGCCTTCGGATGATATGTGTTTTATACTTGTAAAACCCAGCGATGTTCCTACTTATGTGGATCACGGGATAGCGGACATCGGAATTGTGGGGAAAGATACCCTTTTAGAAGAAGGTCATTCGTTATATGAACTTCTCGATCTGAGATATGCAAAATGTAAAATCGTGATTGCAGGATTTCCTGACAAAAAAAATTCGTGGATAACCCATGCGCATACGAGAGTCGCAACCAAATATCCCAATATAGCTCGAAGCTATTTTGCACGCTTAGGAGAGATGGTCGATATTATTAAACTTAACGGTTCAGTCGAGTTAGGTCCGTTGACGGGCTTATCGGACATTATTCTTGATATCATGGAAAGCGGAAAAACATTAGCCGAGAACGGCTTGGTTGTACTCGAAGAAATATGTGACGTGAGCGCCAGGCTTGTTGTTAACAGAGTAAGTTTAAAAACAAAAAGTACGGCAATCAAAGAATTAATTGAATCTATAGCTAAAGTGCTGGGGGATTGAGAAATTTGTTAAGGTTTATCGACGCGAGAGGAAAAGATTTATCCTGGATAGCGAACGAGCTAAGCTGGCGTAAAAGAGATTTTCCGCAGGACAAAAGGGATTTGGTTCTGAATATCATTGAAAATGTGAAAAGCGAAGGAGATAAAGCTCTGCTTAGATATTCGGAGATATTCGACAAGGTAAAGTTTTCTTTGTCTACAGAAATGCTTGCGAACAATGCGGAAATTTCAAACGCATACGATAACGTAGACAAAAAGTTTATTGAAGCAATACATAAGGCGAAGGAAAGAATCTTTGGATTTCACAAATCTCAAATGCAAAAAAGCTGGATGATATATGAAGATGACGGATCAATTCTTGGGCAGAAAGTTGGTCCTATTGAGAATGTTGGTGTTTATGTGCCGGGGGGGAGAGCCGCTTATCCATCTTCCGTTCTTATGAACGTAATACCTGCAAAACTTGCGGGAGTGAAAAACATAATCATGGTTTCTCCTCCTTCAGAAGATGGCAATTTGAGTCCATACACACTTGTGGCCGCAAACGAGGCAGGATGCGATGCGATTTATAAGGTAGGCGGAGCGCAGGCCATCGCCGCTTTAGCCTATGGCACAGAAACCATACCGAAAGTGGATAAGATAGTGGGCCCTGGCAATATTTACGTAACCTTGGCAAAAAAAGAAGTTTATGGCATAGTAGATATAGATATGATTGCCGGACCCAGCGAAGTGCTTGTGATTGCCGATAATTCGGCAAATCCGGCATATGTGGCGGCTGATCTATTAGCTCAGGCTGAGCATGACCCGTTGGCTTCATCTATATTACTGACAGATTCATTCGAGACGGCACAAAGCGTTTTTGTGCAAATTGAAGTCCAAATGAAGAGGATGAGCAAAGTTAAAATCATTGAACAGTCATTAAACGATTATGGCGCGATTGTAGTCTTAGACTCAATTGATCTGGCTATCGGTACAGCTAATATGATTGCGCCCGAACATCTTGAATTATGTGTGCGGGAGCCTTTCCAAAGGTTAAATTCTATAAAGCATGCCGGAGCCATTTTCCTTGGGCATCATACTCCGGAAGCGATTGGAGATTATATGGCGGGACCTAATCATGTGCTTCCGACCAATGGAACGGCGCGCTTTTTCTCGCCATTGAGCGTTGAGCATTTTGTGAAAAAATCCAGCGTTTTATATTTTACAAATAAAGCTTTAGAGAGTATTGCGAAAGACGCTATTGAGATCGCAAACGCCGAGGGGCTTTCGGCTCACGCGAATTCCATTGAAGTGAGGTTAAAGCAAAATGACGCAATATCTTCGAAAAGATCTTGAAAACCTTACTCCTTATACGGTTGAACATATACCTTTCAAAATTAAACTTGACGCAAATGAGAGTCCGTTTGACTTGCCTCAAAGCGTCAGAAAAGCGCTGGCGGCGGAGATTCTTGGAGGTTTAAGTTTCAACCGGTATCCTGATTCGGATTCTTATATTTTAAGAGAGAAACTTGCGCACTATCTCTCTTTGCACACAAGCCAGCTTATGGTTGGAACAGGTTCGGACGAATTACTCCAGATTATTATAAATGCTTTTGTAAGCAAAAATGATACTGTGTTATGTCCACATCCATCATTTGGGATGTATGCCGTGTTTACCCGGATAGCTGGAGGAATGCCGGTGAATGTACAGCTTGACGAAGATTTTGCTTACGATATGGAAAGAATTTTTCATTATATAAAAGAGCATAAGCCTAAAATAGTATTTTTGTGCTCACCCAATAATCCTACCGGCAATGTGATTGATAGAAAAGATGTATTGGATCTGCTTAACAGTTATAATGGTATAGTCGCACTAGATGAGGCGTATGTAGAGTTTGGCGGCAGCTCGCTTATCCGTGAGCTTGTTGAATATCCGAATGCAATAGTTTTAAGAACTTTTTCGAAAGCTTTCGGATTGGCGGGATTGCGCGTTGGTTATTTAGCCGCTTGTAAGGAATTGGCGGAAGATTTATACAGAGTTAAACCCCCCTACAATATGAGTAGCTTTTCGCAAAGAGCCGCATGTATTATGCTTGACCATATAGAGATAATCAATGAGAGAGTTGCTGAAATTATCCTTTCGAGAGAAAAAATGTTTCGAAGTTTTGAGGGGATTAATGGAATAAAGCCATATCCTTCTGAAGCCAATTTTATCTTGGCTAAGTTTGAGGGTGCGGAGAGAGTTTATGGTAGATTGTTGGAAAACGGTATATTGGTGCGCAATTTTCAAAACAATCATCTGATTCGTGATTGTTTGAGAATTACAGTGGGAAAAAAACACGAGAACGATAATTTGATCGGTTCTTTACAACAAATTATGTCGGAGGTGCTGAAATGAAAACTTTAAGATGCGGCAAGTCGTCAAGAAAATCCAATGAAACGGAAGTTTTTGCCGAAGTTCTCCTGAAGAGAGAGGGTTTAAGCAAGATAAACACAGGTATTGGCTTTTTTGATCACATGATCGAATTGATGTCGGCTCACGGCGGATTTGAAATTCAATTGACATGTAAGGGTGATTTGGATGTAGATGGGCATCATACGGTTGAGGATTGCGGTATAGTTTTGGGGAAGGCTTTTGCGGATGCATTAGGCGATAAAAAAGGCATAACAAGGTATGGTACGGCATTTATTCCAATGGATGAGTCATTGGCTTTTGTTTCGATAGATGTAAGCGGACGGCCGTATTTAAGCTTTCAGGTTCCTATTATGAGCCCTTTGATCGGAGGATTTGATACGCAGCTGCTGGAAGAGTTTCTAAGAGCATTTTCAATGCATTGTGGTCTTACATTACATGTAACCGTTTTGTATGGCAAAAACAGCCATCATATGATTGAGGCGGTATTTAAGGCATTCAGCCGTGCGCTAAGACAAGCTGTCGCGTTTGATGGGGAAGAAGGAAGTATACCCTCAACAAAAGGAATTATTGATTAGGGAGAGTATATGATAGCTGTTATAGATTATGGCATGGGTAATTTGCGCAGTGTACAGAAAGCATTAGAATATCTTGGGTTTGAAGCTGTTGTTACAGAGGACAGGGAAACGGTTTTAAGAGCGGATAGCGTGGTTTTGCCGGGAGTGGGTGCTATTTCGGATGCGTTGCACAGATTGATCTCAAGTGGAATGGATAAAGTGGTAGCAGAGGTCATACTTCAAAACAAGCCGTTTTTGGGCAGACAGGGAAACGGTTTTAAGAGCGGATAGCGTGGTTTTGCCGGGAGTGGGGGCTATTTCGGATGCGTTGCACAGATTGATCTCAAGTGGAATGGATAAAGTGGTAGCAGAGGTCATACTTCAAAACAAGCCGTTTTTGGGCATATGTTTAGGAATGCAGCTTTTGTATGACAAAAGTCATGAAGGAGGTTTGTTTGATGGATTTAAGATAATTAGTGGGGAAGTTGTGCGCTTACCATCGATCAATGGCTTAAAAGTTCCGCATATGGGCTGGAATAGGATATTTTTTAGAGACGATCCATTGTTCTTTGGTTTGAGTGATTCCGTTTACGCGTATTTTGTGCATTCGTACTTCGTTGATGCTTCAAGGGGAGAAGCAATCGCTACAACAAGCTATGGAGTTGATATAACAGCGGCAGTTAGAAAAAACAAAGTGTATGGAGTACAGTTTCATCCGGAAAAAAGTGGGGATATCGGTCTTAGAATACTAAATAACTTTGGGAGAATGAAGTAAAATGGAAATATTTCCGGCAATTGACATAAGCGGTGGCAAGTGTGTGCGACTGATTCAGGGCTTACGGAAGCAAGAAACAGTATATGGTGATGATCCGGTCGAGATGGCTCAAAAATGGATGCATGAGGGGGCAAAAAGACTTCATATCGTTGATCTTGACGGAGCTTTTGACGATAACAACTATAATGCCCATATCATAGGAAAGATAGCGCAGGCTGTTGATATTCCCATTCAGATGGGAGGCGGAATACGTTCGCTTGAAAGATTGCGCCTTGTATTTGAAATGGGAGTCAAGCGGGCGATATTAGGAACCGCAGCGATAGAAAAACCGGATTTTGTAGAAGAAGTTGTGTCGTTATATGAAGATAGGATAGCTATCGGAATAGATGCAAAAGAAGGGAAAGTCGCAATAAGAGGATGGACGCGAAATAGCGAAGTTGATGTTATCGAGTTGGCTCTGAAAATGAAGGGGATCGGGGTGAAAACGGTTATATATACGGACATATCAAGGGACGGAATGTTAACGGGCCCGAATGTAGAAGCTACGGTACGCCTAATCGAGACAACAGAGCTTGATGTGATTGCTTCAGGAGGGATAAGTTCACTCGATGATCTTGTTAAATTAAAGGCTATCAATGTATCGGGAGTTATTATCGGCAAAGCACTATACAATGGAAATTTTAGCCTAAAAGACGCATTAGAGCTGGAGGAATAGATATGCTTACAAAACGTGTTATACCTTGTCTTGATGTAAACAAAGGAAGGGTTGTAAAAGGAGTAAATTTTATCAATTTAAAAGACGCAGGCGATCCCAATTTAAAAGACGCAGGCGATCCTGTTGAAGTAGCAAAAATTTACGACAAACAAAATGCCGACGAACTGGTTTTTCTTGATATAACTGCCACTACCGACGGACGCGGTACAATGCTGGACGTAGTAAGCCGGGTGGCTGAGCAGATTTTCATACCGTTGACTGTTGGCGGAGGTATAGGAAAACTTGAAGATTTTCGCAATATATTGAAGCTTGGCGCGGATAAAATATCTATAAATTCTGCGGCTGTAAGAAATCCAAAGCTTATTTCGGAAGCGGCTTCAAAATTCGGAAGCCAATGCGTAGTAGTTGCCATCGACGCAAAGGCAAGGGTTAATGGCGGTGGTTGGGAGGTATTTATTAACGGCGGTAAAATCAACACCGGAAAAGATGTTATCAAATGGGCGCAGGAAGTTGAAAAGCTTGGCGCCGGAGAAATACTTTTAACCAGCATGGACGCGGATGGAACGAAATTAGGTTATGATGTGAAGCTAACAAAAGCTGTTACTGGAGAGGTTTCAATTCCGGTAATTGCTTCCGGCGGGGCGGGATGTCTTGAACACTTCAAGGATGTTATCATCGACGGCGGTGCTGATGCCGTATTGGCAGCTTCACTTTTCCATTATGGAGAGATAAGCATTACAGGACTAAAAAATTACCTTGAGAGTCAGGGCATACCGGTGAGAAAGAAGGATGTTCAGAATGTTGACTGAAAATATAAGATGGGATGATAAGGGATTAGTTCCTGTAATTGTTCAGGATGCTTCAAACAATCAGGTGCTAATGCTGGCATACATGAACGAGGAGGCTCTTAAGACCACTCTTGCGACCGGAAGGATGCATTTTTACAGCAGAAGCCGTAAGAAACTCTGGATGAAGGGCGAAACTTCAGGAAATGTCCAGCTTGTCCGAGATATAAAAATAGATTGTGACGGCGATACATTGCTTGTTTTAGTGGACCAGACAGGTGTAGCTTGTCATACCGGAAGCAGAACATGCTTTTATAATGACCTTACAATCAGTGCATCTAACGAAAAGATAAGTGTCGATTATAAAGACAGCGCCGGATATTCCATATTACAAAAAGTTTTTGATGTGATAAACGATCGAAAGGTAAATCCTAAATCCGGCTCATATACATGCTCGTTATTTGAAAGAGGAATTGACGTAATTTTGAAAAAAGTGGGGGAGGAATCATCCG